>ENA-OROD01001497-OROD01001497.1-human-gut-metagenome-genome-assembly--contig:-NODE-1497-length-18631-cov-7.769757_pt1 | contig 18631 bp, 16 predicted proteins | sample MGYA00242123_ERZ509038 | MGnify/ENA primary metagenome ERZ509038 (study PRJEB26280, sample SAMEA2338719) | human gut metagenome | biome: human gut; feature: human-associated habitat; material: faeces... | reverse complement strand
GCATCTGCCGCACCTCGCTCGCCGTATCGGCACTTAGAATTATGCGGTATTGCCTATTACCTTCGCATCGGCGAAAGACAGTCAAAATAAATGCGGAATGGTTAGTAGCAAGGAGAAAATGACTGCCGGACGCCGCGGAAATCGGGCGGCATAAAAACATGAATTTTTCAGATACACCCTAGAGGCAGCCTGTGGAATTCACCCTTCAAGCATTTGTGATGACAGGTGTAAACAGCGCCCGGTCCTCTCCGCCGCTCCGCGGCATCTTTCCACCCCGCGGGGAACTGCCCTCAAGAGAAGCATCGTCTCCTGCAAATATTTTAGCGGGCACAACACAAACCAACAAGGTTTTCCGCGGCGGGAAAGGGAAATCCCGCCCCACAGGTTGTTTATGGAGTGGATGTGTGGGATATAATAATCCGCAGGGGAAAAATCCGTCCTACCACCCTGCACAAAAATCCATCCCAGGCCATCATTCCAAACCACCAAAAATCCAGAATGTTCCCCCGTCCGAACCACCCACTCGCAAAATAAAAGCTACCCGTCGATCCTAATGAAACGCTCAACCCCCTGGAATATGATGCACAAGCTGCCCCAAAACCGCCAAACAGTATCCCCAAAATACGCAAAAAGCTAAGGCAACACCGCACAATTTCCGCCTTGCGGCTTAAGCACCGCTCCGGCAGCTGCGGCACCTCGCTCGTCGTATCGGCACTTAGAATTATGCGGTATTGCCCTAACCATCATTCCGTGATTTTTGTCTTGCCATTGGGGCAAAAGGGCTTTATACTGGTATACAAGTGGTAGTCTGCCCCAGTGTAAGGGCAGGCAGAAAGAACGGTTTTGCCCTGAACACGGATGGGGGCTGCAAGATGTATAAACTAATTATTATTGATGATGAAGAGAAGATTGCCAGCGGAATGGCCCAGCTGTTTCCCTGGCAGAACATTGGGTTCGAGGTGGTGCAGGTGTTCACCAGCGCACGCAAAGCCCTGCAATATATTGCCGAAAACCCGGTGGATGTGGTGCTGACCGATATTGAAATGCCGGATATGAACGGCCTGGAGCTGAGCCATCGGCTGATGGAATACCCCAACATCCAGAAAATATTTTTCAGCAGCTACAGCAATTACGAATACTTCCGCGCGGCGCTGCAAAACGGCGTGGCGGATTACCTGATGAAACCGGTGGCCTACAGCGCCCTGCTGGAATGCTTTGAAAAGGTCAAAGCCCGGCTGGATGCCCGCAGCGCCGTGCAGGAAACTGCCCCCAAGGCCTATTACGACCAGATCGTGTACGATGTGCAGCAATACTTAAAAGATAATTACCGCACTGCCACGCTGGAAGAAGCCGCGGCCAAGGTTTCCTTGAGTCCGGCTTATCTTTCCCGCGTGTTCAAGGAAAAAAGCGGAACCAGCTTTTCGGAGCTGCTGCTCAAGACGCGGATGGAAAAAGCATGTGAGATGCTGGCGGATATCCACTATAAAAGCTACGATATTGCCTATTATGTCGGGTACGATAACCCCAAAAACTTCTCCCGTGCGTTCAAAGCGTATTATGGGCAGAGCCCATCGGAATACCGCAAATCCCGCCTGGATGGTGCCGCGCTATGAAGGGAATGAAGCGGAAGTTCTTTTTGAAGCGCATGTGGAACTTTGTGGTGGTCATGCTGATCCCGGCGCTGCTGCTGGTGGCCGTTACCACCTACATGACCTTTGTGACCCAGATGCACCGTATGACGCAGGACAATGAGCGCGGTATTGAGGCTGTGCGCTCTAACATCTCGCTGGTGCTGGATTCGGTCCTGGCGCAGAACAGCTACATGACCGGCATGACCCGCACCAACATGGTGCTGAACAAAGCCCTGAAAAGGGAAAGCCTTTCTTACACCGATGCCATCTACCTGCGCAGCCTGGTATCCTCACTGAACAGCATGACCAACGCGTATGATTACGTGGATTCGGTTCTGATCTATATGGATGGGTACGACCGTGCGCTGACGTCCAGCGGGCTGGTCAACCTTTCGGCGGATGATTACAGCGGCTGGTACAGCGTGTATTCCTCTATGTCGGATACCGAGCGCACCTGCATTGCCCCGGTGGTGGTGAACGCAGGCAAAGCCAGCGAGAGAAGGCAGCTGGTAGTGTGCGCCCGGATGCTGACGACGGAAGGCTGTGTGGCCGTTACCCTGAACATCAGCCACTTGCAGGAAATAATTGCTGTGCTGCGCCCGTCCGATAACCAGCACCTGTACCTGGTTGACGGCAGCGGCCGCCTGCTGGCAAAGGCAGGGGACGCAGGCGCGACGGAAGAGCTGCAAAACCTGATGGGCAAAACGCTGAGCGGGGCAGGGAACACGGCGAAACAGGAGCACGAGTTCTGGATCAAGCTGGATGACCGGGACTGCCTGTTGAACTGGCAAAGCTACCAGAACCCGGATTTCTACATCGTATCTACCATTGACCGGGCCATGATCCTGGAAAACCTGGGCGAACGGTTGATGCCGCTGCTGCTGATGGCGGTTGTGGCGCTGTGCGCCATTGTGTTTTTGGCATACGTCAACACCAAACGCAGCTTTGACGAGATCAACCTGATGCTGCAGATGTTTGAGGATGCCGAGGCGGGCCGCACCATCCAGCGCCCCCAGCGCAAGGTAAATGATGAATATGACGTTATCATGAACAACATCCTGATGATGTTTTTGAACAACACCTACCTGAACATCCAGCTGAAAGAAAAGCAGTACCGCCAGCAGAACGCCGAGCTGACCGCCCTGCAGTTGCAGATCAACCCCCACTTTTTGTACAATACCCTGCAAACGCTGGATATGGAAGCCCGCAAGCTGAACGATGATGGGCGCATCAGCGCGGTGGTGGGGTATGTATCGGATATCCTAAAGTATTCGCTGACCAACCCGCAAAAGAGCGTCAGCCTGCGGGAAGAGCTGGACTACCTTAAAAAATATGTGGAAGTGCAGCACTACCGCTTTGGGGACCGCTTTATTATTTATTATGAAGTGGACGACGATGTGATGGACGTCGAGGTATTCCGCCTGATGCTGCAGCCCGTGGTAGAAAACAGCCTGCTGCACGCCCTGCGCGGCAACGAGCGCGGTTACATGAAGGTGCGCGCCCGCCGCATTGGCGATAAGGTGAACCTGCGTGTGATCGATAACGGCGACGGCATGACAAGGGAAGAGCTGGAAGCGCTGCGCAAACGCATTGCGGACCGCAACAGCCGCAGTATTGGGCTGACCAACCTGGACCGCCGCCTGCGCCTGCGCTACCCGGAGGAAACGGGGCTGCGCATCTGTTCCATAAAAAACCTTGGCACCAGCGTGTCGTTTTGCATCCCGTACAAAAAATATACCCCGGATGCCCCGCAAACGGGTAAAACAGAATAATAAAATGCCGGGCAGGTATCTTAAATTGCGCCAAAACGCAAGAGATGATACCAGCCCGGCGTTTTGTGTCAAATGATGAATCCTTTTCGCAAGCGTGAGTCCTTTTATAAATCTGCCAAACAAATTATAATAAAACCATGATAAGGCCCGACGAAAAGGGCCGATTTAGAAGGAGGAAAACAATATGAAAAAGCAACTTATGGCCGGTATGATGGCCGCCAGCATGGCATTGTCTCTGGCCGCATGCGGCGGTAGTGCTGCCAGCAGCGCAGCCCCGGCAGCCGACAGCACCAGCGGCGCTGCCTCTACCAGCACCGCAGCTTCCACTTCCAGCGATGAACAGGTGACGTTGCGCTTTGCCTGGTGGGGCGGCGATGAGCGCGCCAACGCCACCATGGAAGTCATCAACAAGTTCATGGAAGAAAACCCCAACATCAAGATCGAAGCCGAGTATGGCTCTTCTGACGGCTACCATGATAAGCTGGCAACCCAGCTGGCATCCGGCACCGCCGCCGACATCGTGCAGATTGACCCCGAAACGATGCCCAGTTTTGTTTCCACCGGCGATTACTTCCTGGATTACAAGGACTACGACTTTGATCTTTCCAACTTTGACCCCAACTACATTGGCCTGCGCGTGAATGGTAACTATGACGGCAAGCAGCTGGGCCTGCCCACCGGCATTGCCGGCCCGGCACTGGTTGTGAACGAAGAGCTGGCTGAAAAGTACGGCATCGACTTCAACACCCAGTACACCTGGGATCAGTTCATTGAATGGGGCAAACAGGTCCATGAAGCAGACCCCGATACCTACCTGCTGTGCACCAACAAAGAGTATGTGACCAACCTGGTGTTCTTTACCTACATGAAGCAGCTGACCGGCAAGACCATCTTTGACGCTGACTCCAAAGCGTTCAATTATACCGAGGAAGATATCCAGAACTGCCTGGATCTCGTCAAGAGCCTGTACGACAACAATGTCTGCGCACCGGCTTCCTACTCTTCCGCTTACAGCAACGACGACCTGCAGTCTGACCCCAACTGGATCGCTGGCAAGTACGTCTGCACCTTCGCTTACATCTCCACCATCAATGTTATGACCGCCGCCAATGAGGGCGCAACCTATGGCACCGGCTACCTGCCCCTGCTGGACGGCGCTAAGGACAACGGCTGGGCTTGCAACTGCCCGCAGGTCCTGGCAGTTACCTCCACCTGCAAGGCTCCGGAAGCAGCCATGAAGTTCCTGGATTACTTCTTTAACAGCGATGACGCCGAAAGCACCCTGGCCTGCGTGCGCAGTGTTCCCCCGACGGAAAAGGCCCGTGAAATCTGCGAAAAAGACGGTACCCTGGACCCGAACATGATGACCGCCGCCAACATTGCCAGCGGTTACAGCGGCCTGACCAACGACAAGTACTCCTCCGCACCGGAATCCAAGCAGATCATTGCTGATACCATCGAGGCTGTCGGTTACGGCACCACCGACCCCGCAAGCGCTGCATCCGATATGTACAAGCAGCTCTCCAGCTACATCAGCGCCCAGTAAACCTCAGCGAACATCAAAAACGGGTGTCTCCCACCGAGGCATCCGTTTTATTAAAGTGTACCTGAAAAGTCGAAAATATAGTCTATTTCTACAAACACAGCCGGATTTAGCGTTAAAAAGCCTTGGAATCCACAAAGGATTCCTGCGGCTCTTTGCCTTAAATCCTGCTTGTGTTTGCGAAATATCCGTCATTTTCTTTGTTTTCAGCTACACCAGTAAAAAGGCGGATTTTTTCCAAAGAGGTGTGATCCTATGACAAAACAAACCAAAATCAAGCACTATACCAAGCGCGATTACGCGGCGTTTGCTTATCTGGCCCCGTGGATCATCGGTATGCTGGTCCTGCAGCTGTACCCGTTTTTAAGCTCGCTGGTTTACTCGTTCTGTAACTACAAAATCACCGGCACCCCCTCGTTCACCGGCCTGAGCAACTACATCCAGTTGTTCACCATGGATACTGAGTTTTGGAACTCCTTGAGAGTTACCCTGGTCTACACACTGTACACCGTGCCCGGCAAGCTGGTTATGGCATTGGCTGTTGCGGTGTTCCTCAACCGTGACATCAAAGGCATCAACCTCATCCGTACTTTGTACTACATTCCGTCCCTGTTCGGCGGCAGCGTTGCTGTTGCTCTGCTGTGGAAGATCATGTTCATGGATAACGGCGTGATCAACGCCATCCTGACCACCCTGCACCTGCCCAACGTACAGTGGCTGGGCGACCCCAATCAAGCCCTGCGCACCATCTGCATGATGGAGATCTGGCAGTTTGGTTCTTCCATGGTCATGTTCCTGGCCGCGCTGAAAAACGTTCCGGCAGATTTGTACGAAGCTGCCGAGATTGACGGCGCAAGCAAGGTCAAGATGTTCTTCAGCATCACCGTTCCGCAAATCACCCCCATCATCTTCTTCAACCTTATCATGCAGACCATTCAGGCTTTGCAGAACTTCACCTCTGCCTTTGTCATCACCGATGGCGGCCCCATGAAGGCTACCTATGTGCTGGGCATGAAACTGTATAAGGAAGGCTTCTCCTACTTCAAGATGGGTTACGCCAGCGCCATTTCCTGGATCATCTTTATTGTGATCATGCTGATCACTCTGGTGCTATTCGCAACCTCCAAGTGGTGGGTCTTCTATGGCGACGAAAGCTGAGAAAGGGCGCGTGAGCATTATGACAAAACAACAAAAAAAGACCCTGAACCTGGTGCTGACCTATCTGGTCATCATCCTGATTGGCTGCGTGCTGCTGTTCCCCATTGCATGGATGATTTCGGCCGCGTTCAAAACCAACGATGAAATTTTTGGCTCCATTGCACTGATGCCCAAAAGCTTCAGCTTCCAGAACTTTATTGACGGCTGGAAAAGCGCCGGTATTTATACCTATGCAACCTATTTCATCAACTCTTTTATCATGGTCATCCCCACCACGCTGCTGACCATCGCTTCCAGTGCGCTGGTTGCCTATGGCTTTGCACGGTTCAACTTCCCGTTCAAAAAGCAGCTGTTTGCCATCCTGATCGCCACCCTGATGCTTCCCAACTCGGTCATCATCATCCCGCGTTACGTTCTGTTCAACAAGTTCGGCTGGGTCGATTCCTACATGCCATTCTGGGTGCCCGCCCTGCTGGCCTGCTACCCATTCTTCATCTATCAGCTCATCCAGTTCATGCGCGGCATCCCCCGCGATCTGGACGAATCTGCCTGCATTGATGGCTGTGGCACCTTCCGCATCTTCTGGCAGATCCTGCTGCCGCTGATGAAGCCGGCCCTCTTCTCCGCTGGCCTGTTCCAGTTCCTGTGGACCTATAACGATTACTTCAACTCCTTGATCTTCATCAACTCGGTCAAAAAATACACCATCTCGCTGGCGCTGCGCCTTTCCGTTGACGCGGAAAGTGTTGTGGTGTGGGGCCGTGTTATGGCCATGGCCTGCGTGGCGGTTCTGCCGCTGGTTCTCCTCTTCTTTGCCGCACAGAAATATTTTGTGGAAGGCATTGCAACCTCCGGCCTGAAAGGCTGATTTTCGTTTTCCTCTTTTTTGTTTGTTCCTCCTAAAAATCATTGACCCGTTGCGGGCCGGCACTGCCCGGCCCGCATTTTTTGTTGAGGTATCATAATGAAACTGGATCTGAATTCCCAAACATTAAACGTCAGCTTTGCCTGCCGGATCGAGGATGCCTGGGTGCCGGTGCCGGAAACTGCCTGCACACAGTCCGGCTTTGACTGGACGCTGAACGGTGCGCATTACAGTGCGCAGTTCACCCCCGCTGGCGATACGCTGTGCTACACCCTGCAAATGGATGCGCCCAACCCCACCCAGCTGCGCATGTGGCTGGCTGTGCCGGGGCAGAGCGATTATTTCCATGTGATCCCCTGCAATATTTACGGCGATAACCACGCCGCGGAAGCCAAACCCGGCGAATTTCCATTGCTGACGAAGGACCACCACGAGGTGGCGTTCTGTGCGCCGCTGTGGGAATTCCGTGCGGACCGCGCCGCCATGCCGCTCGCCGCCCTCTGCTGGGACGGCGGAGTGGCCGCCGCTGCAGTGGAACCCTACAGCGAAAGCGAGGCCGGGATCATCCGCAACGGTGTGTTTGCCGCTTTGCCGGATGCGTTCGGCATCAGCCTGGGGTACACCAACGACCCCACCACCTTCAAAAACCGCTCCACCCCGGCGCCGTCCACCCGCAGCATGGCCTGTAAGGCGCAGACCAGCGGCAGGATCTACCTGCACAGCGGCCCGCGAACCTGCACGCATCCCAGCTTTGCGTTGGAAAAGCAGGAAGCGCCGGATACGGCACCGGACGAGCCTCTGGTGCAGGAGGAAGAGCTGACGGTCGAACCGCAGCCGGACGCCAACTTTACGCTGGAGCTGCCGGATGGATTTTTGAGCCTTGGAACGGACTACGAGCCGAACGGGGAAACGCAGGATACGACCTGCGACAGCGACGGGATGCTGCCCTATGACTTTGCGCGCCATTACGACGCAGACGCGCAGCTCGTCGTCGGGACGGACTACTACCCCGAAACGGGGCGCGAGGTCATCAGCTACCTGCGCACCGACGCTGTGGGCGTGGGAACGCCGCGCGGCGTCAAGGTCGGCGACAGCGAGAAAGCGCTGCTGACGGAATACCCGGAGGCGCTTTACTGCATCGCGGCAGACGAGTCCGAGCTTTATGACGGCTACAGCGACGAAGGCGGCTACAGCGAGCCTGCGTATGACTTCGACCGCGCCTACGTCTGGCAGCCGCAGACGGCGCAGGACGGCGGGAACTACGACGTCCGCGACATCGTGTTTTACCTGAAGGACGGCACGGTGACCGCGATCACGATGACAAAGCCGTATGAGTTCCGCTTTGCCTACGGCGTGGACCGCGAGGCGGCGCTGCGCCTTGCGGAAGAAAACCGCAGCGCGCTGTGCGGGCAGTAAAAAACAAAACAAAAAGCGAGGGACGCTCGAGCGTCCCTCGCTTTTTGCTGTATTTGCATGCTGCCGGGATCAAAGCTCGAGCGCGAGCTGCGCGTCGTCCGGCGCGGAAACATCCAGCCCGAATTCGCTCGGCAGATAGCGCGGGCAGACGTTTTCACCCGTTGTGATGACGGAGGCGGCAAGGCGCGTGCCGATCTCGCAGGATTCCATCATGGTCTTGCCGTAGGTCTGGCCGATGACGGCTCCGGCAAAGAACGCGTCGCCCGCGCCGGTCGTATCCTTGACGTCGACCTTTTTCGCGGGGCAGAAGCCTTCCTCGCCGTCGAGCGTTGCAAAGACCGCGCCCTGAGCGCCCATCGTGACGACCATGCGGCGGATCTGCGCGCCGCGAATTTTTTCGCGCAGGACGGGGAGCATCTCGTTGGGGGTAAAACCGTCGTAATTCTCAGAAAAGAGGATGCCCGCCTCCTGCTGGTTGCAGATGAAGCAGTGCACCGAGCGCAAAAAGTCGCGCCGCTCGATGGCGATGCTCATATTGGAAACGACCGCGTAAACGGGCTTTTGGTATTTCTCCGCCAGCGCAAAGGTGCGCTTGACGATGTCCTTTTCCATGTCGATCTCAAGAAGGATGCTGTCGGCCTGGGAGAAAATTTCGTCGCCCTGCTCGTCGAGAATGTCGGCGATGGGGTGGAGGTCGGGGCGCTTGGAGATCGACGCGGTCACATCGCCCGTGTTGTCAAAGATGGCGAGCCATGTGCCCATGCCGTCGGGCGTGGTGCGCATGTAGCGCGTATCGACCTTGTGGCTCCGGAGTTTTTTGACAACGTCTGCGCCCGCGCTCGAGTCATCGACGAGGCTCACAAACGTGGGGCGCAGCTCGACGTTCGCGATATCCTCGACAATGTTGCGGCTCACGCCGCCGTGTACCTGCACGACGCGGCCCGAGTTGCGCCCGCCGGGAATGTAGGAAGAGAGGGGATAACCCTTGATATCGACAAAAACGGCGCCCAGTACGACAATGCTCATGGCGGCGGCCCTCCTGTGGTCTGAATTTTCCTCAGTATACCATATCCGGCGGCGGAAGAAAAGAAAAAGCCGAAAAAACGCGGAGCGGACCGGTTCATTGTGAACCGGTCCGCTCCTTTATGAGAGATGGAGAGGAGGAAAATCAATCCTTGATGCGGGCGTGTCTCGCCTCGCTTCTGCGGATGACGAAGAGCGTGCAGACAGTCATCACGATGCCGATGGCAAGACAGATGACCCAGTTCTGAACGAAGCCCGCGAGCACGAAGCAGACAAAGCTCAGGCAGGCGACGGTGATGGCGTAAGGGAGCTGCGTTGCCACATGATTGACGTGCTCACACTGCGCGCCGGCGGAGGACATGATGGTCGTATCGGAGATGGGGGAGCAGTGGTCGCCGCAAACGGCGCCTGCGCAGCAGGCGGAGATACCGATATAAAGAAGGCTGCTGTCGCCGGGGAAGATGGCGGTGACGATGGGGATGAGGATGCCGAAGGTGCCCCAGGAGGTGCCGGAGGCGAAGGCCAGCACGCAGGCGACGAGGAAGATGACGGCGGGGAGCATGTTGTAGAGCCCCTCGGAGGCGGCATACATCAGGTCGTGCACGTAACCGGCGGCGTCAAGCGCGTTGAGCGTCGTCTTGAGGGAGACGGCAAGCGTGAGGATGATGATGGGGGAGATCATGGCCTGAAAGCCCTTGGGGATGCAGGCCATGGCCTCGCGGAAGCCGACGACGCGGCGGGCGACGAGGTAGAGAACCGTGATAATGAGCGAGATGAGGCCGCCCCAGGGAAGACCGACAAAGGCGTCCGTATTGCCGAAGGCACCGATGAAGTCACCGGCAAAGTCCGTGCAGCCGGAAGCGTCAGCACCGAAGAAGCCGCCGACATAGATCATGCCGATGGTGCAGGTGATGATGAGCACGACGACGGGGATGATGAGGTCGATGACGCGGCCCTTGGGATTGGCGTTTTCCTCAGTGCTGCCGGGAGCGGCGGAGAGGTCGCCGGTGTTGCGGGCACGCTCTTCAAAGCCGCGCATCGGGCCGTAGTCGAACTTGAGCAGCGTGAGCGCGATGATGAAGACGAAGGTCAGCATCGAATAGAAGTTATAGGGGATGGCGCGGATGAAAAGCTGAATGCCGGAGATGCCGGTATCGAGATCCTGTGCCGTGGAGGATACGGCGGCGGCCCAGGAGGAGATCGGCGCGATCATGCACACGGGGGCGGCGGTAGCGTCGATGAGATAGGCGAGCTTGGGACGCGAGATCTGGTGACGGTCGGTGACCGGGCGCATGACAGAGCCGACGGTCAGGCAGTTGAAGTAGTCGTCGATGAAGATGAGGATGCCGAGGATGAAGGTGGCGAGCGCCGCACCCACGCGGGTGTGGATGTTTTTCTCCGCCCAGCGGCCGAAGGCCGCGCTGCCGCCGGCAAGGTTGACAAGCGCCACGATGATGCCGAGCAGGACGAGGAAAAGGAAGATGCCCGCATTGTCAGAAACGGCGGTGATGAGACCGTCGTTGACGATCATATCGATCGTTGCAACGGGGGAGAAGTTGCAGGCAAAGAGCGCGCCGATGACAACGCCGATGAAAAGAGACGAATACGCCTCCTTGGTGATCAGCGCCAGTGTGATGGCGATGATCGGGGGGACAAGCGCCCAGAAGGTTCCGACAAAGTTCATGATGGTTCTCCTTTCCTGTGCTTTACACACAGAGCAAAAAAATTAAGCCATGATTTCCATCATGACTTAACACAAAGAACATCAAGAACGCCATACAAAGCAAAAACAGCGGAGATCCTGATCGCGTCGATCATGACAGCACTCCGTCCTTTTCGGACGACAGTCCGCCGGGTATTTCCCGACGACCCAGAAATCAACCGGTCAGGGAACCGGTCGACCCTTCGGCGGCCTTCCCTTTCACCCTCACGGTCTCCTGCCGTTTGTCGGGGCTACTCATGTCAGCCGCGCCTCTATCAAGACTTATGAAATTGTTTGCAGTATACACCTTTTCAACATTCTGTCAAGCGGAAATTGCATTTTTCTGCCGAAAGGAGTGAAAGTCTATGCAGGTATCACGAAAAATGGAAGGAGGAACGGAAAAAATTGTGGAAAATACGATGCTGCATCAGCGGATGCAGAGGGCAAAGGAGGCGCAGCGGCAGAAAAGCTGCCGCCAGGTGAGGCGCGCGACGCTCTCGCCCGCGAGCAGCGGCAGGGAGGAAAGGAGCGTGCCGTCGGCCGTAAAAAGGTCGAGCGAGCCGAGCGTGTCGCCCTGTTCGACGGGCGCTTCGACGGCTTCACTCAGCGTGAGCGACTGGGTGAGAGCGTTTGCACGGTTTTTCTCTAGAAGCAGGACGCTCCCCTGCGGCAGGACGGCCTGCACCTGCCTGCGCGCGCCCAGCGTGACGGGGACGGCGGGGAGCGGAGACTCGGGCACGACGGGGAGGAGCGTATAGGCGGCAAAGCCGTAGTTCAGCAGGGCCTTGGCGTCGGCAAAGCGCTTGTCGCTCGTGCTGCCGCCGAGCACGACGGCGATGAGCTCCATGCCGTCCTTTTCCGCCGTGGCGCTGATGCAGTATTTGGCGGAGCTGGTCGAGCCGGTCTTGAGGCCCGTCGCGCCGGGATAGAAGCGCACGAGCTTGTTGGTGTTGACGAGCAGGGACTCTCCACCGCGCAGCGAATCCATCCAGATCGTCGTAAAGCGGCGAATATCGGGGTGGTGCAAAATGAGCTCGCGCGACATGAGCGCGATGTCGTAGGCGGAGGTGACGTGCCCCTCCGCGGGCAGGCCCGTGCAGTTGACAAAGTGCGTGTCGTTCATGCCGAGCGCCTTTGCCCGCTCGTTCATGCGCGCGACAAAGGCCTCCTCGCTGCCCGCGATGTGCTCGCCGAGCGCGACCGCCGCGTCGTTGCCGGAGACGACGCAAACGGCTTTGATGAGGTCTTCCGCGCGCATCTGCTCGCCCTCCTTGAGCCAGATCTGGCTGCCGCCCATGGACGCGGCGTGCGCGCTGCCGGTGACGGTGTCGTCATACGAGAGCGCGCCGGAGTCGATGGCCTCCATGGTTAAAAGCAGCGTCATCACCTTTGTGACGCTCGCGCCCTCACGCGGCGTGTGCTCATCCTTGGCGAAGAGCACCGTGCCGGTGGCCTTTTCCATCAAAAGAGCGGAGGGAGCGTCGAGTGTGAGCTCGTCGGCGCGCACGGGGACGCACAGCAGGAGAGCAAAAATGAGCAGCAGCGGCAGGATTCGTTTCATGTCAGGGCTCCTTTCCTCGTTTGCAAAAGAATATGAAAGGATTTGGGGCAACATGAATATTTCGCCTTGAAATGACACGAAAGATATGATATACTCCCTGTGTTCGCAGGGTTGGTATATCGGTATTACAGCGGCTTCCCAAAGCCGTTAAGGCGGGTTCGACTCCCGTACCCTGCTCCAAAAAAAGTCCACGACGAAAGTCGTGGACTTTTTTTGGATTCCGTGGGGCATCAAAATGCTCGGCGGAAGTGAATTCCGCCTGCGCAAATGCTTTTGCGCAACAAAAGCATTTCACGGCGCAAAAGCGCCGGGGGGACGGCGTGGGTAGGAATGCCTGCGCTGGACGGAGGTGCGCGGCGCTGTTGCCCTGACGGGCAATGCGCGATGGGGGGCAGCCTTAGTGATGATGGCGATTGCGCAGATTGGTGGTGCGGGGCGCTGTTGCCGCTTTGCGGCAAGGCGCGATGGAGCTCATGCGCGGCGCATGTATTCGCTTGCAGGGTGGACGTCGCTGATATTATAGCGCGGCAGATGATAGAGCGAATTGCCGTAGCGCGCCCTGCCGTAAACGCCGGAGAAGGTGACGGAGAAATGCTGCTGCAGGAAAGGCTCGGCCCAGGGTTCCATCCTGCCGAGCGGGTAGGTGAAGGCAGTGGCACGCTGACCGGTTTCGAGAAGAATGCGGGTGACGCTGGTCTCAAGATCGTAGGAGATGCGCGCAAGGTAGTCATCCTCCGATTCCCCGTCCCTGCGCTCGATGCCGTCGGCATCGTTGCGAATGTGGTGGTCGTTGGTGTGGGAGGCGAACTCGATAAGGCCGCTTTTTGCCATCTCGCGGCACGCATCCCAGGAGAGAAAGCCGCTTGTGCCCTCGTCGATGCGCGCGGTGATGAGCGAGACAGCGGCCTTTGCGCCATATTCCCGCAGCAGAGGGAAGGCGAGGGTGTAGTTGCTCTCGTAGCCGTCGTCAAAGGTGAGCAGCACCGCCTTTTGCGGCAGCGGCGCACCGCTGTCGAGCTGCCCGGCGGCAAGCTCGCGCGGAAGGATCGTCGTATAGCCCCTGTCGCGCAGAAAATCGAGATCGCGCCGCAGTCCGGAGATCGTCATGGTGTAATCCGTTGCCTGCGCGGGGTCGTCGGTGAAGTTGTGGTACTCAAGGACGAAAAAGCGCCAGTCTGGCGCGGGCTTTTCAGCGCTGCTTTCCCGGACGGGCGCCGCCGCGGCGGAGAGCTCCGGCATGGCGCGCCGGTCGAGCTGCGGCGGTATGGGCGGCGGTGCGGGCGGCAGACGGTGCGCCTGCTGAAGCAGCGATACGCTCAGGGCGATGACAAGCAGGCGGACGGCCAGCTTGAAAAGCGAGGTCATGCCGCGGGAAAAGAGATTGAAGCGGCGCATTTTCGCTCACCCCCTTGCGCCCTTTACCTATATTAGACGGAAAAAACGCAAAAAAGTTCCCCAAAAGAGGGACTGCGGCTCCGCAGAGAAAGAAAGCAGGGCCCTGTCGCTTGCTTTTTGGGGACGTTTCCAATATACTAAATAAGATTCTTGGATTTTTTGGAGGCGGCTGCATGAAAAAAGTGGCGCTTATCACAGGCTCGTCCCGCGGCATCGGCCGCGCGACGGCATATCAGCTTGCGCACGACGGCTGCGCCGTGTGCGTGAACTATTATGAGAGACAGGACAAGGCCGACGAGCTCACGGCGCTGCTGCGCAGCGAGGGCTGCGAGGCCATCGCGGTACAGGCGGACGTTTCCGTGCGCGCGCAGGTGAACGACATGGTTGCGCGCTGCGAGCGTGAGCTTGGGCCGGTCACACTGCTCGTGAACAACGCAGGCGTTGCCGGGCAGGGACTTTTTCAGGACGTGACGGACGAGGAGTGGGACCGCTACTTCGGCGTGAACCTCTGCGGCGCGCGCAACACGATCCAGGCGGTGCTGCCGCGGATGCTGCATGAAAAATGCGGCTGCATCGTGAATATCTCGTCGATGTGGGGCCAGCACGGCGCGTCGTGCGAGGTGACCTATTCCTGCACGAAGCACGCCATCATCGGCCTCACGCGCTCGCTTGCCATGGAGCTTGCGCCGAGCGGCATCCGCGTCAACTGCGTTGCCCCCGGCGTCATTGAGACGGACATGGTCAGGGCGCTGGGCGAGGAGACGATTCGCGACCTGAGAGAGCAGACGCCGCTCGGGCGCATCGGAACGCCCGAGGATATCGCCGCGGCGGTATCGTATCTTGCCTCGGAAAGAGCGTCGTTCGTCACGGGGCAGGTGCTGGCGGTGGACGGGGCGTTCGTGCTCTGAGGCGATTTACCGCCCCGTACTGCCGAAGCCGCCCTCGCCGCGCGCGGTTTCGGAAAGCGCATCGACCTCTTCAAACTCCATCGGGAGGAAGGGCAGCAGCACGAGCTGGGCGATGCGGTCGCCGTGGCGGATGGTGCGCTCCTGCGTGCCGTCGTTGTGCAGGGCGATGAAGCATTCGCCGCGATAGTCGCTGTCGACCACGCCGACGCAGTTGGCGGGGCGCAGGTCCTGCTTGCTCGCAAGGCCGCTGCGGGCAAAGACCGCACCGAACGTGCCCTCGGGCAGCGCGAAGGCAAGGCCCGTGCCGATCTTGAGGGTGTGGTGCGGGGGGATGATGACGGTTTCGTCGCCCTCCAGGCAGGCGCAGAGGTCGTAACCGGCGGCAAAGGCAGAGCCGCGCGCGGGAAGAACCGCATTTTCGCGGAGCTTTTTGATCTGAACCATGGACATGAGGGATTCCTCCTTTTGTGATCTGAGGCTCTATTATACGGGCTGCGGGAGAGAATTGCAAGCACGGCAGAAAAGCACAAAAAGGGAACGAATGACAGAAGAATAAGAATTTTCCCTTGCCAAATGCGCCCGCTTCTGCTATTATACTATGCTGTAGTGTTTCCGCCCGCAAAGGGCGCTTACAAAACGATCACCTTTTTGGAGGCTCGAATAGATGGCAAATAACAATAAGCGCGCAGAGCGTATGGCCAAGAGCGACCGCAACGTCAACCGCGCGATGATCCTGCTCACGGTCGGTCTGGTGGCTGAATTTTATCTGCTGATGGTAAACAATTACTTCGTCAAGGGCGCTGTGGGACAGGTCCTTGTGATGATGAGCGTTTTGAAGGTCCTCGGGATCGCCGGCGCCGCAGCTTTCGGCGCGGGGCTTGTGCTGTGGATCATGCGCAAAAAGTGGACGCGCTTCGCGCCTGCCGCGCCGTGGCTTCTGTGCGCGGGATTCTTCTTCGCAATGTCCTCTGAGCTGATGCTCAAGATCTATCCGCAGGGGACGAAGGCAATGTGCGTGCTTGTGCCGGTGGCGATGCTGCTGGGCATTGTGTTCCTGCTCTACCCGCGCGAGTTTTCGCTCCAGGCGCTTGCGCTGACGGCGGCGATGATGGCGATGTATCTTGTTCACCGCGGCGGCGGAAGCGAAACGTGGAGCACTCTTGTGATCGGGTGCAGCGTCTTTGCGGCACTTGTGATCGCGGCGCTTGCAATCGCCGTGTGCAAGGCGGGCAAGAACGAGGGCAAGCTTGAAAAGCTCGGCGGCCTTCGCATCGTGTCACAGGGCGGCAACTACAAGCTCATCTATGCGGTGCTGGGCCTGTGCCTCGCGGCCATCGTGATCGCGCTGTTCGCTTCCGGCATTGCCTATTACGGGCTGTGGGTGCTTGCTGCGGCGACCTTCCTGCTCGCGGTGTATTACACCATCAAAATGATGTAAGAAAAGCAAAATGAAAAGGACGAGTTCTTTTGAACTCGTCCTTTTTTGCGTGCATTTTCAGATATCGCGGCGGCCTTCGAGGGCGCGCATGAGCGTGGCGTCGTCGGCAAATTCAAGGTGTCCGCCGACGGGGATGCCGTAGGCAAGGCGCGTGACGCGCACGCCGAAGGGACGCAGGAGCCGGGCCAGGTACATCGCCGTCGCCTCGCCCTCGGTGTCAGGGTTCGTCGCCATGATGACCTCTTCGACGCCGCCCTGTGCCACACGGTCGAGAAGAGACTTGATCTCGAGATCGTCGGGCCCTACATGGTTCATCGGCGAGATGACGCCGTGCAGCACATGATAGCGGCCGTTGTACTCGTGCGCACGCTCGATGGCGACCACGTCGCGCGGATCGGCGACGACGCAGATGAGGTGCTCGTCGCGCTTTGTGGACGAGCAGATAGGACATAGCCCGCCGTCGGTCAAATTGCGGCAGACGGGGCAGAAGGTGACGGTGCGCTTGGCGTCGACGATGGCGTCAGCGAAGGCTTTGGCCTCGTCCTCGGGCAGGCTCAGCACGAAAAAGGCGAGGCGCTGGGCGCTCTTGCTGCCGATACCGGGCAGGCGCGCGAACTGCTCAACGAGCTTTTCAAGCGCCGCAGGAAAGTATTCCATCGGCCTTACCCTCTCAGCTCTTTGATCTTGGCGGGAATGTCGGCGGCCTTGTAGACGGCGGAGCCGGCGACGAGGACATTTGCACCCGCCTCGATGCAGGTCTTGCACGTCACAGCGTCCACACCGCCGTCGACCTCAAGCTCGCAGTCGAGGTTCCGCTCATCGATGTAGCGGCGGATGGCGGCGACCTTGGGCATCATGTCGGCCATGAACTTCTGCCCGCCGAAGCCCGGCTCGACGGTCATCACGAGCACGATGTCGCACTTGTCGAGGAAGGGGAGCACCGCCTCGGCGCGCGTGTTGGGCTTTAAGACGACGCCGGCCTTCTTGCCCTTGGCGTGGATCTTATCGAGCGCGAGGGAGATCTTTTCGGGGGTGTCGGCCTCGACATGGCAGGTGACGAGGTCCGCGCCCGCGTCGCAGAACTGGTCGACATAGCGCTCGGGCTGCACGATCATCAGGTGTACGTCGATGGGCAGCGCCGTGCGCTTGCGGATGGACTGAAGCACGGGGATGCCGATGCTGATATTGGGGACGAAGCAGCCGTCCATCACGTCGAAATGGACATAATCGGCGGTGGAAATGGCTTCAACGCCGGCACCGAGCTCGGAAAAGTCGGCGGAGAGAATGGACGGTGCGATCTTGATGTTCATGGCGGCAGCCTCCTGTGAAAAAACAGATTCAATTTATTGTAGCAAAGGCCGCGCCTAAAATCAATCGCAAAATAAAAATGTAAAAGATACTTGACATTTTGCCGATGAGGTGTTATGCTCATGAATGTAAAGCAAGCTTGACTTTCTAAGAACGGAGCACAGCATGAAAAATATCATTGAACAAAAGCGGAAGGAGCGGGGCATGACGCAGCAGCAGCTTGCCGCGGCGCTCGGCGTCTCGCGCCAGACCATCATCTCATTGGAAAACGGGAAATACAATCCGTCCATCCTGCTCGCCCACGCCATCGCAAGGCTGTTCAGCGCGCAGATCGAGGACATCTTTCTTTTTGAGGAGGAAGAAGCATGAAGTTGAAATTCCTGAGGGGCATGAATTTGCAGGAGCAGAAAAAGTGCGGCATTCTGGTGACCGTCATCGGGCTTGTGATGTTCGCCATCGGATTTCTGCTCGGTGATGCGCACATGGGCGATTTTTACAGCGGCCTTGGCTGCGGCCTCTTTGTCTGCGGCGCGGTGCGGCTGCTGCGCGTGTACCGCCTGAGCCGCGACCCGGAGAAGGCGGCGGACTACGATGCCTCGCTCAAGGACGAGCGCACGGCGTATGTTGCCAACAAGGCGCGCAGCATGACCTTCTTCATTTGCGTTTACGTTCAGCTCGCCGCGGCGCTGCTGGCGATCCTGGTGTTCGATCAGACACTTGTCGGGCAGGTGCTCTGCGGCCTGACCTGCTTGCAGGGGCTGCTCTACACCGTATTCTACTGGCATTATGACAAGGTCTATTGAGAAAGAGAAAGAAAGCATGAACGCATTGGAGGTAACGGGGCTTTCCAAGTCCTTTGGGGACTTCCGGCTGCAAAACGTCGGCTCCCCGGGCGAGCGGTCCGCGAGCTG
>ENA-OROD01001493-OROD01001493.1-human-gut-metagenome-genome-assembly--contig:-NODE-1493-length-18654-cov-3.404054_pt1 | contig 18654 bp, 20 predicted proteins | sample MGYA00242123_ERZ509038 | MGnify/ENA primary metagenome ERZ509038 (study PRJEB26280, sample SAMEA2338719) | human gut metagenome | biome: human gut; feature: human-associated habitat; material: faeces... | reverse complement strand
TATTTCTATTGGTGGAATATTCCCCCATTTTTTATTTTTATTTCTAAAGTAAAAGTAAATCATATATAAGGAAAAAATTGTAATGAATATTACTAGAAATTTAGTTATTAACTCCATAATACACCTCTATTAATAAATATAATATACTTTTTTAGTATATTATATCTGTTCTACATATTCAAGTAACCTTAGGAACATTTTAATAAATTTTTGATCTAATTTATCACGTTTTAGTTTTCTAATTTGTATACGTTTTTTCTTTATTGGCAAGTTACTAAATAATATACTTGCAATTTTATCTTTTAGTGCAGTTTCAACTTCTAAATCAGATATAATACTGTCTATATCTTCATTTATAACACTTATTGAATCAACTTCTATTGCCTTTCCTTTGCAATTAATAGTAAGTTGTCCGATAGTTTTTACATTTTTTACTTCTACTATGAAATCTTTTTCATCAAGATAACTATTAACTTCTAAGTTAGTTCCATCAAAATTAGCAATGACATTATCTGTTTTTAAGGTATTTCTAAATCTTATTTTATAATTTCTGTATTGTGGAACAATACCACTTTTACCTGCTATTGATCTTATAATTACTGTATAATTGTTTTCTTGATAATTATAGTCGATAAGTGTTTTTAGGAAATATTCATATTTGTATAGGTTGCTTATTCCATCATCTTCATATAATTGAAATGAGTTATTTACGCCTGGAAAGATGTGTATTTCTAAATCAGTTGGAATCATTAAGCTATTATCTAATTTAGCATTCATAGGAATTATTGAGCCACTTCTTGCAAATACTGGATAATCTTCATCTTTAAAGAATGATACGTAACTTCTTCCTCCTGGATATTTTTTACCATTATTAAAGTCGTACCACATACCTTCTGGTAAGAAAAATTTATGTACTACTCTATTCATAAGTTGATCTTTTTTATCTGTAAGTGGAGAAATTAGAAGTTGTGAACCGAATAAATATTCGTTTTTATAAAATGAATCGTAATACAATTCTCTTCTTATATGATATAGTGGCTTTACTATATTTATTCCTGCATCATAGTATCTATATGCTTCTGAATAAATGTAAGGTACTAATCTATTTCTTAATTGCATATATTTTTTTACAATTTGAAATGTTTTTACATCCCATCTCCATGGTTCTCTTTTATAATATCTTCCTTCATTTACTGATATTCTAAATATAGGGCTAAAACATCCAAGTTGAATCCATCTTAGATAAAGTTCTCCATCTTCCATACCACCCATAAAACCACCTACATCATGACTCCACCAAGACACTCCAATATTTGCAGCACTAGTATTTATATATGGTATAGTTTTTAGTGTATCAAAGCTTACTTTCGTTCTTCCTGAATAAAGTATTCCATATCTATGAGATGCTATTATAGGATTTCTACTTAATAGCATACTTCTTCTATCTTCATTTCTTCCTGAATCTAAGAATAAATAGTGATTTAGAAAATATTGTGATAATCTTTCTTTATTTGGATAATCTAGCCAAAAGAAGTCTACTCCAATATTAGTAAGTGAATGTAACATTATTTTCATAATTATATCTAAAAAATGTGGATTGAATGGTGTGAATGGAATTACTGTATTATCATTTACTTTTATGTATTCTAATACTTTTTTATACATTTCTTCGTGAGGATAAATTCCTTCTATAGGATTTATATTAACACCTACTCTAACACCTCTATTATGCATTTTAGATATAAATTCATTAGGGTTTGGTATAAGAGTTCTATCAAATGTATAACCAGTATTATATCTATTATTTGTTATATGCCAAGTTTTATCTAATAATAAAACTGATATAGGTATTTCCTCTTTTTCAAATCTATTAAATAATTTATCTAATGCAGCTTCTTTGTAACCATAATTCTTGCTCCACCAATTTCCTAGAGCATATCTTGGTATTAAAGGAGCTCTACCTGTTAATGCAAAGTAATCTTTTAAAGCCAAATCAAAGTCATCTTTATATACAAATACATATATATCTAGTGAATTTGATTGTTTTTTTACAAAGTTACCATTTATATCAAGTAATAATGAATTTGAATCATCTATACTACTAAATCCACTTGATGAGAAAATTCCTTTAATATACTTTTTTTCTGAATCTAAAGACACTAAAGATGCATCATAAGTTCTAACTTCTGGATGTTTGTAATACCAAAAATCATCTGAGGAAGTTGGTTGTATTTTTAAACTTGATGATGTAATTGGATTATTTTTTTTATATGTTAATTTAAAATACTCTGTTTTTAGTTCTATATATTTACTATCCTCATTCACATCAAATTTAGGTACAGGAAAATTTCTACACAATACAAGTTGTGTAGGAGCATCAATAAACAATCCATTCTTACTATACTCTATTCTTACTAACCTTTCTGTTAGTACACTAATTCTATAGTTATTTCCTGTTAATATGGAATCTGGATTAGTTTTTGCTTTATTTAAATCAAAATGAAACTGATTACCTAAGTCATACATAGCAACACCCTCTATTTTCAATACAATTTTATCATTATTTTAAATAAAAATAAAGAAAAAAAAAAGAAAATAATTATATATAATATTGTACTTTTATTTATATTAACTGCCATATTCATTAACAAGAAAATAATACAAAAAGAACCAACTATCAAACTTAATGGATTACCAGTTTATAGTACTCACGCAGTTTATGCTTTTGATACCAGTACACCAGAAAAAGCATATGGAGCAAGTAGATATGTTTTTATAGCAAAAGTAAACGAAATTATAAAGACTGAATATGTAAATCCAACAGAAATTGAAGTTGGCATTTTTAAAACAAAAACAGTTTATGATCCTGTAACAATTTATAGTATATCTGTTATTAAAAATATTAAAGGAAATTTAATCACAACAGAACCAATCCAAATAAAACAATATGGAGGAATATCTAAAGATAAAAAAAGTTATGTTTTTGATTCCAATAGTAGTTTATTAAACATAAATGGTTATTATATGTTTTTAACAGGTGCTGAAGAGAATGGTGGTATTTTAGAAGCAACTAATCCAAATAGAATGATATTTTTAGGTACAGATTTAGAATTGATTGAAAATATAGAAGCCAAAAATATTGAAAGCAAAGCTATGGAAAGAGGAACTAATGAAGAATTAGTTAAAAAGATTGAATCATATATGTTTGTTGAAAACGAAGAAATACCAACACGTTTTAATGAATCAATGACTATTCCTGTTTTAGATAATATATCAAAATATGATATCAATTACGTTAAACAAAGTCACTAAAATGTGACTTTTTAAATACATATAGTTCTTTTAATTAATTATTGTAAATACATGTTATAATTAATATGAAATAATAAAATGTTAAGAAAAATTGCACAAGTTCCAACTAATATTGATAGAATTTAAATCTTATAAATGTTACCCTTATTTTTGAAAGGAGAAAAAATATGAATTTAGGAAACAAAATAGTTAGTTTAAGAAAGAAAAATAATTTATCACAAGAAGAATTAGCAGAAAAAGTAGGAGTAACAAGGCAAACAATATCAAAATGGGAACTAGAAGAAACTGCTCCTGACATTAATCAAGCAAAAACACTTTCAAAAATATTTAATGTTAGTTTGGATGAATTAACTAACAACAATATTAATAGCATTTTAACAGAAAAAATTAGCAATACAGAAAGATTAGCAGGAATCACTATAAAAATATTAAAAGTTATTGGTGTAGGAATGCTAGCATTTATTATAATTATTATATTACTTTTTATATTATTAAATATAAAATCTGTATCAAATAAAGATAGGAAAATTACTGGTAAAATGGCGATAAATTGCAAATTAAATAATGAAGAATATTTATATGAAATAGAACACAATAAAAATTATCAAGTTATAAATGCAGGTGGAGATGCATGGATTTCTAATCATATCGATATTGAAAATTACATGGATGCAAATCAAGTTATTGCTCATATTGAGGATTATTTTAAAGATCATAATGGTTCTTGTGATGTAAATTACTCAAAATAAAATATAAAAGTTGGAATAAAAAATATAGCATATTTGACAAATACGTACAAATGTGCTAATATAACGGGCATATTTTATTTAGGAGGTATGTAATGGAATTTTTGATTATATGGTTAAGTACAGTTGCTGTAAGTTTTGGTATGGAAATAGCAAATGAATTAAGAATGTTTAAGGATGTTGCTGATGCTGGATATAAAATTGATATAAGAAGATTGTCAGACTTAAGTAAACAATTAAATCCAAATGCATCAAAAGCTACACTTTTATCAATGTTAATACCAATATTTAACATTATGCAAGTTTTTCAAAGAACAGTTCAATATAATAATGCTAGACCTATGATATTGGATCAATTAAATGTGATGGATGCATTAGAAGAAATGTCAGAAATAGAAAATCAAGAATATCAAAAAAAACCAACAGGATTAAATGCTCTTCTTATTCCACTAAAGGATGAAATAAGAATATCAAAAGCTGCTTCAATTAAAATTGAGACTGACACTGAAAAAAGTGAAATATTCTACGAAATGGATGATTCATTAGAAAATATCACAATTTTAAAAGTTAATGGTGATGCTTCTAGATTAACAGTAGATGAACAAAAGAAAAAAGTTATTGAGGCTTGGAAAAATATTGTTTCAGCAGGAATGGAAAAATATGGTGATAAAGAGAGTTTTGCAAATGCACTACGAAATAACACTAATTTAGATTTAAGTCATAGTTCAGATGATAAAAAAGAAGAAGTTGCTAAACCTGTACAAGAATTAAGTATTAGCGACCAAAAACAAGCATTAGAAAATTTAAAAAATGAATTACTAGAAGAACAACAAACAACACAAAAATCACATACTGAAAACGGACCAACTTTAACAAAAAAAAGAAAATAGTGGCATAATTATTGCTACTATTTATTTTTTATGTTAAAATGAATTTAGAGATTGATTCTAATATCAATCGTCTTTGTGAGAAAGTTGTAGATTACTACGACACTCGCACCAGATTTGATTGATACTCGAACTTTTATTTAGTTCGTTTTTTCTTTGTTAAAATTAAGTATTGTTAATATTTTTTATTTAGTATTTACTATAATAGAGGATATAAAAGTTGGAATAAAAAATATAGCATATTTGACAAATACGTACAAATGTGCTAATATAACGGGCATATTTTATTTAGGAGGTATGTAATGGAATTTTTGATTATATGGTTAAGTACAGTTGCTGTAAGTTTTGGTATGGAAATAGCAAATGAATTAAGAATGTTTAAAGATGTAGCAGATGCTGGATATAGAGTTGATGTAAATAGGTTATCTGAATTAGGAAAACAATTAAATCCAAATTCAGTAAATGTTACTCTTTTTTCATTGTTAATGCCAGTAGTTAATATTATGTATGTATTTCAAAGAGCAATACAATATAATAATGTAAGGCCAATGATATTAGATCAATTAAATGTAATTGATGTTTTAAAAGAAATGACAGAGTTAGAAAAAATAGAATATTTAGAAAAACCAACTGGGTTAAATGCTGCTTTTGTAACATTAAAATCTGAAAAACCGTATTTAAACCCGTTGTTATATGGAAGTTCAATTGAAATCAACAGAGGTGATGAACATAGTAAGATTTATTACAAAACAGATAGAAAAACAGGAGAAATTATTATTTTAAAAGCAATTGGGGATGCTTCTAAATTAACTGTTGAAGAACAAAAAAATAAGATTGAGGAAGCTTATAAAAATCTTATTCGATCAGGAATTGAATCATATGGGGATGCAGAAAAATTTACAGAAGCATTAAAAAATACTTCAAGCATGTATTTAAGTAATACTGAAGAAGTTAAGAAACATAATGAAACTTCTTCGCAAGAATTAAGTGTTAGTGAGCAAAAAGAATTATTAGAAAATTTAAAAGGTGAACTGTTAGAAAGAAAAGAGAATGCACAATCTAGTAAGATAGAAGAAGAAAAAACATTATTAAAGAGAAAAAAGTAGCTGGGATATTGCTACTTTTATTTTGCTTTGATAAAATTAATTTAACGTATGATACTCAATTATTTAATTCGAGTTTTTATGTGTGTTTTAAAAGTTATAATTGTAATGTTTATTTAATAATAAAAGAGGAGGATTTGTAATGACAATTGCAGAGGCAGAAAGATTTTATGAAAAATATGAAGTAGAGAAAAATAAAGAGTTTTTAAAATGGTTAAAAGATTCGATAAATGGTGGTTATAATTCTTTTATTGAAATTAATGAGTTACAGGAGTTAATTAATAATATTGTTAATTGGTATGAAATTAAATATCCAGAACGTGAGATGGAGTTTTATGAGGGAATAAGGCATTTTGATTTTGAAAATATGTATACTTTATCAAAAGTAATGGATACTAAACAATTAATGTATAGATTACCACGTAATCAATTAAATTTAATAGAATGTGGTTATAGGGCTAAAGGATGGGGTCAATATCCAATTTATGAAAATGATGAATTAGTTGGATTGGAACCTAGAGTTTCTATTTGTATTAATAGAAAAAGACGAGAAAAAGTTCCGTATTTTTTACTTCAAGCAAATTGTATGACAGGAGAAGTAATAAAAAATTATAGCTCAAAGGATTATGTTAATTTTGATAATATTATATTAGATGAATTATTATTGATGTTTAATGAAAGGTATAAAGATGAGTTGGATTTTATTGAACTTAAAGAAAGTGTATATAATCACAATGTTGATATTGTTTTGAGGAATAAAATTTTGCAACTTGTTGCTCTTAAACTACTTTATTCAGTAAATACTATTCCTGAAAGAGGATATGAAAGATCTAAGAAATTTATAAACGAATTTAATAAAGAATTAAATCTTACTTTATCTACAGAAGAAATAGATGAAATAATGAGGAGAGATTATGCGAATAAAGAAAAATTAAAGAAAACGTTTGTAGATGAAAATGATGAGAAAGCTTCTTATGATGTGATGGAAACTAGTGGGTTAAAAAGATTAGTAAAAAGAATGACAAATAAAAATAGTATGTATTAATAAAGATCTAAAATATAAAAAACCTAAAGAGGATGAATTCAATTTAGAAATGGGGATATATTAGTTTATTTTGTTGACAGTTATACCTAAATTTTATTGGAGAGTGATAATAATGAAATCGAAGGTATATTTTACCAAAAATATTACCTCTGAGAATTTAATTAAGTTGTTTGATGCGTTAAATGTAAAATTAGATAAAGAAGTTGCTATTAAATTACATAGTGGTGAGGATGGAAATCAAAATTATATTAAGCCGGAATTTTTTAAACCATTTATTGATTATATTGATGGAACTGTTGTTGAGTGTAATACTGCTTATGAAGGTGCAAGAAATGAAACGAGTAAGCATAAAGAGTTGTTAAAAAAACATGGTTGGAATATTTTTAAAACTGATATTTTAGATGGTGATGGTGAAATAGAGTTTAGTATTCCAAATGGTCTTTTAATAAAAAAGAACTATGTTGGTAAAAATATTGAAAAATATAATTCGATGATTGTTTTGTCTCATTTTAAGGGTCATCCTATGGGAGGATATGGTGGGGCTTTAAAACAACTTTCTATTGGTTGTGCTTCTTCTAATGGAAAATGTTATATCCATTCTGCTGGTAAAGTAAATAGTCAAGATGTTTTATGGGATAATATTGCCAGTCAAGATGATTTTTTAGAAAGTATGGCTGATGCTGCTAGTTCTGTTATAAATTATTTTAAGGGTAATATTGCATATATTAATGTAATGGCAAATATTTCTGTTGATTGTGATTGTTGTAAAGTAGCAGAGGATCCATGTTTACCTGATATTGGTATGTTGTCATCACTTGATCCAGTAGCGCTTGATAAAGCTTGTCTTGATTTAATTTATAATTCTAATTATAATGGAAAAGAACATTTTATTGAAAGGGTTGAAACTAGAAATGGAATTCATACTATAGAATCTGCTGTTAAATTGAATTTGGGTAGTACAGATTATGAATTAATTAATATTGATTAAAAGGATTTTTTAATTCTTTTTTTTGTCATTTTTTAGTCAATTAAAATAATTACTTAGTATGATTTTACATAAAATGTTTTAGAAGTGAGTGATTATTATGAATGATAGAGTTAAACGTATTATAGAAGATAGCGAAATAAGAAAACGATTATATAAAGCAGGTATTTTTCCTATGATGGGACCTAAAGGCGAAAGGGGAAAGGGCTTAGAAATACTTGGATATTATGAATCGGAAGAAGAATTAATTAATCATCATTCAACTGGTTCTGCTGGAGAATGTTATTTAGTTAATGGCGTTTTGTATGTTTGGAATAAAGATAAAAATAAATGGGAGAAAACAGGCAGTATACAAGGGCCGCCTGGAGTTTCTGAGAAAATTAAAGTAGGAAAAACTATACCTGGTGAAACTGGGACTGATGCGAATGTAATAGATAATTTTGATGGGAAGGAACACGTGCTTGATTTTGTATTACCTAAAGGTGAAAAAGGTGAAGTGGGATTAATTGGTCCTACGGGTCCTAAGGGCGATATTGGTCCACAAGGTCCTAAGGGTGATATTGGTCCTAGAGGATTTCCGGGTGAAATTGGAATAAGTCAAGCTATAACAATTGATGGCACTGAAACTGTAGAAGCCGGTGAAGATGCAGAGGTACAAGATGATTTTGAAAATAACGTTCATCATTTGACATTTTATATACCTAAGGGTGAAAAAGGTGATATTGGTCCAATGGGATTAGCTGGTCCGACGGGTCCCACGGGCCCAGCTGGCGCACCTAGTCCTACTGGATATAGTTCTATTGCTTTTGCAAGTTATCTAGATACTAAAAAAAGTGGTATTGCACAAATTGGAAGAACCAGAGTTATACCAGGTAATAATAGATATGTATCAATACCAAACGGAACTGATATAGTTGTAAAAGAAACAGGAATTTTTGAAATAGTATTATGTGGAAGGATATCTGGCGTTACAGAAAATACAGGTGCATCATTTTCGCTTATAAATAAGGATACAAACGATGTAATTAGTGATTTATTGTTTATTTTGGAAGCTGGTAAAACTGCTGATATGGATTTTTCTGAAATGACTGTTGTTGATATTTTTGCTGATACAACATTGCAACTTAAGATAGATATAACTGGTGATGCATCGGATATTAATTTTAGTGAAATGAACATATTGTTAAAGTGTTATAATATATAGATTTTAGAAAGGGGTTGATAGTATTAAAAAATGTAATAATGAAACTAGTAACTTAAAAAAAGAGTGTGGAACATTTTGCCCTATGAGATATGTTGTTTTTAATAATGCAGATACTATAAAGATTGGAGAAGTTCAAACTGTTGATTCTAGTGAAGATGCTAGGATAGTTGATGAAAAAAATAAAAATAAACATGTGCTTAAGTTTTTTATTCCAAGAGGTCAAAGTGATACTATAGAAATTGGTAAAGTAACAACTGGTTTACCAGGAAGTGATGCAAAAGTTGTTGATGTAACAGGTGGACCGAATCATATACTTGATTTTATAATTCCTCAAGGTTCAATTGGACCTGTGGGACCTTCTTCAACTCAAGCTATATTTTTTACAGATACTGTTGATACGAAAACGTCTGGAGAAGTAACTTTTGATAACAGATGGCTTATACCTGGTGAACAAGAAAGCTTTGAGATAATAGATAATAGTAAAGTTAAGCTAGAATCGGGTATATATGAAATAATAATGTCTGGACATATAGGTGAGGTTGATGATACACATGGTGGTGAAGTTTATCTTCAAGATGATAATGGTTCTAGTATAAAAGATTTGACATTTAAATTACCTGCCGGAAATGACAAACAGATTTATTTTTCTAAAGATATTATTTTTAGATTTGAAGTACCTACAATTTTGCAAATTATTGTTAATATAACAGGAGATGTACAATCATCAAAGGTTGTTATATCTGATGTAAGTTTGCTTCTTAAAAAAATTAATGAATAAAATGTAAGAATTTATTTCTTGCATTTTTGTTTGTTACTTGTAATAATAGGATTTTTAGTGATTAAAATTTGATATTTTGTTCTTAAAAAATATACATTTGTGTAATATGTGTGATATACTTTATTTGAATGCCTATAGGAGGAGTTATGAAAAATAGAAAAGATATTTTATGGGGATTGTTATTAATAGTGGTTGGAATTATTTGGGGAATTAATAGTTTAGGAATAGTTAAAATTGATATTTTCTTTGATGGATGGTGGACTTTATTTATTATTGTGCCTTCTTTAATTGATTTATTTACTGATGAGGATAAAACTGGCAGTATTATAGGAATTATAATAGGTGTTTTTTTGTTACTTGCGTGTCAGGATATAATTGATTTTTCTATGATTTTAAAATTGTTATTTCCTATAGTTTTAGTAATAATAGGATTATCTCTTTTAATTAAAAATCCATTTAAAGGTAATAAAATGAAGAAAGGTAAAGAGAATTTAGATGAATATGCAGCTACATTTGGAGTACAAAATTTGGATTTTGATAATGAAAAATTTAATGGATGTAATTTAAATGCTGTATTTGGTAAAGTAAGTTGTGATTTATCTAAGGCAAAGATAAATGATGATGTTGTTGTTAATGTTTGTAGTGTTTTTGGCGCTACTCAGGTTATTGTACCTGATGATGTATGTGTTAAGGTTTATTCTACTCCAATATTTGGAGGTGTGACTAATAAAAGAGGTAATAAAAGTGATAGTAAGTATACTATTTATATAAATTGTACTTGTTTGTTTGGAGGTGTTGAAATAAAATGAGTAAGGGACAAAAGGTAATTAAAAATTTGGCAATTGTTTTTGCTATATTTCTTATTGTGAGTATAATTTATAATTTAATGTATGGTGTTTCTTTTTTAATAAATAATGAAAATAAAGATAATAATTTGTTTAATTTAGATGTTAATATGAATAAAGTAATAAATATTGATATAAGTTCTTCTAATTTGATAATTAAGAAAGGGGATTTATTTAAGGCGGAAACAAATAATAAATATATTTCTGTTAAACAAGATAGCAATAGGTTATATATAAAAGAAAGAAAACATGGTATTTTTGAAAATTCTGTTAAAGATTTGATTGTGTATATTCCTGATGATATTAATTTTGATTATGTGTATATAAATACTGGTGCTGGAAAAATAGATATAGATAGTTTAAAAACTGATAATTTAAAATTTGATTTGGGTGCTGGTAAGGTTGTAGTTAATAATCTTATTGTTAAAAATGATGCTCATATTGAAGGTGGAGCAGGAACTATTGATATATTAGATGGTAGTATAAGTAATTTGGATTTAGAGATTGGAGTTGGGGCTTTATCATTAACATCTAAATTACTAGGTGATAGTAAAATTGAATGTGGAGTTGGTAAGGTAGATATTAAACTTTTAGGTAAAAAAGATGATTATAAGTTTAATTTTAGTAAGGGTTTAGGAAGTATGAGTTTAAACTCTATTAATATTGATAATGACTTTATTTATGGAACTGGTATTAATGTTATAGATATAGAAGGTGGAGTTGGAGCTATTAAAGTTTTTGTTGATGAATAACATTAATTATCTGGAGGTATTATGAAATATTTAGTTAAAAGTAATAGTTTGTTGCTACGATATTTGCTTGATAATGTTAAAGGTAAGTCAAAAAATAATATTAAGTCAATTTTAAAGAATGGGTGTGTGTCTGTTAATGGCAAAATAATTACTAGGTATGATTATGAGTTAAAGAGTGGGGATGTTATTATTGTTACTAATTATTATAATGGTAATGATAATAAATTTGATATATTATATGAGGATAATTATTTAATTGCAGTGAATAAAAGAGAAAATTTATTAACTGTTTCTACTGATAAAGAGAAAAATAATACTTTATATAGATATGTTAGTAATTATGTGAAGTCAAAGAATAAGAATAATAAAATATTTATTGTAAATAGACTTGATAGAGATACGAGTGGAATAGTTATTTTTGCTAAGAATAAAGATATAAAGGAATATATGCAGAATAACTGGGAAAGGGATATAAAATTAAGAAAATATATTACTGTTGTTGATGGGGTTACTGATAGTTGTGGAATAATAAAATCTTATTTAAAAGAAAATAATATTCATATAATGTATTCATCTAATGATGGACTTCTTGCTATTACTGAGTATAAATTAATAAAACAAAATAATAAGTATAGTATGCTAGAGGTAATATTGCATACAGGAAGAAAAAATCAAATAAGGGTTCATATGAATGATATTAAACATCCTGTAATTGGTGATACTAAATATTCAAATACTGTAAGTCCAATTAAAAGAATGTGTCTTCATGCAATAGAGATAAAGTTTGTTCATCCTGTAAATAAAAATATTATTAATATAAAAACAAATTTTCCTGATGTATTTAATAAAATGTTTGATTAGAAGAGTTATAGTTCTTCTTTTTTTTGTGAATTTTTGTTATAATTTTATTGGTGGTTAGTATGAAAAAAATAATTGTTATTTTGGTTGGAATTTTAGTTTTATGTGGATGTTCTAATCAAAAAATGGATAAATATGATATGTTTTATATGGATACTTATATAGAAATTAAGTTATATGATGTGTCAAATAGTAGTGAGGTATTTAAGAAAATAGATAGTATTTATAAGGAATATAATCAACTTTGTGATAGATATAATTCTTATGATGGTATTGTAAATGTTTATTATTTAAATAACGATTTAAAGATAGATGAAAAGATAGAAATTGATAAAAAGCTTTCTGAATTAATTAAATATGGACTTAATATGTATGATGAAACTGATGGATATATTAATATTGCTTTGGGTAATGTTATTGATGTGTGGAAAAAATATAGAGATGAGGGTACTGATATTCCACAATTATTTGAACTTATGACAAGTGGTTCTATAGATATAAATGATGTGTATTTGGAAGGTAATGAATACATGAGAAAAAGTGATGTAAAACTTGATCTTGGTTCTTATGCAAAGGGTTATGTTACTGAAATAGTGGGTGAATATTTAGAGAATGAGGGAATAAATAAGTATTTAATAAATGCTGGTGGTAATGTGAAAGTAGGATCTAGTTATAAGAGTGATGGATATGCTGTTGGCATTGAGGAACCATTTAATACTTCAAATATATATAAGGTCTTACATGTTGAAAATGAATCAGTTGTAACAAGTGGTAGTTATCAAAGATATTATGAATATAATGGTAAGAATTATAATCATATAATAAATCCAAAAACGTTATTTCCGGATAATTATACTAAAAGTGTTACTGTTATAACTAAAGATAGTAAAAAAGCTGATATTTTATCAACATATTTGTTTTTATTGCCTATTGATGATGGGTTAGAGTATGTAAATAACTTAGATGATGTTGAGGCAATATGGTATAGTGATGAAATTTATTATTCTAATGGTTTTGATAAGTATGAATAAGAGTGATATGAAATTGGTTATTATTTTAATAAGTGTGAGTTTGTGTTTTTTATTTTTTTGTAAGATAATTAAAAAAGATAACAACTATGCTTATGTTTATTATGAAAATAAGATAATTAAGGAAATAGATTTAACAAAAGATGATGAATATAGTGTAACTGGATATAATGGGGATGTTTTAATAGAGGTAAAAAACGGTATGATAAGAGTAAAAAAAGAGAATTCTCCTCTTAATATTTGTAGTAAGCAGGGATTTGTTAAAGACATGCCAATAATTTGTTTGCCAAATAAGATAGTTATTAAGTTAGGAAATAATGAACTTGATTCAGTTACAAGTTAGGAGTATATATGGATACAAAAAAAATAACAAGATTATCAATGCTACTTGCAATTTCGGTGGTACTTAGTTTAATAGAAAGTTTAATACCATTATTAAATGGGATTATTCCAGGAATTAAACTTGGTTTTGCAAATATAGTTATATTGTTTACACTTTATACTTTTTCTTTGAAGGATGCGTTTATTATATCGATTTTGCGTGTTTTTTTGGTTGGGATTCTTAGAACTGGCGTGTTTAGTATTACTTTCTTTTTTTCTTTATTTGGTGCACTTTTAAGTTTGCTATTTATGTATATGTTTAAAAAATTTACTAAGTTATCTATTGTAGGTGTAAGTATTATTGGTTCTGTTATGCATACAATTGGTCAAATTATAATTGCGGTCATATTTTTATCTAATGTAAATATTTTATATTATTTGCCTATTTTACTTATTACATCTATTGTTACTGGTATTATTGTTGGTTATATTTCTAATGCTTTAATAGCTAAAATTAAATAAAAAAAGAACTTAAATTGTTCTTATTCCTTCAATATCATTAGTTACTTTATCTATAAATAGTATACCATTTAGATGGTCTATTTCATGCTGGAAGGCAATTGCTAATTCTTCTCTTGCTCTTACAACTATTTTATTTCCGTTAATATCATATCCTTGTACTTTTACTCTTGCATATCTTATTACATATCCGTCTACTTCTCTATTAACGCTTAAACATCCTTCACCAGCATCTGCACAAATTTCTTCTTCTGAATGACTGATTATTTCAGGATTAATTATTACGTAAGTATCGAATTTTTGTTCTTCATCATCTTCTTCTGTAACTTCATGCACTACAACAAAGTATCTTTTGTTTATACCAAGTTGAATAGCAGCCATACCCATACCTGGTCTTAAATTTTCTTTTTCTGCTATTTCTTCGATTTGACTTTTTGTTAAGTATTCTATCATATCGTTAATGGCCTTTTTATCTTTGTTATCTAGTGGGAAGGATACATCTTTACTTATTAATCTTAATCTAGCATCTTTCTCATCTAATATATCTTTCATTTTTAGCATAACATCACCCCAAATACATAGATATTTTAACATAAAAATAAAAAAAAGGAAATTTTTTTCCTTTTTAATATATTAATTATTTAGGAATCTAGAACCAATTACAATTACTAAAAGAATAAATAATACTAATATAATGGCAGCACCACTACCGATTCCACCATATCCATAGTTAGGGTATACTGGATAAGCGTTATATCCACCGCTACATCCGCAAGATGGTGAGCCATAGCTATAACCGCTGTTATATCCGTAATAATACATAAACACTCCTCCTTTTTTTATATCTACTATAGTGTATTACAAGTCGTTGTAAATTGTTATATTAAATAACCTAAAAACAATAAACAAATTATCAAAAATATGTTATTATATTCTCAGGGTAGATATGTATGATAAAAATATTAAGAAAGTTAGATAAACCGCTTTTGATATCAACGGTTTTGATGTTTATATTTGGACTTTTGATGATTTTTAGTGCTTCTTATGTAAAGGCGATAACTGCTTTAGGAAATGCGTATTATTTTTTAATAAGACAAGGTGCTATATTAATTGTTTGTTTTTTTGCATTTCTTATATTAATTAGGTTTCCACTTAGTTTTTATAAAAAGATGCATAAAATTATAATAATATCTGCTATTTCACTTTTAGTGTTGGTGTATTTTTTTGGAACTGTTTCCAATGGTGCTAGAAGTTGGTTTAGTTTATGGTTTTTTAGTTTACAACCAAGTGAACTTGCAAAAATAGCAATAATTATATATATGGCAGCTTATTATGATATTCATAGGAATAATAAGGATGATTACAAAGTAGCACTTTTTCCTTTCATATTTATATTTATTATATTTGCATTTGTTACAATACAACCTGATTTGGGTAGTGCACTTATTATATTACTTTTATCTTTTGCAATATTTTTTGGGGTACCGTTGTTGCCACAAGTAAAAAAGAAAACAAATAAAATAATAATATTTACTATAGTGTTGGCTTTATTTTTACTCGGAATGCTTTTATTGACTGGTAAATCTGGTCTTTATGAGTATCAATTGCAGAGATTAAATTTTTTAAAGCCATGTACTAGATATACAAAAGTAGGAACTGGGTATCAGGTGTGTAATTCTTATATTGCGTTTAACAATGGTGGTTTGTTTGGTGTAGGGATAGGCAATAGTACTCAGAAATATTTGTATCTACCAGAATCATATACTGACTTTATATTTCCTGTAATTGTAGAAGAATTAGGACTTGTAATAGGTATAGTTATATTGGGTATATATGCATATATAATATTTAGAATATTGAAGATAGCAAAGAAAAGTTATAATCTTATGAGTGGACTTATGTGTTATGGAGTAGCGGCATATATATTCATTCATATATTTGTTAATCTTACTGGAATATTAGGTTTGTTACCACTTACTGGTGTTCCACTTCCATTTTTAAGTTATGGAGGAAGTTTTTCTCTTTCACTTACAATTGGTCTTACTTTAGTACAAAGAGTTAATGTGGAAACGAGTATTTTAAAGCAGGAAGAAAGAATAAAAAATAAAATTAGAGAAATTTAGAGGAAATAGCTTTTTAATAGAGAATAATCTTGTTAGGAGGTTATTTTTTTATGAAAAAATTATTTTTTAAATATTGGAAATATTTAGTAGCGTTTATATTAATACTTATTATTTTTGTTATAAATTTAAATTATAATGAAGATGATTCGTATGAAAATATTAGTGAAATACAAGAAATAAATGAAAGTGATGAAGAAGAAAAAAATACAAAATTCGTAGAAATAAAAGGGGAGGTAAGGAACCCAGGAGTGTATGAAGTGGGGGATGTAAGGATAATTGATGTAGTTAAATTAGCAGGTGGTTTTACTGATGAGGTAGATACCTCTTTAATTAATTTAAGTAAAAAAGTAACTGATGAGATGTATATCAAAATATATTCTAAAAAAGAAGTTGAGGATGCGAGAAATAGGGTTTTAAATAAAGAACCAACTATAATTGAAGTTATAAAAGAAATAGAAAAGGAATGTGTATGTCCAGATGTTAATAATGATGCTTGTATAAATAATAGTGATAATAATAATACATTTGATTTAAATGTAAGTAATGAAAATAGTAATGAAAATGTTTTGGTTAACATAAATACCGCATCAAAAAGCGAATTAATGACTATAAAAGGGATAGGTGATAAGAAAGCAGAAAAAATAATTGAATATAGAACAAGTAATAAATTTTTAAAGATAGAAGACATAATGAATGTTAGTGGTATTGGAGAAGCCATGTTTGAAAAAATTAAGGATTATATTACAGTCTAATTATTTTTATCTGTTTTTAATGCTATTTGTTGCTATTTTACTTTATTTTAATGCTTGTGATAAAAGTAAATATGATATAAATGATGATGTTATAATTGGTACTATAACCAGTTACTATATTGATAATGATAAATTAGTTATTACTATATTTGGAAAAGAAAAAGTTTTATGTAATTATTATTTTAAAGATGAAAATAATACATTTGATTATGAATTGGGTGATAAAATAAAGCTGTTTGGTAAACTAAAATTACCAAGTAATAATAGTATTTTTAATGGATTTAATTATAGAGAATATTTGAAATATGAACGTATAAATTATATATTTGATATCGATAAAATAATAAAGATAAGTAATAATAAGAGTATTATGTACAAATTGAAAAATAGTATAATAAATATTGGATATGCAACGTATTTATCTGATTTAGTATTTCAGGTAGTAAAACAAACTAATGCTCATAGTGAAATATTTGATTTATTTATTAATGCTTTAATAAAAATAAATGAGAATTATGATGCGCTTGTTATAACAAATATTATAGAATTAAAATTGCTTAATTATTTGGGAGTAAGTCCAATATTAGATAGATGTTCTGTGTGTGATAATGTTACTAATATAGCCACGTTATCTGCTTTTAAACATGGCCTTTTATGTAAAAAGTGTGTAACAAATGAAAGAATAGTAGATATGAGAACAATTAAGTTTATAAGAATGTATTATTATTTAGATATATCAAAAATTAGTAAAATAGATATGGATAATAAAGTAAAGAATGAGATAGATGACTTTTTAAATGAATATTATAGTTCTTATACTGGGTTATATTTAAATTCAAAAAAGTTTATAGATGATTTAAAAAGGATAAATGTGTATGTATAATGGTACTTGACTATGTAGTTTATTTGAGATATACTTTAAACATATTTATTGATTAAATGCGATGACGAAGGTGGAAACTTCTAGCAATAATATAAGAGAGATTCCTATGAATAAGTAAGGTGGAACCGCCCATTAAGGGTCCTTACATTTAGTAGGAATTTTTTATTTTAAAGGAGGAAAAAGTTATGAAAATGGAAGACATCGTTAATTATTGTAAGCAATATGGGTTTATATTTCAGGGAAGTGAAATATATGGAGGACTTGCTAATACTTGGGATTATGGACCTTTAGGTGCAGAATTGAAAAGCAATGTTAAGAAGGCATGGCTTAAGAAATTTGTACAAGAGGATAAAAATAATGTTGGGTTAGATAGTGCAATACTAATGAATCCAAAGACATGGGAAGCATCAGGACATTTAAAAACATTTTCAGATCCATTAATAGATTGTAAAAGTTGTAAAACAAGACATAGAGCAGATAAATTAATAGAAGAATGGGGATTCAAAAACGGAA
>ENA-OROD01001492-OROD01001492.1-human-gut-metagenome-genome-assembly--contig:-NODE-1492-length-18660-cov-4.442945_pt1 | contig 18660 bp, 17 predicted proteins | sample MGYA00242123_ERZ509038 | MGnify/ENA primary metagenome ERZ509038 (study PRJEB26280, sample SAMEA2338719) | human gut metagenome | biome: human gut; feature: human-associated habitat; material: faeces... | reverse complement strand
GAGATCCCGATCCGGGACTGGGCGGATGTCGACCGTCTGGAGGGATATCCCCGCCTCTACGATCGTCTTCTGACGGATTTCCGCCTGCCGGACGGTTCGACGGTTCAGGCATGGATCTACACAATGAATCATCTGCCGGAAACTGCAAAGGTCATCGTATCCGGCGACTGGAAAGCGAGGTGAACCATGGAAAAGAACGTATTGATCGAACTGACCGCAAAGAAAATCAAGCTTGCCGAACTGATCGTGCTGGTGTGCCTGTTTGGAAGCTTCGCCGCCGGGCTCGGGCTGATGTATCTCTGGCTTCCGCTCGGAATCGTCATGTTCTGCATTACAGGGATTTCATTCCTCGCATTCTGCGCTGTCCGCGTATGGCGATGGTGGATGAACGGGTGAGCATCATGTGAGAAAACATAAATTTTCCCATGACCGTGAAAAATCTTCCGGAAAGATTGTAATATACTGCTTGCTTACGCTCAAAATCATGCTTCTATATACAGCGCACCACCACTCCGCTGGTACCGCCAGAGCCCATCCGGAACCCGCTCGCAGACCGGGCAAAGTCTGCGACCTTTCTCAAAATTCCTCACGGGTCCTGCCCAAAGTGCAATTCCAAAGTGCCAATTTGACACTTTGAAAAATAAATGACTTTTTCGGCCGATCCGGGCATTTGCTTTCGGGTCGGCTTTCTTTTGTGCTCAATTTCGAGAAAAGCGTAAATTTGCGTAGGTTTACGGTTGTAATGTTTGAAATGTATGCTATTTTATGATATGTAGGCTTTTTGTCGTTAAATTAGTAACTGAAAGAGGTTTATTATGGATGACCGCTGGCTTTCAATGAGAGAGATATGTGAATATCTCGGAGTAAGCCATGATACGATTTCCCGCTGGATTGCAAAGGATATGCCTGCAATGAAAATGGGAGATCGTTGGAAGTTCAAACGCGATCTTGTGGAAAAGTGGCTTCAGGATGGCGGGCCGAAAAAAAAGTGCAAAAAACTTGTGCAGGAATAACAGAGAGGACAAAAAATGTCCACTTGTTGATATTATATTATGCGTAAAACAAGAGACTGATTATGGATATTGACCCTAAAAAACAAGCGATCATAGGTCACAAGAACGGACCATTGTTGGTGATTGCCGGACCTGGAGCTGGGAAAACAATGGCCATTGTTGAGCGTGTCGTCAAGTTGATTGGCGAAGGCGGGGTTGCACCAGAAAATATTATGATCTCTACTTTTACCGAGAAAGCTGCCAAAGAACTGGTTACTCGAATATCAAATCGAATTAACGATCTGGGGATCAAAGTCAGCCTGAATGAAATGTATATAGGAACGCTCCATTCCATCTTTTTGAAAATCCTCAAGGACTATACCGAGTTTACCCGACTGAAAAAGAATTATAAAACCTACGACGATTTTGACCAGAACTACGCTGTTTATAATAACATCTATCGTTTCAATAAAATTTCGAATATCGAACAGGTCACCAAAGTTATGAGCCGCTGGGAACAGGCATCACGTCTTTGTCGGTATCTGAATAAGGTACGCGAAGAAGCCATTGATCCTGAACGTTTACAAGTTGCTCCGGAACCAGAGATTAAGGCGCTGGGAGTTTTGATTACTTGATATGGACGAAAATAAATATTTGATACTGGATACGCGTGTTGGATACAAGGATCTGACGGGAGATGTCGCTTCTGTAAATCCGCGCGGAGATCGAATAAAAATTATTTTCAATAAAAATGGCCAGCCGTTTCATTATTTGAAGAAAAATATTCATATTGAAACCTCCCCACAGGAGATCGAAACCGATGTCGAAATAAACGGGCGCATAGAACTCGGTGCGGAGAAAAAACTACTATTTGGTAAATTCCTAAAACTATTTTTCAAAGAACGAAAAAAGCCCGAACTACATTATGGGGATTTTAAGATTCTAAAAAGTAAAATTGCCGATGCTTTAAGTTATTTTTATAGCGTGGCCCAACTGGTGAAAAATTTACCATCAGAAGATCCCTCCGCGCCAGTTAATACCATCATTGCTGACGCAATATCAAAGATAAAAGAGGTCCCCACTGGCTCTCCTTTGTTTTCATACTTAACTGGAATCACAGAAAAAGAACAAGAAAAAACACAAAATTTTATTTTCCCATTTCAATGCAACGAGAGCCAATTAACTGCTGTTGAGCAAACATTTTCAAATCGAATTAGTTTGATCCAGGGGCCTCCAGGAACAGGAAAGACTCAAACGATCCTGAATATTTTATTGAACGCAGTTCAGGAAAACAAGAGTGTTGCTATTGTATCAAACAATAATTCCGCAATTCAAAATGTTGTTGACAAGTTGCGCGATGCAGACGGTTTAGATTTTTTGGTTGCTTTACTTGGGAATAAAGATAATCAGGAGGCTTTCCTGGCAAATCAGCCTAAATACCCAGAATGGTTGCAAAAAAATTGTAGTCTTCCAGACGGAATAGAGATAAGACTGCGTAATCTCCAAACTGAAATAAAGCAGCTTTTTGCGGATCAAAATACATTAAAAAAGAAACAGGCTGAACTAAACGCGTGGATCATTGAGGAAGAAAAATTCAAACAATGCTATCCTTGCTCGACACATCTCCAGGACAATGGCTTATCGTCAGATAGTCTGCTTAATATATTTACCCGTTGTAACTTGGCAGGTATCAAAGAACAGAATCTTTCTTTTTGGTTCAAACTCTGGAATGTAGTATTTTGTCGACGTTGGAGTTTTGCATTTTGGAATCAGCCGATTGCAAATGTTTTAACTTCCTTAAAACGACTGTTTTATCAAAAAAAGATTTCGGAACTAAAAAAAGAAATTGCAGTATTAACCTGCAAACTCGCAAATGCAAACTTTGAAGAAAAGCATCTATTGCTAAATGAACTTTCCTGGCAGGTGTTAAAAGCAAAGCTGCAAAAAAAATACAATCACGCCAGATCAAAAAGAAAAATTTTCTATAAAGGCGATCTACGGAGTGAAGATTTCCGGGCTGAGTATCCCGTGTTACTTGCCACAACATTTATGATAAAAAGTTTCACCCCGGAAAACGGCTTTGATCTGTTAATAATGGATGAAGCCTCTCAGGTGGACCTCTGTACCGGCCTTGTTGCATTGTCTTGTGCAAAAAGTGTTGTAATCGTCGGGGATGACAAGCAACTACCATGCGTTATAACTGAACAGGATGAGCTTAAATTATCCCAGCTTAACGCCTGTTCGCAAATTGACAAGAAGTATTTGTACAGGGCCGGTCAAAGTATTTTAAGTTCAATTCAACTCGCTATCCCAGATGTTCCGAACACAACACTTTGCGAACATTACCGGTGTGATCCCCTCATTATAGGATTTTGCAATAAAAGGTTTTATGACGGGCAACTTGTTGTTCATAGCAAATCGCACAACATGCCATCGTTGCGTGTTGTGTTTACTCAGCCGGGAAATCATGCCAGAGGACACTTTAATCATCGGCAAGCCCAGGAAATAGAAGTTCTGAAACAACAGCTTATTGAAAAAGGTTATCCGGCAGAATCTATTGGTGTGTGTACTCCATATCGACGGCAGGCAGAAAACATAGGAGCCTCAACAGTCCATAAATTTCAGGGTCGAGAAAAAGATGTTATTATCATGTCGACCGTCGACAATACTATTTCCGATTTCGTGGCCGATCGTCAGCTTGTAAATGTTGCGGTTTCCCGCGCAAAGAAGGAGTTTTATTTAGTTGTTTCGTCGTCAAATAAAGAATGGAATAATTGCATTGGGGACTTGGTAAACTATATCAAATATTATGACGAATCCGGTGATGCTGTTTTACAGGGCGGCATCACATCCGTATTTGATATGCTTTATCAAGAATACCAGGAACGACTCCTTTTACCAGGCCTTCTGGATTATTTCTTTGATTCCCCAGCTGAAAAAATAATTTACAAAGAATTGTCTGAAATTCTCAAAAAACACGACACGGATCAGCGTTATTCATTCAAGATGCATATTCCTCTAAAAGAGATCTTCAAGGCGAGAAATGATCTTACCAGCGAAGAATCTGCTTATATGTTGAATCCGCTTACGCATGTTGACTTTTTGATTTATGAACGTTTTGGAATGACTCCTCGTTTTGCTGTTGAGGTTGACGGCTACGCTTTTCACAAAGAAGGAACCCGTCAGGCTGAACGTGACAAATTGAAAAATAGCATCTTTTATAAGCGTCATCTTCCTTTGTTGCGACTGTCTACAACAGGGAGCAGAGAACGCGAACGTATAACAGATTTTATCTTCGGGGCGAATCAGCAATGACCGACCGTACCTATATCGCCATTGACCTGAAGTCTTTTTATGCCTCGGTGGAATGTATGGATCGCCAGCTCGATCCCATGACCACCAATCTTGTTGTCGCAGACGAAAGCCGAACTGAAAAGACGATATGCCTGGCAGTTTCTCCTTCGCTGAAAGCGCACAAGATCCCCGGCAGAGCTCGCTTGTTTGAAGTGGTGCAACGTGTACGGGAAGTAAACGCTGAGCGCCGCCAGAAGGCCCCAGGAAGGCGCTTTTCGGGCAAGTCTGTCAACGGTCCGGAGCTCCAAGCGAACCCTGCGTTGGAACTCGACTATGTTGTTGCGGTTCCCAGAATGGCTCGGTATATGGAGGTCAGCTCGCAGATTTACGGCATCTACCTGAAATACGTCTCGCCGGACGACATCCACGTTTACTCCATCGACGAGGTGTTCATCGACGCGACTCCGTATTTGAAACTCTACAAACTCTCCGCCCGCGACTTCGCCATGAAGCTGATCCGGGATGTCCTCGCCGCCACGGGGATCACCGCCACGGCGAGGATCGGCACGAACCTGTATCTGGCCAAGATCGCAATGGACATCGTGGCAAAACACATTCCCGCCGACAAGGACGGCGTCCGGATCGCCGAACTGGACGAGCAGTCCTACCGGGAGAAGCTCTGGACGCATCGGCCGCTGACCGATTTCTGGCGCGTGGGTCACGGTTACGCCGCCCGGCTGGAATCCCTGGGGCTACGGACAATGGGCGATGTCGCCCGGATGTCGGTCAAATGCGAGGATCTGCTTTACCGGACTTTCGGCGTCAATGCGGAACTCCTGATCGACCATGCCTGGGGCTGGGAGCCGGTCACCATCGCGGAGATCAAGGCATACAAACCGGAGAACAACAGCATCAGCTCCGGCCAGGTGCTGCAGGACCCGTATGAATTCGACAAGGGGAAACTGGTCGCCCGCGAGATGACCGACCAGCTCGCGCTCGATCTCGTGGAAAAACATCTGGTGACCGATCAACTGGTTCTTACCGTGGGCTACGACACTTCCAATCTCTCCGACCCGATGCGGCGGATGAGATACAACGGCCCGGTTCGGACCGACCATTACGGCCGCCCGGTTCCGAAGGAGGCGCACGGTTCGATCAATCTGGACCGGCACACCTCGTCCGGCAGGATCATCACGGATGCCATGATGAAACTCTTCGACCGCTGCGTCGATCCGAATCTGCTGGTCCGGCGCATTACCGTTGTGGCCGCCCACGTTCTCAGCGAGAAGGATGTCCCGGCCGCCCCGGAGGAACAGCCCGATCTTTTCACGGACTACGAGGCGCTGGAAAAGCAGAAAGCGGCGGAACAGGCCGAACTGGACAAGGAAAAGCGTTTGCAGCAGGCGGTTCTCAACATCAAAAAGCGTATGGGAGCGAATGCCATCCTCAAAGGCATGAATTTGGAAGAAGGCGCGACCGGAAAGTCCCGGAACGAGCAGATCGGAGGACATCGGAAATGAATATTGAATTGCGTCCGTTGAGGGATTTTGAGGAAGATGACTTTATTCGGGAAAATCAGATCGCTTTCGACAAGGCGGCGGTCGTGGAATTCGGCCCTCAGAAAGAAAGCGTGATTCCGCGAGAGGATATCGTATCATCCATTCACGCGAAAAACGCTGAAGCGTTTCGGATCATTGCCGACGGGAACGCGGTCGGCGGCGTGGTTGTTGCCATCCATCCGGAGACACAGCTCAATTCTCTGTATCTTCTGTTTGTCAGCCCGGATCACCACAGTCGCGGGATCGGGCAGCAGGTTTGGCGGATGATTGAGGAAAAATATCCGGAGACAAAGGTTTGGGAGACGCACACGCCTTATTTTGAAAAGCGCAACATCCACTTCTATGTGAACAAGTGCGGTTTTCATATCGTGGAGTTCTTCAATCCGCGCCACCCCGAACCACAGGGACCTTGCGATACGCCGGGAGGAGAATACTTCTTCCGTTTTGAGAAGGTGATGAAGTGAATACGCCCTACGACGACATCATCCACCTGCCGCATCACGTTTCGCAGAACCATCCGCAGATGCCGCTGCGCGACCGGGCCGCACAGTTCGCGCCGTTTGCCGCTCTGACGGGCTACGAGGCGGTGGTGGGGGAAACCGCCCGGCTGACGGCCTCAAAACGCGAACTGGACGCGCAAGAGGCCGAAGAGCTGAACCGTCAGCTCGCCGTCGTCATCGAGCACCTGTCGGAGCGCCCGGAGGTGACCGTCGAATACTTCGTTCCCGACGAGCGGAAGTCCGGCGGCGCGTATGTGACCGTCACGGGGCGGGTGCGGCACGTCTCTTTGCCGGAGAGGATTCTGGTCATGGAGGACGGTGGCATTATTCCAGTAGACAATGTGGTATTGCTAAAAATTATAACAAATATTGCCCAGGGTGAAAAACATGACAGAGAGCGCTAGCCAACATTTTTTTGACGATGAAAAATGCCTTGAGGAATTTTCTATTGCAGATCTGAACCATTCGAAAACTCAGATAACCTTTCTCATACCAGGATACCAAAGGGGATATCGGTGGACAACCAAAGAGTATCATGCAAACAAAAAAATAAACAGACAGGGAGAAATAGAAATTCTCCTTCAAGACCTACTTGAATTTGCAGGAGTTTCAAGGAGCGGAACCGTCTCTTGGAATAATTATTGTCTCCAACCTATTGTTCTGCAAAAGAAGGAGAACAATAAGTACTATGTTGTTGATGGACAGCAAAGGCTCACGACATTGGCGATCATAAGCCATGTTCTGTTGAATGATGAACAAACGAGGAAATTACCTTGGGACATTGTCTATGAAGACGAACACAAATTACTGTCAGAATGCCTTTTGAAACCAAGAGAACCTTCCTCAATTGAAAATCCGGTAAAATCCGGTCCGAAACCGAATCTCTGCATCTGGTCGGCGGTTCCCATCTAAAAAAGCACCGTTTTCGGTTTGTCGGATGCCCTCCTCAAAATCATTCTCTGTTTTCTCCTGTGGTCATTTTGAGACGATTTTCGAACAACGGGGAGCGATCAGCAATTTGCGGTAGTCACTAACTTTTTCGAGGGTAGAGACTTTTTCCGGACAATTAAAACAACCCCGACGTTTTTCGATACATCTCTTTTTCCTTACTGCACGGTTTTTCTCGTTTTTCAGGTATAAGATACTGCATAATCAGAACTTTTTCTGCTGCAATTTATTCAAAATCAATAGATTTTATCGCATTCAGCAGACCCTAACTATACCTTACTGTAACAAAATCATTGATATTATTCGCAAGGTATGTAAAATTCTCTATAGATTTCACTCGAGAAAGGATTAATATCTTTTTATAGGGGGGAGTCGTAAAAACACTCGGCAGTATTTCATCATTGCTAACAGTCTTAAATTCAAAAGGCCATTTTATATCCACTCTTTTAACACGATCAGGATATTCAGGAGTATATACAAAAACTGCATGGTTTTCTCTGGGAAATAGAATATCATTTTTTCTTCCTAAAGCAAAAAGTATTGCTTCTGCATATAAATTTTTATTATCTAATGCGAAAGAAAGCAAATGACCAAGCCCACTGCCCACTCTGGCGGAAAAATCTATAGGATAAAACAATTTATCTTTTCCCTTGATAAAATCAAATTGTGCAAATGATAAATCGAAATTCAAATCAAACAAAATATTACACCAAGACAAAATTGCCGCTTTCATCTCTTGAGATAAAGGAACGGTCAAATATGCTCGTGTAGAAGGCGATCCATGGCACCATTGAATGTTTTTATAACAAACTCTCAAAATCTTTGTCCCATAATTTGAGATTATAACATCGCAACTATACTCTTCTCCGGCAATATATTCTTCTTCTATATAGTTAATAGATTTAGATGGCATCACAAAATTCATTGTTCCTGAAAGTTCGGGAGCAACATCTTGAAGATACTGAGAGAGACTAATATTATTACGAATATATTTAACACCTTTTCCTGAATAAGCACAATCCGGTCTAACAATTGCCCCCTTTTTTAAGATGGTGTTATTCTTTGAATTCAATAATTTTCTATGGACAAAAGGAATATTATAGTGGCTCAGTATATTTGACAAAAAAAGCTTTGAACGACTGGCTTTCAAAGCTTTTTCTGCGATTGGATGAAAAACATTCTTGTCTTGTTCAATTAGCTTTGATAGCCAATATTCACTAAAGATTATAAATGGAGTCTGAGGAAATTCAGCATTCTCAGAGCAGATAGAAAGGTTCATTCCATCTAGATCAAAATAAACATTACTCTTTTGTTCGTAAAATATAGCCTCTATGCCATCCTCTTTTAAGACAGATGCAATACCTTTTATAGGTGTGATGCGATTTGCACCTAGTATTGATATAGTTTTTAGTTCTTTATTCATGAAAAGTCCTTTCAATTGGATGTTTGGGTTCATCAATCCATCATAAGGAGTGTAAAAATGACTATCTTACGATAACCCTCCGTTTTTATTTCTTTTAATTAATGGAACCTCTATCAATGCTTTTTTGACAGAAATCCCGTTTGTTTCTATTTGAAAATCTCCCAATGAGATTTTTCTGTACATTACGTTGGCATTTTGAGTTCTCTTTTTCAAGTCTCCACGACTGAAACCGATATTTTACTCGTTTTTCCTGTCCCAATCCTCCTTTTATGCAGTCTGCCTTATCAAAAAGCAGAATCTCTCCATGTTGTATGCAATATTGCGTAATCCCAACTTCACTTCCGCCCTGTTTATCTCGATGGTCCTTAGAATGAGATTCCTGGCTCGCTGTGTCATGCTTCCGAACACATGTTCTATTCTGGAACGGATCTTGGCTCTTGTCCGGGTTCCCTGTTTCTCCCATGAGGTCAGAGGATGTCCATTGCATCCTTTCCTCTGCAGATGCGCCCGAAATCTGCCCTTTTTCAGATTTGCCTCTCTTTCCATTGAACGATACGCGCTGTCCGCATAAACATCCCCGCTTGTGTTGGTTTCATTGAGGAGCTCTTCAAACACATTGCTGTCATGAACGGCGGCATCCGTAACCTTGTAATTCCGAATGATTTTGTATTTGACATCCGCTTCCACATGGTTCTTGTAGCTGTAGTAGTTCTTCCCATTCTTCTGAACCCAGCGGGCGTCCGTGTCCTTCTGGCGCTTCTTCGCTTCGCTCCAATTTTCAACCGGAGGTTTTCCTTCTTTGATCGCCTTGTTTTCATCGCGGATATTGCGTTGCGTGGGAACCCGAACAATGGTTGCATCGACAATTTGACCCTTCTTCGCGACAAATCCAGACTCGGCAAGAAACGCATTGAACTTGTCAAATAGCTTCCGCGTAAGCTTGTGTTCCTCCAGTTTCGAGATAACGGAAGAGCCAGATTGTCTTCGCATCGGGAACACGGCTGTCAAGCGCCATATCAAGAAAACGCATAAAACTCAGACGATCCATGATCTGATATTCCACCTCGTCATCGTTCAAATTATACAACGACTGCAGAATCAGTATCTTGAACATCATCACCACATCAAATGGTCTGCATCCGGCATTGCTCTTGCGCTCATGGTCATATATGACCTCAAGATCTCTGCGAAACTTTTCCCAAGGCACAACTTCTTTCAGCTGCGGAAGCATGTCGCTGTTCTCTGTCAAATAATCCAGACGATTGTCTATGTCAAATAAGCCGTTCAGCATCCAGTTCTCCTATCATTGATGCTGTAATATACTTTCTTTCGCAGTCTTTTTCCTGTTACAAACTCAATTCCCCCTCAAATAAATAGAGGATCCCTTAAAACATCTCCTCGATCAATCGATTTTCCATTAATCGATATTGCACGAGTATGAAACACTTCAATACATAAATGGTATAATCTATTACAAAAAGTAATTTTATCATGCGATTGATATTGAATGCTCAAAACAAGAGCATTACATAGAAAATGTGCAGAAAGAGTTATATTATCATTTTTAGCACAAAAAATTTTTGCTGATGATTGAGAGTCTTCTTTTATTCCTAATCGTTCAGAAAAACGTCTCATTAAAAATAAAAAAATATCTGCAGAAAAGCTTTTATCAGGATAATGCTCAATAGCGATGGAGAGATAATTATTTTTTTGCAACGGTGAATTACAATCGAAATCGACAAACAGTCCATGTTCTCGCAGATCGCTTATAACGTTATCTTCGTATCCACATGGAATGGTAACGACGAAAGTACTTGGGAGGTGAACAGATGTTCGAATTTTATGATTCCTTCCCCAATTATTTGCAATATCATTGTAGAGATAAAGCTTATCTGCGATATCTGTTGTAATTTTTGTACCTGGATCACAAAATTGAAGACAGCATCCTTCGCGAGAATAATCAAAATATTTATCTCCCGTACTATAATTACGTTTTACAAATTTTTTTTTATTTTTTAATTCCTCCTCAATTTCGTCTGAATTTTTATCTAACAATGGACGTACAACCGAAATACCGTTCGGCAAAGATAAACCTTGCTCTCCTGCTAAATATTTTGAGCAAAAAAATCTATTATCACGGTTTTCCTTATTAAAATCAGCCAATCTCGCACAAGTTGTCGTATCGCTCTTTGAATCTCCAGTAGCAATCCAATTAAATTCATTTTGTACAGCAAACTTAATAGCAAATTCATACATAGTACGCTTACATATAAGACACGGTCTCCCATTAGAAAACAAATCTATTTTTTTTTGTAAAACATCCGAAAAATCTATCACGTTTAATTTTACACCACAAATGGAAGAATGACGTCTGGCTTCCTCATATGAGAGCAAAGAACTCCATTTATGTTTCATAAATAAAGCTTCAAGATACAAGTTTTCAATACCCATATCGATAAGATTATATAAACAACAAATACTATCTTTTCCTCCAGACAGGAGCAAAAGCACACGGAGAGGAACTCTATCGGATAACAGTTCATTTTTCAGAAGATCAGTTTGCATCGGTTAGTCTCCCTGCATATGCTTCGTTTGATAGACTGGTTCGAAGGGCCTTTTCACAGTAAAATGGCTTCATGTCATTTTTGTAATAAATTTCAGATAATTTGTTAAAAAAATAAATTATTTGAGATACAGTTGGAGGTTTAAATTTGTTAAGTCGGCTTCCTAAATCGATATGAAAAACATTCGCGCTTGCAACAATTCCAGCCCGGGCAAGTTCTGCACACCGCAAAATGAGATTTCCTGTCGGCTCCAATCCAAAGACAAAGTTTGTCCAAACATGCTGCGAACCAAATACTGGAAGAGCAGCCTCAAGACGATCCATAATGTAATCTTTTTTCATAATATTTTTTCCTGGACAATATTTTGTTGCCCATGGCTCACTACCTATCTCCAAATTAAATACGACAGTCGATATATGAGATTCAAACATACGGTGGAGCATTTCATCTGAAGGAGGGGGTTCCATAACAGCTATTATTCCCTCTGTCATTTTATCAACAATAACATCATAAGTTCCTTTGGCAATTTTAGAATAAATTGTAGCCTCATAATCAAGCAAGACATCTGATAAATTTCCTGAAATAATAATAGGATGGAGATGTTCGGTATAAATTTCATCGTCTTTTGCGACAGTAAGAGCTTCTTTTAAATAACGCAAATAATCAACCTCTATATTTTCCCATAGCTCCTTGTTCATTGATATTTCATGCGAAGATATTTTTTTATAACCGCGGCGAAGCGTACTTCCCTTCTCAATTCCGCAAAATGCACAATGATGCGAAATTGAACAGCCTGTCCAAGGCAGAATATTCAATTCATCATAACCACAAGCCGAAACATATTCTTTTGCAAGCAGTCCATTGCTGAGCATGTGTTTATAATATTTAGGTTCTCTCACTACATCAATTCGCACATCATCGAATCCTCTTTTCCCTTCGAACAAGATAAAAAAATTCTCGTCATCAGCATCCAAAACATATGGGGAACGATACTCATGCGATGCGACACAAGATACAACTGTTACATATCCGTCAGTCCGATTTGTTAGAAACAGTTCCTGAGGTCTAGAAAAAGTATCCTTAACACCTGGGAGATTATAACATCCATTTTGACCTTTTGCATTATGTGCTTTGGCCAAATTCAATGCACGATGCGAAAAATTTATCCCATGAGAAAGAATTGATGCTTTTAACAATGATTCAGATTTCATAAAAACACCTCAGCCGTAGTAATACCAGATCGAATAGCGGTCAACACAAATATCACGGAAAATTGTTCTCTGTGTATGACGTGCTTTGCGCGATTGATTTTTTCAAAAATCTTATGTCCGTCAGCTCTCCATGCATAGCGTCTCGGAGAGGAGTTTTTTTCTTCCATATAAGCTTGAAGTGCATCATTAAGCTCGCTCAAATGAGTGAAGCTACCATGCTTGATAACCTCCATATGGACATCTCTGAAAAAACGTTCAACCAAGTTCAGCCACGATGCGGATGTCGGAGTGAAATGCAGATGAAAACGAGGATGTTTCTCCAGCCATGTCATTACTTTTGGAGGCTTGTGCGAAGCATAATTATCAAGCACAATATGTATATCCAATTTGAGCAGAGTTTCTCTCTCAATCTGACGCAGGAAACGCTGCCTCTCTTCTGTACGCGAATTTTTTTTCCCGTCCAGGTAATTCAATGCAGCAAAAAGAGTCGTTGTTCCATGTCGATAATAGTCATGAGCTTGAGTTCGTATATGATCAACTCCCAAGGGCAATCCCGACTGTGTTCGCTCCAATGCCTGAATTTGACTCTTTTCGTCGCAACAAAGAATCTGTGCCCGTTCCGGCGGGTCGAGATATAAACCGATAGCGTCCCAGAACTTTTCTGCAAAATGAATGTCTTTCGACAGCTTAAATGTTCGGGTTGCATGCGGTTTTATATCATTTCTCGCCAAAATCCGTTGCACGGTTGAAGGGGATATACCCGTTGCACGAGCCATTCTGCGACAGGAGGATACCTGACTACCGCTGACGGCTCCGGTAATTACTTTTTCCACTGTTTTAGGAAGAATGGTGCATGGACGCCCCGGACGTTGCATTTCCTGCAGCCTGGCAAGACCATTTTCGCAATAGCGTCTCCTCCACTTGCAGACACGTCGTTGCGAATAGTCAAGTTTGCTGGCTATGGCTTCCAACGACATTCCAGTAGCAGATAGCAAAATTATTTTCGCCCGCTCTGCCAGCCGATATTCTGTGGTATGGAGTTTGAGCTGTTTTTCTAATTCCAGTCGCGCTTCGGATTCAAGTTTTATCTCATATCTTTTCACTATTCACCCCTTGAGTTTTTGGGGATAATATAGCATATCTTTTTTAATATTATATTTTAAGAGACACTATACTAGGATATCGACGTTCTACTTAAATGTAAATATTCTGCATTTTATGCGTAAAGCATATACGGTATATTACACCGAAAGTAGAAAAGAATCAAGTCAAAACATCAGAAATATTGTTTTTTTATGATCTGAGGTAATTTCAAAAGTATTTAATTCAGATGGATAAAAAAAGGATACATTGGTCGGGAAAAGCCCTGCCGCAAAAACACGCAGAAACCAAAAAGGAAAAAGAAACGTGGGCGGAAAAGTAAAGCCGAGATCGCGGCAATGGCAGAACAGCAAATTACCGAGGTTAAAACGCGATGACTTGAATTGGAAGTGAATAGCATTGAACTACAAAGAATATTTGCCGATTAAGGTGGATGTATCGCGTCGGCGTTTGCGGTCGGTTTTGCAAGATTTGATCTATATTGGATGCAAGTTCACTCGTCATGCGAATACGATCATCGTTAAGTTTGGCCGCCACTGTCCGTGGTTTAACTGTTTTCGTGAGGTTTATGCAAGATGCTGATAATTAACATCATTTCAACAAACATAAGAGGACTGAATACATAAAACACAGGATTCGTATGTCTGAAAATCTGGATTTTCGAGATTTTCAAGCGTTGGATGACACAAACCAGCCGTTCAAAGACAATGGCGTGTATTGTCGTCTTAGGAAAAATCGAAAATCGAAACAAAACGGCTGAAAATCAGCCAAAAACAAAGCGATGGAAGAATCATGGTGATTCTTTCACGGAATTAGGTTGATTTTAAGAACTTGACAAATACGCCGGAAGGATGTAATTTAGACCACATAAGATCTCATTCTGAGATTTTTAAGCAAACATTAGAACCATCGAACTTCAAAAAAGATAAAATGAATGAAATTACCATTGTTTCATATCTGCGTAAAAATGAAACAATAAATAAAAGTTTTTACGAATTAGTCAACACTTTTCAGATGAATCATCTATTGTGTCGTGTTGTTATCTTTTCGGATGTTGAAAGGACAGATTTTCCTCTCAAATATAGTCTTGTAGTAGACCAAGGTAGAACAAAATACGCGAGATTAAAAAAATTAATAACATCGGGACAAGACTTGTATATCTTGAGTATTGATAGTGACATAACCTTATCCATTGAATCTTCAATCGAGTTTTGTGAAAATTTTATACAATCAGATTCTTCTATTGGTTGGGGACATATTGGGGTATCAAATTATGGCATGGTTCCCAACATGGTATCAATCGACAAGATTTTATCACATAATTATATACGGCCATTGCTGTGGGATCTTCATTGCGGCATATCAATTCCGGGTCAATTTTTTATCATACGACGACATGACTATGAAAAAATACTTATACCAGATGATACATTTTTAGATGATTTACAAATTGGTCTAATTACTAAAAAAGCAAAATTTAAGGTTTTCCGCCCGGCAATAATAACAGGAAGAGAATATGCGAAGGAAACGTTAAAAGATTTATTTCAGCAGCGAAAACGATGGGCAAAAGGATATTCGAGTATTTTAAAAACTGCTTTTAGACTATCTACGCAGCATTTTTCTCTCGTTGTAATTCACGGAATGTTTTATCATGTACTGTTTCCATTGTTGATTGCTTTTACATGTATGCTATCACTGTACAACCCGTTTATAACTCTATTATCCTATATAGTTATTGCTATAATTCTAGTTAACAAAAATTTCCGATTATTATTGGAAGCATTACTATATCCTGTGTTTTTCCCAATTCTTCATTTGTATTGGGGATATCATTTAATTTTAAATCTATGGAGTAATGAAAATGAGTAATAACAATGCTGTTCTTCAGTCAGACATCAAATATGCCAGTGATATTTGTCATTTAGGGCTGACTATGGAAGAAATATCGAATGAACTGAAAAAGATTGTTTCTCTTGAAGAAGCTCTTCTATATGCATACAATCCTGAAAATTTATTATGGCGTTGGCTACCGGCAATCATTTATGATCGTTTTGAATTAGAAGTCTATTTAGATAAGAAATGGGCAGTTTTTGGATGTCAACATTCCTATGTATTGATTCATCCAGTATTTCAGAAGCAAAGCATGAATATTCATGATGCTTGCTTGACAGAATTTAATATAACTGACGAAATCGCTGTTCCATATACACCGAAATTGGCAGCATACTGTTATGGTGGATTTCCGTGGTTTAGGTCGTACTATAAATTATGTCAAGAACATGATTCGTTTGAAAAAAATACAACCATATACAAGGTAAAATCAAAGAAAAATGATAATCAAGATGTCGTTACGGCGTTAAATAAATTCAAGAACTTATATAGAGACTCTTTTTCTAAGGAAATATCAAAAAAATACCCTGAAGAGAAATATCCTGGAATAATACATTCATTTCATAGTCCTGTACATATTGAACTTGCAATATTTGATACATTTTTGAAAGAAATGTTATAAAAAAGGGTTCTTCTGCACTTTGTGAAAAACAGCCGCTATATAGCCGGAACCCCTATGCAGTCAAGTCCCAATCCGGCATAACCGGTCGCGTTGCTCCCTTTTATTCCGTTTGAAACTTGACAGGTAAAGGCCGCACTGCAAATCCAATCAGAGCCACTGCATAAAATGACAAAGACCATATTACAACATTGGGTATTCTCGGATTCTGGCATTTCGGAAATCGATAACGTCCGGGAAATTGCGCACATTTTGAAAGAAGGCTCTTGAAAAAGGCCTGTTTCCTGATTGATTATTGAGACCAAACCGTAATCAAAAGAAAGGAAAAACAGGCCATGAAAAACGTAGCGCAAGAAAACGAAAAGGCAATCTCCGGAGCGATTAAAATCGATGAAAAAGAGATTCGGACGCATCTTGACGGACTGGTTCGGCAGTCGGTCGAGGATACGCTGAATGCGCTCCTGAATGCGGAAGCTGACGCGATCTGCCAGGCTTCGAGGTATCAGCGCAGTCCGGATCGGCAGGACACGCGGGTCGGAAGCTACAAACGCAAACTTCTGACGAAAGCGGGCGAAGTGGAACTTCGCGTTCCCCGTTTGAGAACATTACCCTTTGAAACGCAAATCATTGAGCGTTATAAGACGAAGCAAAGCAGCGTCGAGGAAGCTTTGATTGAGATGTATCTGGGGGGTTATACATCCAAGAAAAGGTGATGGCATTCATCTTTTGGTAAATTCCTACTCAAAAAATTTCCTCTTCCCCCGCTCCATGGGGCTGGCTGGGCGGATACCTTGATTAATTGATTATTTCCCCTTTTCCACCTACTATCAAATAATCAAGTCCCATCTTTTGGGCGGTTCTTCTTGCCTGATTTTCCGTTTCAACAATAGGTTCATTATGCAAATTAAAAGAAGTATTAATTAAGATGAACCTTCCTGTTGTTTTTTCATATTGGGATAAAAGCGCATAGATAAATGATGTTGTATCTCGTATAACCTGCACTCTGATTGTCCCATCATAATGAGGAAGGCTAGGGATTTTAGAAGCAATGTCTTTTTTTACATTTACGGCAACTAACATCCAATCATTGGGAATTCTATCTTCTGTCAACAGTCCAATATTACGTTCCAGGATAACACCTCCAAATGGTCGGAATGCTTCTCTACCTTTTTTTGAATTTAAAATATCCTTCATATCAGGAAATGTTGGATCAGCCAATATACTTCTGTGACATAATGCTCTTGGACCGAATTCAGATCCCAAATCAAAGAGTCCAATTATTTTTTTATGCTTCAAAAGCTCTACGCTTTCAGCTATAGTACTTTTATAAAATCTTGTTTCACGATATTTTTTCCCGAGAAACGGAGTCCACTGTAAAACTCGATAATCATTATATTGATTCCTTATCGCCCAAACAGCTGCACCTATTGATAAGCCATTATCCCCACATGCGGGAAATATATTCAAATCCATTATTGGTAAATTATTAAATAAATTTCCATTGTTTTTACAATTTAATGCAAATCCACCTGACAATGAAATACTGTTTATTTTATATTTCATAATTAGATTATTAATTCGATGAAAACAATATTTTTCTGTTGATTCTTGTACGGCTCTGGAAATCGCTTTTGCAAAATCGTTTTTATATGATATAGGAATAGAACAAGAATTTAGATGATCTAGCCATACGGGATTAACTGTATATGGAACTCTTGTCAGATCAACACAAATTGGAGGCATTGACTCTGAGATATGCCCATACGCAGCCAATGCCATAACCTTTCCTGCTGCATCATGACTCTGAAAAATACACCGGCTCACATTAGCAAATGCATAGCCAAGACTATTTATATGAGATCCCCACTTATATTTTTTGCAAAAATAATGTGAAAAATATTTTTCTAAACAGATAATATGATTATTATGAACCAGATAAATAGATTCAGCCTCCAAAGTATCATCGTCACCATTTAAGTTTGCATCCCGAGGACGGCAACCATGTCCATCAAAGACACATATTATCGAATCTTTATCTTGTGTCAATAATGAAACTGCATAAGCATGAAACAAATGGTGATTCTTATCAACTAATACTCTTTTAAAGTTTTTATAATACTCATCATTTAGTTCTTTTGCATTATACCAATTACAACGAATAACTAAATCAACATCTTCATATGAAATTTTTTCCATTGATAAAAGGTATTCAATACATTCAATAGGTTCTCCTGAATCATGTTTTACTCTAGTTAATCTTTCTTTCTCAATGGCTCCACACAATTCAACATCACGGAACAAGCAAGCGGATGCATCGTGTCCAGAGTGAACTCCAAGTATATATCTTTTATTTTGTCTTTTTTTCATTTAGTAATCTACTTTCTCCAACAAATAATCTATCTGACTCTGCAACGCTCGGAGCAATTGCTTTTGGTCACCATTGGTGTCATGTGTGGGAATAAATGGCTCTGTTTTTCAGAGAAAAACAGGAGACACTTTTCTCCATGTTAATAAATTGACAGTCAATATGATGCAACATTGCATCATATTCTGTCAATA
>ENA-OROD01001489-OROD01001489.1-human-gut-metagenome-genome-assembly--contig:-NODE-1489-length-18697-cov-6.453707_pt1 | contig 18697 bp, 20 predicted proteins | sample MGYA00242123_ERZ509038 | MGnify/ENA primary metagenome ERZ509038 (study PRJEB26280, sample SAMEA2338719) | human gut metagenome | biome: human gut; feature: human-associated habitat; material: faeces... | reverse complement strand
AAACTTAAGAACCCTCGGGGCGATAGCCCCGTCAAACTTTAGAACCCTCACGCCCCAAAGGGCGTATCCCCATCCCTATCTTCCACTCCCCCTATTCCCATCCATAGGATATAATAAAGGAAATCTATTCCCTAAGGAGCATGAAATGATACAGGAAACAGCCTATGCCAAAATCAACCTCACTCTGTCTGTAGGTCGAAAAAGGACGGACGGATACCATGACATCGATTCCGTCATGCACTCTATCTCCCTCTCCGACACCATTACCCTGGAAAAGGCAGACACCACCACCTTGACCATCGTCAAAGGCAGCGCCCCGGAGGGCAGGGACAATCTCATGGTGAAGGCAGCGGAGCTTTTCCTCCGGAAAAAACAGCTGCCCGGCGTTTCCATGACCCTTGCCAAGGAAATCCCCTCCCAGGCCGGCATGGGCGGCGGCTCCTCCGATGCGGCTGCCGTGCTCCGCGGCCTCGCGGCCCTCTATGAAACCGGCGATTCCCCTTCCGACCTGGCCGCCATGGGTGCTTCCCTGGGCGCCGACATTCCCTTCTGCGTGGCCGGCGGCGCCGCTCGCTGCGAAGGCATCGGCGATAAGCTCACCGCCCTGCCCCCCTGGGAAGGGCTTCCCCTCCTCATCATCCGCCCCCAGACCTCTGAATCCACCGCCAGAGCCTACGCCGCCATCGACGCCCTCCCCGGACGCCTGAAAGACAATACGGGCAGCTGCATCAGGGCCCTTCAAACCAGAAACCTTCCCCTTCTCCTTTCCTCCCTGGCCAATGATTTTGAACCGGCCCTTTTCCCGCTGGACCCCATCCTCCGAGAAACCGCCCGCGCCCTGCACGCCCTTTCCCGCCCCGTCCTGATGACAGGCTCCGGCTCCGCTTTTTTCATGATATTGGAAAATGAAGGTGAAAGGGCATCCCTCCGCCGGGAGCTCAAAAAGGCCCATCCCCTCTGGTTTGTAGAAGAAGCAGAAACTACGGGCCCCGCCCTCGCCGAAAAAAACTGAACCCATTTCTGCCACCGGGCGCAGCAGGAATGTTGCCCGCAGTAAGTGGAAATCGGAAGGCCTTCGCTACCTTCGGAGTCATCAGCAAGAAGACGCGAAACCTCCCATGGCTTCTTTTTCACATTTCAAATTCTTTCATGCAAAAGGCCGCGGATTTCTCCGCGGCCTTTGCCCTTATACCTCAGCCTTCTACGAGGTCACCGGTATCGATTCTCCGAATCCCTGCCAGAGGCATGGAGGAGAGACCTGCCAGGGCGGTCCCTGCATCCAGGAGCTCCTGGTCGGTGGCGCCCAGTTTGATCTGTCCCAGAGACATGGTCTTCACGGCGGTTTTGCCGTAGCTGTCAATGCCATTCTCGAAACGAATCTGAACCTTTACGTCGTATGCTTCCTTTTTCACTGCCATAGTATGACTTCCTTTCTACCTTCACAAAAACTTACGCCAGCTCTTCTTCGGAGGTGGTAATCACAGTGGCTTTTTCCAGGCCCGTCACATCTGCCCCTGCGCTGGTGACGAGGACGGGAATCATTTTCGCTGCTGCCGCTTTGACTTCGTCCAGAGTCACATTATCCCTGGGATTGGCCAGGGTAATGGTCATGGTGGATTTACTGTTGGTTTTGAATACGAGTGCCAGATTTTTCATGGGTATCCTTCCTTTCTAAATGAAATCTCCAGGAGAACCGTAGAAAGCCTGCCGCCCGGGCCGGCTCCGCTCTCTCCGTTTCTCTGTGTACATAGTCCGGTCGAGGAATGCCCAGTCTCAAGGAGGGGAAATAAAAATTTCCTCTTTCCGACGCTTTTCCATCCCCCTGATGGAGGACCATGTGCAGACTTCCTGTTTTCTTCGGCCCCCGGAGCGCTTTCCCAGCTGCCCTGAAGGGGTTTCTGTCATATTCCCTCGCGCTCACTGCAGAGCCCGTCAGGAATCTGCCGACGATCCCTTTCTTGCAGCCCCTATCTCCATTTGTTATGATATGCTCGTAAAACAGGCTGAAAGGATGATTCGATGACTGCTGATAGGAGAAAAGGGCTCCTCTCTGCCTCTGCCGGCTCCGTCTTCTGGGGCAGCAGCGGCATTGCAGGCCAGTTCCTTCTGATTAATGAACATATAGCCCCTGCATGGCTGACCTTTTTCCGGCTCCTGACCGCCGGATTTCTTTTACTTCTTCTGACCCATTTCTTCAAAGGAAATATATCCGCCCTGTGGAAAGACCGGAAGGATCGCCGGGACCTCCTCATTTTCAGTGCCTTCGGCATGCTGGGCACCCAGTACGGCTACTTTGCCTCTATCCAATACAGCAATGCTCCTACCGCTACCATTCTGGAATACCTCATGCCTATCCTCATCATTTTCTGGTACTGCCTGTCAGAAAAGAGGCGGCCCCGGATGAGGGAGCTTTTCTGCGCCTTCTTCGCCATTGCCGGCACGGCCCTCATTGCCACGGGCGGTGACTTCAAAAGTCTGGCCATTTCTGAAAAAGCCCTTTTCTGGGGTCTTCTCTCAGCCCTGGCCTGTGCCATCTATACGGTGGAACCGGTGCGCATCATTAAGAAATACGGAGCGCCCCTGGTGGTAGGCTGGGGCATGTTCACCGCCGCCTTCTTCCTCCTGCCGGTGACAGCCCTCACGCCTTTCACCGGCACCGTGGATACATCCGTGCTCCTTGCCTTCGCTTATGTGGTCATTTTTGGCACGGTCTGCTCCTTTGTTCTCTACCTCAGCAGCGTGGCCTATATCCTTCCCACGGAAGCCAGCATTATTTCTGCCATCGAGCCGCTGTCCTCCATTCTTTTCTCCTTCCTCATCTTCCGCCTCACCTTCGGTTTCTGGGAGCTCCTCGGCATGGCCCTCATCATCCTGGCCGTGGCGGCAGTGGCAAGAAAATAAGGGCCCATCCGCCAAAAGACCCTGCCCGCCGTCATCCATGCGCTTTGCAGATTTGCGGGGAAACCGTATTTCCACAGGCAGTAAGGCTCAGACGCCTTTGGCGCCCGGATGCGAGCCGCCATGGGGCTCCGCCCCTGGATGGCCCTATAGCTCCACCCCTCCCTCGCCACCCCTTTCTGCTTCACATATTGACGCAGGTCAATCTATGTGCTATGCTCTTCAATATATTGATGTCGGTAAATATGAGGAGGTCCCTAAACCTATGCCAAAAGAACAAATCATCATGCTGAAGGCCATCACCGATGAAAGCCGCCTTCGCATTATCAAACTGCTTGAGCAGGGCGAACAATGCGCCTGCGTGCTTCTGGAAAATCTCCATTTCTCCCAGCCCACCCTGTCCCACCACATGAAGGTACTCTGTGAGGCCGGTCTGGTTAACAGCCGAAAAGAAGGCCGATGGGTGTACTACTCCCTGAATCAGGCCAAAGGCCGGGAGCTCTCCCGGTTCATCGAGGAGCTGTTTCAAGTGACAGACACAGGAGATGACCATCATGCATGCTGCTGATACAGAAAAAAATATGAGCTTTTTCCAGCGCTATCTCACCCTGTGGGTGCTGCTGTGCATGGCGCTGGGCGTGGCCCTGGGCCATTTCCTTCCCGCCCTGCCCCGTTTTCTGGGCCGCCTGCAGATAGATGGCATTTCTCTTCCCATGGCAGTGCTCATCTGGATCATGATTTACCCCATGATGATTAAAGTCGATTTCCAGAGTATCAAACAGGCTGGAAGAAATGGGAAAGGTCTTCTGGTGACCTGGGTAACGAACTGGCTCATTAAGCCCTTCACCATGTACGGCATTGCCGCCTTTTTCTTCTTCCACCTGTTTGGCGCCTTCATGGATCCGGAGCTGGCCAGACAGTACCTGGCCGGCGCCGTCCTTCTGGGCGCCGCCCCCTGCACGGCCATGGTCTTTGTGTGGAGCACTCTCACCCATGGAAATCCGGCGTACACAGTAGTACAGGTGGCCACCAACGACCTGATCATTTTGGTGGCCTTCGTGCCTATTGTGAAATTCCTTCTGGGCGTTTCCCAGGTTTCCGTTCCCTATGACATTCTCTTTGTCAGTGTCTTCCTTTTCGTAGTCATTCCTTTATCCGGCGGTGTGCTGACCCGCCGCCTGGTGGTAAAGAACCGGGGCGAAGCCTATCTGGATAAGGTTTTCGTCCACAAATTCGACCATGTAACCACGACAGGCCTTCTTCTCACCCTGGTCATCATCTTCAGCTCCCAGGCGGACATGATCCTTTCCAATCCCCTGCACATCCTTCTCATCGCAGTGCCCTTAACTATTCAGACCTTCCTTATCTTCTTCCTAGCCTATGGAGCTGCCCATATGCTGAAGCTCCCCTTCTCCATCGCTGCCCCTGCCGGCATGATAGGCGCCTCCAATTTCTTTGAACTTTCCGTGGCGGTGGCTGTAGCCCTCTTCGGTGCCTCCAGCCCCGCCGCCCTGGCCACCACAGTAGGCGTCCTCACGGAAGTCCCGGTCATGCTCACCCTGGTCAGAATCGCCAACCATACGAAAGGATGGTTTCCCCATGAATCATAAACCGGTGATAGCCTTCCTCTGCACCCACAACGCCTGCCGCAAGGGGGCCTCCTCCCTTTGAAGTGAGATTTCTCCGCGCCCCAGCACTTTCGTCTATATGACAGGGAAACGGAGAGAATACCTGCGTCAATTCGTTTCTTGTAATAAGTATAGGAAACAGCTGATAAAAACAATAAAATGTATTTCATAGTGACCGCTGCAGCAAAAAAGCACCTTTGAGATTTCTCAAAGGTGCTGATTTTATCATGGTGCGCTTGGGGAGATTCGAACTCCCGACACACGGTTTAGGAAACCGCTGCTCTATCCAGCTGAGCTACAAACGCATTAGTTTTATTTTACAAAAAGAATGGGATTTTGTAAAGGGTGACATATGGCCTGCTGTCCGCTTACCGACGGATAATGAGCCCTTTTCCTGAAAGTAGGGGCGTCCTCGAAAGAGGGGCAGGGAGCCCATAATCGTCAAAACAGGTCCTTAATCCTGTCCAGCAGTCCCTTCTTCTCTTTTCTCGAAGGCTTGGGCATCACCGGCTTTTCCGGTCCCGGCCGGGGCACCCTTGGCAGAGGGGGCGTGTTTTCGCTGGGGCGGAAAGGCGGCGGCGCCGTGAAGGTGGGCATACGGAGCACCGGGGGTGCCATGATGTTCGGCTTCACTGCCGGCGTCCGACGCAAAGGCGTCCTGGCCTCACTCCTGCCGTAGGGCACATAGTGGTAAGACTTAGAAGACGGGTCCGGCACATTGCGGTCCGCAATGTAGCGGGTGCCGTTAAAGTCCCGTCCCCGGAGCCGTTCCAGCAGCATGGATGCCATCATCTGGGGCGAAAAATAGGAAAAAGGCAGCCTTGGCGCCATGCGGGCAATGGAGGACAGGAAGGAGGTCTTCACATCTTCCAGCGTCAGATGCAGCTCTTTCCGTATTTCATCCATGAGAAGGATCATGCCCTTCTGGGTGGGGAACAGGTTCTCATAGGGCACCAGATTATTCTTATTTCCCATGCCCGACATATCCATGAAAAAGACAAGATACAGGTATGGCAGGGCATGGGCCTTATCCTTGATGCGCAGATAGAAATTGGCCACCGTGTAGTACATATTCCGAAGCTTGGACCATTCCCCCGCCATGGTGTACAGAGCGATTTTCTGCTGGAAAGCGCGGTACAGAATATCCCGGGCCGTAAAAGGTTCCCCCCGCTGGGTCAGGGCGTTCTGGGACTCCCCGATTTCCCCTTCCGTTAATCCGTAATTTTCCCGCACATTCAGCACATAGGCCATGTGATGGCCGATTTCCGCCTTTCCTTCTCTGGTGAGCACGTAAATCCGGGGCACTCCATGGGCATAGTCCTTCTCCGGGATTTTGGAAATCACCCGCCCCGTCAGCTCCGCATGGGTGCCTTCGCCGGACAGGTCATAGCGCTTCAGGAAATCAGAAAGCACCTTGTCCGGAAGCATGTTCACCGTCTCCTGAGGCCGACTGGACCGTATCCATCCATCTTCCATGAGGGCATCAATCCGGGTATTGGCATCGGGGCCGTAGATATGCAGTTTATAAGGCGGTATCCGATGATGCAGCGGCTTTCCGTCAAAATAATCCAGTATCAGTATATCCCTGATGGATAAACCCATGATGTCCCTCCTTTCCGGACCGGCGCAGGAAATGATCATTCCCTGCGTAAGCGTACCCTAATTTTCCATTCTTAATTATAATCCAGATACCGCTCTTTTGAAAAGGGGAATTATGAGGGGGCGCGGCTTCGCCGCAGGTTATGTAAAAAGGTTGTATAAAAAGGTTCTTAAGATTGATGCGCCCTATGGGCACAAGGGTTCTGAAGTTTGACAACGCCGTTGGCGCTGAGGGTTGTGGTATCGACGCCTTTGGCGTCGATGAGTATATAGCCGCCTCTCGGCAGCAGCGCTACGGAATTGTCTTCCCGCCCTCACAGTCATTCTGAGCGCCAGCGAAGAATCTCGGTGCATGACAGGCATGAGACAAACAGTAGTAAATACCAGTCGGCGGGAAGATTCGGGAAAAGGTTCTTAGGTTTGACGGTCCTTTGAGCAGAGGGGGGTGGTAGCGGCTTCGCCGCAATTTATAGTCCCTTATCGGCCTTTGGGGACCGGGCCGCAAAAATCCGGCAGCTGCCGCAAAGCAGTCTGCCGGATTTTTAATCCAATATTTAAAAGTCTTTTTCTACCACTTCTACCACATCCAGATTTTTCTTTCTGACATCCGGATTCGCTTTCATGGCTGCCATGGTCATCCAGCGGTAGGATACGCCATCTATGTCGAAGCTTTCCGACTTCATCAATTCCGGAAAAGCAGTAATTGTTCCTCTATAAAAAACATGGTCATAGTACCGTTCCTCCTTGTGAGATTCTGAGTATTTCTGCTGCAGCTTCTGGCACTTTCGTTCAAGCCGAATGCAGGAAGAATCAATCTTCAAGGCACGGGAAATCTTATCACGTATAATTTCCACATTCTTCTTTTCATCCTGTTGGGTAGGATAATTCAGGAAAAACCAGCACTGCCAGCGATTATCCCAATACACAAGATATCTATTGGCAAAGGGAAGAAATGTATCCTGGAATACGATGATAGAGTGATGATAGGCTGTCTGGTCCAAATTGATAATATCTTTCATCATTTTCTCATGATTGTACTTCATATTCTTCCAACCCTCCCTTACGCCTAAAACAAGCATACATATGCCCAGCAGTATCATCCCATAATGAAGAGCAGTCCCTTCATATCCATTATGAACTGCATTGACTCCACCGGCAATCAGGCCTAAAGCGCCAGTCAGAGAGCCTCCAATAAAAAGTTTTTTCGATTCAAGAAGCAAATGAAGTTTCCCTTCATCAATGATTAAATTTCTCATGGCAATCCCTCCAAATGCAGACTAAGGAAGCACTGTCTGTTCAATTATAAAAGGATAAAACCCAGCCTGTCAATAAAGCAAAAGTACATCTGCATTCTGAAATCCCGATGAAATCATTTCTTCCCCAGAAGTGCCAGAATGGCTCCGCTGGCGCCGATGCGGGAGGCACCGGCGTTAAGGAAATCTTCCATTTCCTGTTTGCTGTGGATGCCGCCGGCGGCTTTGATTTTCACCTTTTCTCCCACGTATTTCCTGAAGAGCTTCACATCAGACAGCGCAGCGCCGGCGCTGCCAAAGCCGGTGGATGTTTTGATATAGTCTGCTCCCCCTTCAGTGACACAGCGGCAGGCGGCGATTTTTTCTTCTTCCGTAAGATAGCAGGTCTCCACGATGACCTTCAGGATATGGTCCCCTATGGTCTCCTTCACAGCTTTGATTTCACCGGTCACATAAGAAAGATTTCCCTCCTTCAGGGCACCAATGTGGATGACCATGTCGATTTCATCAGCACCATCCCTGATGGCCTCTGCCGCCTCCACCATTTTGGCCGCCCTGCTGCAGTTCCCCAGCGGAAAGCCCACCACTGTGCAGATGGTGAGGGACGGGAAGTGCTCATGGATTTTCTTCACAAAAGAGGAGGGGACGCACACCGAAGCCATGTGGTACCTTTCCGCCTCTTCACATAAGGCACAGATGTCCCGCCAGGCAGCGGTGGCTTTCAAAAGGGTATGGTCCACATGGGAAAAGATGAAGTCGTTAGTCATGGAAATGCTCCTTTCTGAGTGATCTGTTTCTTCCTGCATTATAGCAGAAAAAGAGAGTGAGGAAAAAATGGAAAAGTATTTCTTCCTCACTCTCTTTCAGGCAGTTGAGAGCCTTATTTCTGTTGACCATAATAGGCATGGGGCCCATGTTTTCTCTGATAGTGTTTGTCCAGCAGGGCCCGGTCCATTTCAGCTCTGGGATTCAGCAGCCCTGTTTTCCATGCCATTTCCGCCACTGTTTCCAGTACCACCGCATGGTATACCGCTTCTTCCGCATTTTTACCCCAGGTGAAGGGCCCATGGTTTTTGACAAGTACCGCTGGCATATCCAGGGGATTGATTTTCCGTCGGTTAAAGGTTTCTGCTATGACCTTCCCTGTATTCCATTCATAATCGCCCCGAATTTCCTCTTCTGTCATGTTTCTGGTACAGGGAACGGGTCCGTAGAAATAGTCGGCGTGAGTGGTTCCCAGGACGGGTATGTCCTTTCCTGCCTGGGCAAAAACAGCGGCATGGAGGGAGTGGGTATGGACAATGCCTCCAATGCCGGGAAAAGCGTCATATAGATAAAGATGAGTAGGCAGATCAGACGACGGTCGGAGTTTTCCCTCCACCACATTTCCTTTTTTATCTACCACTACCATATCATCGGGTGTCATGGATTCATAGGGCACGCCGGAGGGTTTAATCACCACAAGGCCTGTTTCCCTGTCCAGAGCGCTCACATTTCCCCAGGTATAGATAACCACACCCCGGGCAGGAAGTTCTCTGTTGGCCTTCCATACTTCCTTTTTCAATGCTTCCAGCATGATTGTCCTTTCTAAAAGAAGCCCTTTCATCAGTGTGGCGACCCTCGTTCCATTAGATTTTGGGTACCACTGATGGAGGTCAGTACCAGAAGGGCTCTTTTTATTTAGCAATGACCCAGGCTTTTTCTGCCGGGAAAGTAACATACACATCCCCCTGATGGATGGTTCTGCCGGGGTCAAAGGCATCGACAATCCATTCCTTATCCAGGACATCCCGAAGGAAGTAGCGCACCTTTTCTCCCAGAAACATGGTATTGGTAATATGGGCCTTCAGGTTCACCTGATTCTCTACAGGGTTCTTAGAGAGGCCGGCGCTTTCCGGTCGCACTGATGCTACATATTCACTTCCCTCTTTGACCGGGTTGGAGGAAGTAAAAACTGTGCCGCCATAGGCTACCTGATTTCCGCTTTCCCCTTTCAGGGAAATGAGATTGGTCGTGCCAATGAAATCAGCCACAAAAGCGGTTTTCGGTTCGAAATAGATTTCCTGGGGTGTGCCTACCTGATGAACGATGCCGTCTTTCAATACTACAATAGCGTCGGACATGGAAAGTGCTTCTGACTGATCGTGGGTGACGTAGATGGTGGAAAGGCCCATTTTCTGCTGAATCTGTCGCAGTTCCACCCGCACGTTTTCGCGAAGTTTGGCATCCAGATTGGACAGAGGCTCATCCAGGAGAAGAACTTCCGGATTCATTACAAGGGCACGAGCCACCGCCACACGCTGCTGCTGTCCGCCGGACATCTGGTTCGGGAACCGCTTTTCCATACCTTCCAACTGCATGAGGGCCAGCGCCTGTTTCACCCGTTTTTCAATTTCATCCTTCGACTTCTTCTTTACCCGAAGGCCATAGGATACGTTGTCAAATACATTCATATGAGGAAAGAGGGCGTATTCCTGGAATACCATGGCCGTATTTCGGTCATAGGGCGGGACTTTTTCAATGTTTTTCCCATTCAGCAGAATTTCCCCTTCATCTGGTTCATAGAAGCCGGCAATCATGCGGAGCAGAGTGGTCTTGCCGCAGCCTGAGGGGCCAAGAAAGGTAATGAAATGGCCCTTTTCAAAATTCAGGTTCACATTTTTAATGACATGGTTCTTCCCAAAGTATTTATTAATATTTTTCAGCTGTAATACGTAATCTGCCATAGTTGTCTCCCGCCTTTGTTAAAGATCAAATATATTAATCTTATCCCTCAATATGAGCTTCACAATACCGAAGGTCAGATAAATCACAAGCATAATGCCTACAGCCGTTGCACTGGCAGTGGGCAGGAATCCCTGGTTTGCCAGGCTCATGATGTTGATGGAAGCCAGGTTCCATTCCGGCGATACCAGGAAGATGACGGTGGACAAAGTATTCATAGAACGCATGAAAGCGTATACAAAGCTGACAGAAAGGGAATTTTTCAGCATGGGCAGCACCACTTTGCAAAAAGTAGTAATGCTTCCGGCGCCCAGATTGGTGGACGCCTGTTCCAAGGAAGCATCAATCTGCTTCAATCCTGCCACTGCCTGACGATACCCCACCGGCAGCTGCCTTAGAGCCATACCCAGAATGATAATGGCCAGAGTGCCTGTCATTTCGAGGGGGCCGTCATTAAATGCCAGAATCAGCGCCAGACCGATGAAGGTGCCAGGGAGAGATACCGGAAGCATAGCAAGGAAATCCATAATATTCCTGCCGGGGAATTTCTTCCTGATGGTGAGAAAAGCCAGCGCGATACCAAGAATTGTAGTAATGGCCGCCGTAGACATGGATGCTACCCAGGAGTTAATCATGACATTGGACTGAATAACTCCTTCCTTGAAGTAGTCCAGCGTAAAGGTATAGTCATAGCCGAAAGCCACAGTGAAGGCAAAGAGGATAACCACTCCGATTATCAGAAGAATGGCCAGACAGAGCAGGAGGCAGAAAGCGAAGAGCATCCATTTGGCCAGAGGGCCTGCCGTCACCCGAATAAGGCCGGAAACCGGCTTGCCCGTGACAGTCACATAGGAATTCTTTTCCAGATAATATCGCTGAATAAAAAATACAATCAATGTAGGAATTACAAGAAATACGGAAAGCGTGGCGCCCATGGGAAGATCCCAGGCACCGGTCACCTGTGTATAGGCTTCCGTTGCCAGCACGTGATAGTTGCCGCCTACCAGCATAGGATTACCGAAGTCTGCCAGGGAGTTGATAGCCACCAGAAGGAAGGCGCTGGCCAGCCCCGGCGTAGCCAGACGCAGGGTTACCGTACGGAAGAGATACCATCCTCGGGCGCCCAGATTCTGGGCTGCCAGCTCCAGATTCGGGCTGATGCTTTTCAGCACGCCGGAAATGGTAATATAGGCCAGCGGGAAAAAGGCGATGGTCTGTGCCACCCACAAACCGAAGGGCCCATACAGGTCCACTTTCAGATGCAGCAGCTGCCATGTAATAAATCCACGCCGGCCAAAGAGCATGATAAAGGCCAGACCTGTCACCACAGAAGGCGCCATCGTGGGCAGGAGAGCTATCACCTGGAAAAACCGTTTGCAGGGCATATCGGTGTAATTAATGCCGTAGGCGAAGAGAAAGCCAAATACAATGGCAGCAGCCGTGGCAATAAAGGAAGAAAAAAGGGTATGTCCAAATACCAGTATGAATTCTCTGCCTGTAATGGCCCTGATCCAGTCTGCCTCCGTAGGAACCAGAAGGATTTTCACAAAAGGATAAATAATGAACACACCGAAAAGGAGGAACACCGCTGCAATGCTGATAAGAAGCGGCGGCTCCCGGAGAAGCAGTTTCAGTTCCATCCCCAGTCCTGTATGTTCATGACCTGTATCTTTTTCGTTCATAATAACTCCTTATTTCATGATTTGTGACAGTCTTCCCGTTTCATAAAGGAAAAAATACACCTCCGCCGGAAAGCGGAGGCATATCTTCATTATCCATCAGTCAGCAAAGAATTCATCACAATTTTTCTGCTTATCCGCGCCGGCTTTGATGAGATCATATTCCTTGAAAAGCGGCAGTTCCTTCAGCGGTTTCATTCCAGGAGGCGGAGCCACATCGGGGTTGCAGGCCACACCATGGGTGGTCTTTACCAGAATATCGCCTGCTTCTTTGGTCAGAACGAAATCAATAAACGCTTTAGCTGCTTCATCATTGGTATGATTCTTAATCTTGCCCACCGGGCATGTAGTCCATCCAGCCTGGTCATAGATGGTGCTGTGAATCTTCTGGCCTTTGGCACTGACCAGAGTCTGGTCAGAAATGAAATTCAAGCATACCAGATATTCTCCGGCGCCGGTTTTCTGTCCCGGCGTAAAGCCCGACGGCGTAAACTGTGCGACCTGTGGTTTTAATGCTTTCAGATAAGCCCAACCCTTTTCCGGTCCCATCTGCTGAAGAACAGAGCTGATGAATGTATTGCCGGTGCCGGACTTTCTGGGATCCGGCATGATGATTTCGCCTTTAAATTCCGGTTTCAGCAGATCTTCCAGTGTCTCTGGGGCCTTCACGCCCTTCGGTTCAAATTCTTCCTTAAACCGCTTCTCGTTATAGCCGATAGACATAACCTCCAGATAGGTACCGTACCAGTATCCGTCCTTATCCTGATATTCCGGAAGAATCATGCCGGCATTAGGAGACTTATAGGCTTCCAGCAGACCATCAGCTGCAGCCTTCGCATGGGCATCCGCTGTGCCCCCCAGCCAGATATCCGCTTTCGGAGCATCCTTTTCCGCCTGGATGCGGGCCAGTGCTTCACCGGTAGGCAGACGGATGAAACTTACATCAGCACCGGTCTTTTTCTTGAAGGAATCTGCCAGCTGCTTAGCCGTATCTTCATGGAAAGAAACGTACATCACCAGTTTCTTTCCTTTCAAATCCGGTCCCTGCGGCGCTCCCGCCTTACCGGAAGAAGACTGTCCACCTCCACACCCGGCTACAGCCAGCGCCACTGCAGTTAAAGCACATGCAGCCAAAGCTTTCCATTTCATTACGAGCATCTCCTCTCAAAATATGAACCTTACGAACTCTTTACATCTCTTTTACAACTCTATCATAAAGTAGATACTATTTGTACCTACTTGTAATTTAAGCATAACATTTATGCGTATCCATCTTTTCTCATCATAAAGTCACTATTTGTTGATATAAATCTGTCTTTCGTCCCCTATTCTAAAAATATATAAGGTATGTTTATTTAATTATTTTAAGAATAAATATACCTTTTATTTTGAATAGTATTTCTTAATCAGGAAAAAATGACCCTTCATCCCACACAAAAAGGAGCTGTGAAGAAATGATTTCCATTTTTTCACAGTCCCTTAGTAAATTCTATAAATTCTCCTATTCCTTACGGTTCCAGGGCACCAGTTTCCTTTCCAGGAACTGGAGGAACAGGTTGAAGATGAGGCCCAGCGCGGAGAGGACGATGACTCCTGCCATGAGGCGTTCGGTAATCATGAGGTCGCCGTAATGGAGGATCAGGGCGCCGATGCCCTGTTCGGCGGCAATCATTTCGGCCGCCACCAGAAGGAGGAGGGCGGTGCCGGCGGCTATGCGGAGACCGGCGAAGATCATGGGGAGGGCGTAGGGCAGCACCACGTTTCTCATGGTGTAGCCCCAGCCGGCATGGAAGCTCACGGCTACTTTGATGAGCAGTGTGTCCACGTTTTTCACGCCGGAGTAGGTGTTCATGGCCACGGGGAAGAAGACGCCCAGGGCGATGATGGTGACTTTGGATACTTCACCGATGCCCAGCCAGAGGATGAAAAGGGGGAGCAGTGCGATTTTTGGAATGGGGTAGAGGGCATTGACGATGGGGTTGGCCATGCGGTCCGCCAGGGCGGAGGTGCCGGTGACAAGGCCCACCAGAAGGCCGAAGGCGCTGCCCAGGAAGAAGCCCAGCAGAATGCGGTACAGGGAGGCCGCCAGGGAAACGCCGATTTCTCCATCCTGAATCATATCGATCAGAGCGGAAATGATGAGGGTAGGCGGCGGCAGGAAGAGGGATGACACCACCCCTGCCCGGCAGATGCCTTCCCAGATGAGAAGCAGCACCGCCACGGAAATCAGGGAAACGGCGGGGCTGTAACTTTTCTGCCACCGTTTCATTTTATTTTCAACCATGTACTTATTCATCGCCATTCACCTCCGTCATCGCCTCCAGGGCGTCTTTGCTGATATGTTCCCAGATGGTACGGGTGAGGCGGTCGATTTCTTCCGCATGTTCCGGTTTCTCCCGGTCGCCCCGGGGGATGGTAATGGAAAGGATATTCCGCACCTTTCCCGGACGGCGGGAAAGAAGTACCACCCGGTCCGCCAGCATGACCGCTTCCTGGATATTGTGGGTCACGTAAAGGGTGGTGAGCCGCGTCTTTTCCCACAGGTCCACCAGTTCCTGCTGCATGATGATGCGGGTCTGGGCGTCCAGGGCGGAGAAGGGTTCGTCCATGAGGAGCAGATCCGGATTGATGGCCAGGGCCCGGGCAATGCCTACCCGCTGTCTCATGCCGCCGGACAGCTGATGAGGATAGGATTTCTCAAAGCCTGAAAGGCCTACCAGGGAAATATAGTGGTCGATTCTCTCTTTCCATTCTTTCTTCGGCAGCACATGGCCGGCGTCCAGTCCAAAGGCGATGTTGTCATATACGTTCCGCCAGGGCATGAGGCCTGTCTCTTGAAATACGATGGATACCCGGGGCTCGCTTTTCAGATCTTCGCCTGTGAAATAGACGGATCCTGCATCCGGCGACAGAAGGCCGGCGCAGATATTAAGCAGCGTCGATTTTCCGCAGCCCGAGGGTCCTACGAGGGCCACGAATTCTTCCTTGTGCAGGGTAATATTGATATCCTCCAATACCGGCATGACCTTTTTGCCGTTCCGGAAGGATTTGCTGACTTGATCGATAATAACTTCCATAGATGACTCCGTTTTTTATATTTTTAATAACACGCCCTGTCGGGCGTGAAGGTTCAAAGGGTGGTGGTAGCGCCCTTCGGGCGATGAACATAAAATCAGCGTTACGGGATTTGCTTTCTGTATCATATGGCATGATACGCATTCTGATGATTAGCCGCTACGCGGCTCCCCCTTATCCGGTTGCGCCTTTGGACACACCTTCGGTGTGAGGGTTGACGGGACTTCGTCCCGAGGGTTCTTAAGGTTCTTAGGATTGACGGCCCTTTGGGCCGAGGGTTGTGGATTGCCCTACGGGCAATGCTTATAAAGTCAGCGTTACGGATCTGACTTTTTGTATCATATGGCATGATAGGCATTCTGGTGATTGGCTCTCTGCGTTCACCACCAAAGGGGAAATTGCGGAATGGTACATGAAATATATGACTCCCTGTTTTTCCTCTCCATACTTCTCGTTTCCCCTTGAGGGGAACGCCTCGAAGAGGCAAAGGGTGTACAAGGCAGAGCGCCGATTTGACACCCCATCGCTATCCTGACCGCCAATCGGCAGCCTGTGTCATTTTTGTTTCTTACCCTTGGACACACCTGCGGTGTGAGGGTTCAAAGGTTTCAGAGGGTTCAAAGGGTGGTGGCGGTTGACGCCGCAGATTTTAAAAAAGGGCGCGGCTTCGCCTGTGGGAAGGGCGCCCCATAACGAAGGAAGCGCCGCTGGTTTCGCGGCGCTTTTCCTTATTTCTTCATGGCCTCTTCCAGGAAGGATGTATTCACCACATCTTTGGCATCCAGTTTCCCGTCGATCATGCCATGGGAGGAATACCAGTCGATCTGGGTCTTGATATCATCAGCCATGAGCACGCCGTTCTTATCCACATAGGGCAGGCCCAGACGGATGTCCGCTTCCGGCGTCTTCACGTACTTGGCAATGATTTTCACCACTTCGTCCAGTTTGGCAGGGTCCTTCTTATCCACCACGGCATGGTAGTATTCATTGCAGGCTTTGTTGTAGGCCTTCATGAAACGGACCGCAGCGTCCTTATTCTTGGCAAATTCCGGGGAGTAGAAAATACCGCTGGTCTGGTAAGGCATCACGGCGCTCACCTGGGTGATTTCCTTTCCGTAGCCTTCATTCTTAACCTTGGTAATGTTCGGTTCATTCAGAATGCAGGCGTCAATCTGGCCGCTCTGGAGGGCTGCCATGACGGCGGACAGCTTGCCCAGGGGCACAATGGTCACATCGTCCAGGGTAAGTCCTTTGGATTCCAGCATCCGTCCCAGCATGTAGTGGAAGGTGGAGCCTTTCTGGGTAATGCCCACCCGTTTTCCCTTCAGCGCTTCAATGGAAGTCAGTCCATTGTCATATTCTGCAGAAGAAGCCAGGAGCGCGGAGGAGGAATATCCCTTTTCTTCCCGGCCTTTATCAGCCACAATGTAAAGTTTCTGTCCCTTGGCGGCCATATTGTACAGGCCTGCCGTAATACCGGTAGCGCCTACATCTACCTTGGAAGAAGCAGTGGCCACCGCAATGGGCTGGGCTGCATCGAACCACTGGGGATCGATTTCAATGCCCTCTTCCTTGAAATAGCCCTTATCCATGGCAATAAAAAGCGGTGCGCTGCTGGTGAGCCTGAGCATGGCCAGGGATACCTTCACCGGCTTCTTTTCCCCGCCGGACGATGACCCGCCGGAGCTGCTTCCGCAGCCTGCAAAAGACAGGGAAACGGTCAAAGCCATCAGCCCTGCCAGAATCATGGCAAATACTTTTTTGAAATTCATTCTTCTATTCTCCTCTCCTACCGCCGGGCAGCCCCGGTGAATCAACGATTGCCTGTATTTTACTCCATTTTCAGGAAGAAGAAAAGGGGCCAGGGGGGCTATGGGACACACCTTCGGTGTGAGGGTTGACGGGGCTTCGCCCCGAGGGTTGTGGCCGCCTGCCGGCGGCGGGTTGTGTAAAAGGGTTGTGGAAAAAGGGTTCTTAAGATGGACCGGCCCTATGGGCCGGAGGGTTCGTAAGTTTGACGGCCCTTCGGGCCGAGGGTTGTGGTATCGCCCTTACGGTGCACAGCGAACACATTTTGAAGGAGCGCTAGCGACGCGCAAAATGTAGTGAGTCGTTTCCCCTTTAGGGGGCAATGCTTATAAAGTCAGCGTTACGGAATTAGTTTTCTATATCATATGACATGCTTCCCACCGGGCAAGGTGGTGCCGTAAGGCACCAAAGGGGGAATGCATTTCCTCGAGCGGAGCGAGGCTGGCCTGTTTTCCCACGGGCGAAAGCCCGGTTGTTAAGTTTTATCATAAGAGGGCGCCTTCTATCAATTCATAGGCGCCCACCACAACCCTCAGCGGCAAAGCCGCTGTCAAACTTTAGAACCCTCAAGCCCCATAGGGCGCCAGGGAAGCCGACAGCGGACAGCCATTCCTCCCATGGGGTATAATAGAACTATCTATTCCAGTCATTACAAGGAGGTTCCCATGGTTGATCCATTTATCTATCACAATCCCACCAAAGTGTACTTTGGGAATGACGCTCTCTCCCATCTCCACGAAGAGCTGCCCCGCTGGGGGAAGAACGCCCTTCTGATTTACGGCGGCGGTTCCATCCGGGAAAACGGCATTTACGATACTATCGTAGAGGAAATCCGGAAAGCCGGTATTTCGGCCTATGAAATTTCCGGTGTAGAGCCGAATCCCGAAATGCCGCTGGCCCGGCAGGGCGCCCGGTTCTGCCGGGAAAGGGGCATAGACCTGGTGATTGCCGCAGGCGGCGGCAGCGTCATTGACACTGCCAAGGTCATTGCCGGAAGCGCCCTCTACGATGGAGACTCCTGGGATTTAGTAAAATCCAGAGCACAGATTTCCCATGCCCTGCCTATCATGGCCATTCCCACCATGGCTGCCACAGGCTCCGAAATGAACAGCTGCGCCGTCATTACCAATCCCGACACCCATGAAAAACTGGGCTGGACCACGGAAGCCCTCCGTCCCCGGGTTTCCTTCCTTTCCCCGAAGAATACCTTCACCGTTCCCCCCGCCCAGACGGCCTACGGCAGCGCCGACATTCTCTCCCACATTCTGGAAGTCTACCTGAACCGGGCCGAAGGCTTCGACGCAGTGGACGGATTCATGGAAAGCATGATGCGCTCCGTCATCCACTGGGCGCCGCTGGCCATGGAAGATGGCTTCCATGAAGAAGCCCGAACCAATCTGCTCTGGGACTCCGAATGGGCCATTAACGACCTCATCGACCGGGGCCACTCCGTGACCTGGACCTGCCACGCCCTGGAGCACGAACTCTCCGCCTTCTTCCCCATCCCCCACGGCCTGGGCCTGGCCATCCTCACCCCCGCCTTCATGGAGTATGTGCTGAACGAAGAAACGGCGCCGCGCCTTGCCCGCTTCGCCGTCCGCGTCATGGGCGTAAAGGAAGGGAAGAATGAAATCAAAACCGCCCGGAAAGGCATCAGGAAACTTCGGAAATTCTTCACCAAATCCCTCTACCTCCCAAGCCGCCTTTCTGAAATCGGCCTGGACGACGCCCTTTTTGAAGACATGGCCGCTCACGCCATGACCTGGAAAAGCACAGACGGCATCCTCCATGGCTTCTATCCCCTTACGGAAGAAGACTTCGTGGCTATTTATAAAAAAGCATTATAAAGGGGACCGCTCAGCGGTCCCGGGTTCAGAAGGTTCATATTGGGCACACCTTCGGTGTGAGGGTTGACGGGGCTGCGCCCCGAGGGTTCTCAGGGTTCGTAAGTTTGACGGGCCGTTGGCCCGAGGGTTGTGGATTGCCCTACGGGCAATGCTTATAAAGTCAGCGTTACGGGATTTACTTTCAC
>ENA-OROD01001488-OROD01001488.1-human-gut-metagenome-genome-assembly--contig:-NODE-1488-length-18719-cov-14.230283_pt1 | contig 18719 bp, 15 predicted proteins | sample MGYA00242123_ERZ509038 | MGnify/ENA primary metagenome ERZ509038 (study PRJEB26280, sample SAMEA2338719) | human gut metagenome | biome: human gut; feature: human-associated habitat; material: faeces... | reverse complement strand
TGCTTACTTTTCTTACAAGGTAGTTACACTCCCAAAGTCCGTAGAAGCGGATAACATAAAGACTTTTCCCACCGTTCATAGGAAATCTCTTAACGTTCTTTTGCTTACTTTTCTTACAAGGTAGTTACACTCCCAAAGTCCATAGAAACGGATAACGTAAAGACTTTTTCTATCGCCCGTAGGAAATCTCTTGACGTCCTTTTGCTACTTTTCTTACAGGGTAGTTATACTCGCTATATTCGTAAAACGGATAACGTAAGAACTTTTTCTATCGCCCGCAGGAAATCTCTTGACGTTCTTTTGCTTACTTTTCTTACAGGGTAGTTACACTCCAAAAGTCCGTAGAAGCGGATAACGTAAAGACTTTTTCCACCGTTCATAGGAAATCTCTTAACGTTCTTTTGCTTACTTTTCTTACAAGAAAAGTAAGTTAAGTGTAGAGTTTGCCGTTTATTGTAACGGGAAGAACGTTTTTAATAACCTCAAAGTTTTCTTCGGGCAAAGCGGTGTTGTCATCCTCATAAGTTACGGTAACGGTATAAGAAATTACCGAATAATAATTATTTGCGTCACTTTCAAAATCTGCTTTATAAACCGCCGCAGAATTTCGAGCAGAATCGTAATTATACTCTATTACAGTATCCGTGCCGACCGACGGAACATTGTCTACGGCAAGCTCGTTAAATTTAGTAACAATCGTATCCGTATCCGCACCTGTACTTTCGCCATTACCGTCGAACTGCGCATACACGGTATCCCCGACAACCGAATCGACCGTAGTAGTCGTTCGCCAAGAAACAATCAGCGAGTTCCCCGCATAGTCGTATAGCGATAACCGATCCATAACCGTAACTCGACTAGTTGCTCCGTCTACGCTTAGCGTAACGCCGCCGTTTTTTAAGGTTGTTCCGATAGACGCATATTCGCCCGTGACATTATTTGCGGCTCCTCCGCCCGAACTAATAGTCACCGTTGATTGCGTTCTGCTTACGCCTACCGTCCCGACAAAACTCGGTTGCAGCGTAAACGCCGCATTAAATTTTATACCGTCGAGAGTTTCGTTTACGTCCGCAACGAAAGCGGCTCCGACTTTCGGCACGCTGCTTATTTTTTCGTTAACCGTAATTCGCTCGGAAATAACCGTACGAGTTCCCTTTTCGGCAGCATTAGCCCCAATATCGAGATACATAAGATATGCGCCGTCACCGGTACTTGCCGAACCAAGCGCATATTCCCCTGCATTTACGGGAATTTCGAAGTAATACACTGCATTTTTTACAATAGTCGGCGTGGTTATCCACGAGGTATCAAACACAACTTCGTATCCCTCAGGCTCCGAATTGCCTTGCGAAAAAGTTCCGTCAGTATACTTATAAATATAAGTTCCGCTGCCTTTGCCGTATATAAGCGAGATCTCCTTAATTGTCTGTATCCCGGTAGTGCTGCGCTTAATTATATGGTGCAACGAAAAGAAATTCACTTCGGTTCCGTAATAAGTCCCCGCAAAAAAGTTTATATATCCATTAGTCTTGAGCTGAAAATCTATGCTGTTAGCCGTCATAGGATAATTGTAACGATCTTCGCCGTTTATCTTAGCATACGGCGCATAGTAAACGTTTTGAGTGCTTATGGGCGCATTCATAAAGTGCATTCCGTAAATATAATTTCCACCTCCAAGAAGTACGTCTCCTATATCCTTACGAGCTCCGCCGTCGGAATCCCCGTATTTTTGCAAGCCGAGTTCGGATACGGTCTTTTTGCTATAACCGCTAAGATTACTGCTCACACTGCTGTTTGCTCCGTTAAAATCGTCGGATATCCTTACAAAGCCGTCCGACTTGCTCGTGCGAGTCAGCACTTCCAATGCGTTATTGTCGTAAGACGTTGCGTTGTTAAGCGAAGAGCCGATACTGCTTATAGGATCTTTTCTAAATCTTATATCGCCCATATTAGCGCTACTGCCGACTGTATTGTTGCCGCTTGCGATATACCCGGTATTGTTATCGGATACGGCATAATTATCGTCTACGTTTAGCGGCAAAAAAGTCTGCCAACTTGTAGTAGTTCCGCTACTGTCAGTAGCCTGATACTGAAAAGTCTTACTCATCGATTGATTACCGACGGTAGAAGCCTCTATAGTTGCAGCATCACCGTTACTTACTCGCCAATAACCGTTTACTATACATAAATTTAAGGCACTACCATTACCGTCATACATGACCTTACCGTTATTTAGCAGCCATTGCGACGATGAGTCAGATTGCAACATTAAAACATAGCCTGTTGTATTTAAATAGTATTTTACGCCACCGACCAGCGTATACAAATATCCTCGGTAATTAGTCATATCGGAAAATTGCCATGTTACCGCTTTGTCTTTATCCGCTACTATGCCGGTACTACTGTACGTGGCGGTAGAGGTTATTGTCAAATAATTATTTCCGCTCTTAATAAAAAAAACATTACTATTAGAATTATCCTTAGTATACGATACAGTACCCTTGCCGCCATAAACATAATATATATCAGCTCCACTGGTGCCATAACTCTTGTTTACATATGCAGAGCCTTGTTCTTCACCATAATAGCTTAAATAAGTGCTTTCATACGAAACAACGTTAAAATCTTTGTCTACATAATTGGTTTTATTTGCGGCAAAATAAGCTACTCTTTGGAACATAGCCTCCATATCGACGGATCCGCCCCATCCCGCAGCTCCACCGCTGCTGCCGTCCCCGAGAGCGAGTTCTTTTTTTCCGCTTTCGGATATCTTTACGTTGACCTGAGCGGTCTCGGTCTTATACTCGTCCGTACAGTAACCTACCATGGTATAATCCGACACGTTAGCGCTTATGTCGTCGATAGCACCGCCGTTAGGAACGTCCAAGCTGCAACCGTACACCCCGATATTGCTAACGCCGGCGTTAACATACCCGGCTATTATACCGACCAACGAACCGGCAGAACCGCTCTTTATGTTAGCTCCCGACAGATAAAAATCTGATACGTTTATATTTTCTTGCGACGCAGGCGTTACACCGATACGCACAGCCGCTTCGTTGACTTTAGCCAATGCCCCGTCGTAATCGCCTACAACCCCGAACAATCCGCTTACGTTACCGACCTCGCCGTTACCGCCTACCGCCTTAGCCAGCAGCTCGCCGCTGAAATTTGCGTTAGTGGGCTTATACTCGTATTCGCTTTTAACGTTGGTGGTTTTAGCATTGGCAATAACAAATCCGCCACCCGAAAAATTGCATAAAAACGGATATTCGACTGTACCTATGGGCGGCAAGCATAAACCTTCCATATCGATATCCGACTCCACTTTAAAATAGCTTTGAGATTTGCCGTTGTTTCCGGAGGCAGCCATATTAAAATATCCGAGATATTGCAACCAAGCAAGGTTGTACATGTGCGTGCGATTAGTAATAACGTAAGGATTTTCTTTGCTACCGTCCCCATGCGCAAAATACGCAGTCTCGGTAGAGCCGATTAAATCTTTGGTAAAATCGATATCCCCGAAAATTCGACCGAGCCAAGCAAAAGAAGAGGCAACAGTCAAAATCGCTACCATTATTACGCTTATAAGCGAAACAGCTCGTTTTTTCATATTACCTCCTTTAATTTTTACAATTTAATTTTATATTTTAACGTAGAACAATCGCTTTTTTGCGACTGCTTTTTTATCGCTAAACCAAATCTTAGCATTTCGCCGCCGACGTACGCAACAATTCGATACTTAGGTTGCTTTTGCGACAACACCATCGCCAAAAGTCGTTATGACTTATTTCCTGCCGCCTTTAACCGATTTTATTCACTACAGATTTAAATCACCAAAAGCAAATAACCCATAGAAACCTTAACTCCACTCATAGGAAATCTCTTGGCGTTCTTTTGCTACTTTTCTTACAAGGTAGTTACACTCCCAAAGTCCGTAGAAGCGGATAACGTAGAGGCTTTTTCCACCGTTCATAGGAAATCTCTTGACGTTCTTTTGCTTACTTTTCTTACAAGGTAGTTACACTCCCAAAGTCCGTAGAAGCGGATAACGTAGAGGCTTTTTCCACCGTTCATAGGAAATCTCTTGACGTTCTTTTGCTTACTTTTCTTACAAGGTAGTTACACTCCCAAAGTCCGTAGAAGCGGATAAAGTAGAGGCTTTTTCCACCGTTCATAGGAAACCTCTTAACGTTCTTTTGCTTACTTTTCTTACATGGTAGTTATACTCGCTATATTCGTAAAAACGGATAACATAAAGACTTTTTCCACCGTTCATAGGAAATCTCTTAACGTTCTTTTGCTTACTTTTCTTACATGGTAGTTATACTCGCTATATTCGTAAAAACGGATAACATAAAGACTTTTTCCACCGTTCATAGGAAATCTCTTGACGTTCTTTTGCTTACTTTTCTTACAAGAAAAGTAAGTCAGGCGAGCCTCAAAGCAAAGTCACAAATAAAGGGAATACCGTTTACATTACCTGCGTTGGAAACCACGTCGTTACCTATATTTTGCGAGAACACGTCGGTAACAAGGTCGGCATCGTAGCTTAAAATGACGTAGAACGCACGACACGCAGCGCCGTTATAGGTACTGGCAACGGTAACAGAGCTTAGCGCAATCTGCGGCGCAACGGTTTTTTCGATATCTCCGCCGACAAACGAACTAAACGTCGACGGAAGTTTGTTAAGCGTAATACTCTCGCCTGCCGCAGTCACGGTCACGCCGTCCGCCGAGCCGAACGCAGCAATCGAAACGATGCTTGTCAGAGTATTGGTATACGGCTTTCCGTCCGCAGTAGTACCGACAGAAGGAACAAACCGATCGTCGGAAACCGCAGCAGCGAGCAATGGGTGTTTCCCGTCCCCCAAAAAATAATCCGTTTCGGTTTCGGCGTAAAGATTAACGCTTTCCACATCCGCAGCGACATAAAATTTTATAAGCAGCTGATACTTAGCATTAAGCAGTTCGTACTTCCCGAGCTTAGGCGTCGTCGTCTTGATAAACTTATATGCAGAATGTTCGGAAGCGTCGATATTATAGTATTCGACGCCGAGCAAACTGTCATTATACCCTATAGTCATATCCAAACCCGACGAACCGACCTTGTCATTTTCAGCGAGCCATGCAAAAGTCCCCATGCATATACCGACAAGGCTGATTACGCACAGTACAAGCGATGAAATAATTTTAAAAATGTTCTTTTTTCTCTCGCTCATAGCAATTACCCTATTTAAATAATAAAACTCCCGAAAATAAAAAAGCGCCAATGCCTAAAAAAGTATCTTCGGCAACTGGCTGACTACGAGAGTCCCTTTAGCTTTGCGTAATAGCCTTGCGACTATCTTGCTATTATCGTATGTACTTATATTATTCTACACTTACATTATAAATGCTACCCGTCACCTTTGTCAAGCACTTTTCCCGATTTTCCGTTATTTTCCGTTTAAATCCTATAAAAATAACGCATTATCCCACCTTAACCGCATAAAAACATTGCATTCCAACCTTTATACACGCAGTTCCGCCTCCCCCGTTCTCGTTCTATCGATCCGAAAAATTCTGTGCAGAAAAACTTTTTCCTTCCGCCTCCATAGAAATAACATGCGTACCGTCTCAGTTTTGCCATACTTGCAGAAATATTTTGACGTTCCTTTCACTATGTTCCTTACAAAGAAATATACGCCTTACGTCATTAAATACGTAAAGCGTATAATCTTTTTTTAACTCTAGTAGGAAATCTCTCGACGTTCTTTTGCCTACTTTTCTTACTAGGCAGTTACGTTCGCTATGTACATAAAAACGGATAACGTAAAGCCTTTATCCCTCGCCCGTAGGAAATCTCTCGACGTTCTTTTGCCTACTTTTCTTACAAGGTAGTTATACTTACTTAGCCTGTAAAAGCAAATAACGTAAAGCCTTTATACCTCGCCCGTAGGAAATCTCTCGACGTTCTTTTGCCTACTTTTCTTACAAGAAAAGTAGGTTAGCCCAAAAGGAATGCCTTATAAACGAGATAAGCTTCGTACACGTCCGCCTTAGCTACAATTTCCATAGGAGCATGCATATTAAGCACGGAAATACCTGCGTCGATAACGTTCATATTATAGTTACCGAGAATGTAAGCTATAGTTCCGCCGCCGCCCTGATCGACTTTGCCGAGTTCGGCAGTCTGGAAATAGAGGTTATTATCATCGCAAATCTTACGTATCCAAGCCATGTACTCGGGCATAGCGTCATTACTACCCGACTTACCTCTTGCACCGGTATACTTATTAAATACAATACCTCTGTTGAGATAAGCAGCGTTTTTGGAATCGTTTACTTCGGGGAAAAGCGGATCGAAGCCTGCGCTTACGTCCGAAGAAAGCATACGGCAATTTTCCATAGTCTTTTTAAGCGCTATATAGCTCGTCTCGTTTTGCAAAGCGAGAAGATCGGCAATGGTGTTTTCGAAGAATACGCTCTGAGCGCCGGTAGCACCGACCGAACCGATTTCCTCTTTGTCTACCAAAATGCAACAAGCGGTATATTCGGGCTGGGCGATATCGAGGATAGCTCTAAGCGAAGTATAAGCACAAACTCTATCGTCGTGACCGTATCCGGCAACCATGCTCCTATCAAGACCGTAATCTCTGGACGGACCTGCGGGAACGACCTCGATTTCGGCAGAAAGGAAATCTTCTTCTTCGATATCGTATTTTTCTTTGAGCATCTTAAGAATATTTGCTTTAACCGCATCTTTTTCTTCGTCTTCGAGAGGAATAGAACCGATAGTTACGTCGAGATTCTCGCCTTCGATAACCTTGTCACCAGTCTTTTTGAGCTGATCAGCCGAAAGATGAATAAGAAGGTCACTGATGCCGACAACCGGATCGGACGGATCGTCGCCGATGCTTACATCGATAACGCTACCGTCTTTGCGGCAAACCACACCGATAAGCGCAAGAGGAATGGTAACCCATTGATACTTCTTTACGCCGCCGTAATAGTGGGTATCCAAAAGGGCAATGCCCTCTTTTTCGTAAAGCGGATTTTGTTTAAGGTCGAGACGCGGCGAATCGATATGCGCTCCCAAAATACGGATACCCTCTTTGACCGGTTTTTGACCTATAACGTAAAGGCAAAGGTTTTTATTTTTGTTGACAAAATAAACCTTATCGCCCTTTTTAAGACTCTTAAAGCTTTCTACGGGTTTAAATCCCTTAGCTTCGGCTGCCTTTACAGCTTCCTTTACTGCCAAGCGTTCCGTCTTGCTTGCGGAAAGGAAATCGATATATTCCTTACCGAAATCGAATATCGCCTGTTTCTTTTCAGCCGAAATGTCTTTCCAAATGTTTTTCGAATACATATATATACCTCCGTGAAGAATTTTTTACTTATTATGTTCCGCAAACGATTTCGTCTGCGCTAATAACCTTGTTTAGCGGATTTTGTTTAGTCGTAAAGCTTAGATACCGACGCATCGTCATGAATACGCTCGATTGCCTCGGCAAAAATGGGCGCTACGGTAACAAGCTGAAGTTTGTTTATACGCTTTTCGTGCGGGATCTCGATGGTATCGAGAACAAACAACTTTTCGATAACCGAATTTTCCAATCTTTCTATCGCCGGTCCGCTGAGAACACCGTGAGTGCAGCATGCGTAAACGGTCTTTGCCTTACCTACTTCTTTAAGCGCCTTCGCACCCTGTACGATAGTCCCGGCAGTGTCTATCATATCGTCTATCATAAGACAAGTCTTGCCTTCTACGTCACCGACGATATTCATAACTTCCATAACGTTAGCCTTAGGACGACGCTTGTCCACGATAGCAAGCGGCGCATTAAGCTTAGCAGCCAACGCTCTTGCTCTCGCAACCGAACCCACGTCGGGAGATACCACTACAAAGTCCTCGCCTTTAACCCACGGCTCCTTGCTGATAGCTTCTTTAAGTACGGCAAGGCCGAGTAAATGATCGACGGGAATATCGAAGAAACCTTGTATCTGCGCTGCATGCAAATCCATGGTAAGCACCCTGTCCGCACCTGCCGATTCGATAAGATTAGCTACGAGTTTTGCGGTAATGGGATCGTGAGCCATCGCTTTACGATCCTGACGAGCATATCCGAAATACGGAATTACGGCGTTTATTCGTCCTGCGGACGCACGCTTAAGCGCATCTATAATAACGAGCAACTCCATAAGATTGTCATTGACGGGCGCAGAAGTGCTGTTGATTACAAACACATCGGCTCCTCGCACCGATTCATCCAAATGTACGGAAATTTCGCCGTCGCTAAACTTGCCTACATGAATAGGTCCAAGTTCGCAATGCAGTCTTTCTGCAATGGCTTTTGCGAGTTCCGGACAACCGTTACCCGAGAAAATCATCATCTTGTTATTACCCTGCGGTACCATAACATCCTCCTAAATCGTGGTTACAAAAATTATATTAAGCGCACCCGTCGCAAAAATCGGGTTGCGGTTATTCCTTGTCTTTGCGAGGCTTTGTTGTCTGACGCTCTCTCGCTATGACAAAACTCGACGGCGGCACGTCCTCCGTTACAGTAGAGCCTGCCGCTATAAACGAATCGTCTCCTATGTGTATCGGCGCAACGAGGTTACAATTGCTTCCGACAAACGATTTTTCGCCTATAATCGTGCGATTCTTGGTTTTGCCGTCGTAATTTGCTACGACTACTCCGCATCCGATATTTACATCGTCTCCGACGGACGCATCCCCTATGTAAGCGTGGTGAGCCGCCTTAACTCCGCTGCCGAGCCTGCTCGCTTTTATCTCCACAAAATCGCCTATTCTGCAATCGTCGCCGACGACTGTCCCCGGTCTTATGTATGCAAACGGTCCGATCTTAGAGTGTTTGCCTATCACTCCGGACAATACGTAGCTGCTTTCTATCGACGCTCCTTCGTCTATCACTGAACCGTCGATAGTGTTGCGATCTCCTATACGGGCTTTGTCTTTGATTACGGTCTTACCGCGTATGACGTTAAACGAACCTATCGTAACGCCTTTGCCTATAATTACATCGCAGCCTATTGTCGTAGTAGACGGATCTTGAAAATGTACGCCGTTATTCATATGATACGAAATGATACGATTTTTGAGAGCGTCGGTAAGCATGCCTATCTGCTTATAGTTAAACGCCGTCATAAAATCTTCTTCGTCAAAATAATAGGGCGATATCGGGGGCAATTTGTCTATGGATAAAAGATATTGCGTCCTGAACACGTAACCCCTTGTCATCTTGAGTGCGTTCAAATCGTTTTGTTTAAGCGCCGTAACGGCATCTAAAACCGTTTTTCGAGTAATAAGCGGAGTATCCGAATACAAAACTACCGTATACTCGGACTCTTTAATGAGGTAAGGTCTTACAAGTACCGGAAGCGGCAAACCGTCGCTGTTTACCACCGATCCGCAATAACTTTCGCCCAAAGCAAAACTAACCCAATCGAGCATGGGTTTGCCCAAAATCTCGATGGACGACGTGTCTTCAAGCGTCGGATAAGATACCTTTAGAATTATGCCGCAAATATTACTACGCATGGTTTTATTATACAATTACTCCCCTTTAATGTCAATTGTTTGCTCGTTTTTTTTCGCTTGCGCCCTTAACTTTTTAAAAAATTCGGTCAAAATGGAAGAACATTCCTTTTCCATAATTCCGCCCTCAATCTCCACGGTGTGATTAAATCCGGCATCTACGACATTCATAATCGAACAACAGCAACCGTATCTCTTGTCGTATGCCCCGAAATATATCTTGCGTATCCTCGAATTGACTGCCGCCCCGCCGCACATTGCGCACGGCTCCAACGTAACATACATATCGCAACCGCTGAGATTCCACACGCCGAGTTTTTTCCCCGCTTTTTTTATTGCCAAAACTTCGGCATGTGCGGTTCCGTCATGCAAAGTGTTTCGCAAATTATGAGCTCTCGCTATAATCTTTCCGTCTTTGACTATTACCGCACCGACAGGGACTTCGCCTTTTTGCTCCGCCTTTAATGCCTCTTTAATTGCCGCTTTCATAAATTTCATGATATTTCTCCGTAATAAACAAAGGCAACTCCAAATTACGCTCTATGTCGTCGAGCGTCGATTGCTCGGTAAGCGGATGCGGCGGCATACCTATTTCCACGGTAACCGCAGGTATTCCGTTAAGTATGCACCAATCTTTATATCCGCCTGCGCTTTGGTTTTCGCCGTCAACGACAGTGTAATTCAATCGTTTCCCTATGGCATAAGCCATTTTGCGGAGTCTTTCGTCCGCCCCCGCAAACTCCCAATAAATTTCCCTGCCTGCGCAATGATAACTGAGCGTAAAACAAGGCTTGATTTTGCGTGTAAAATTTACCAACGCCGCCGTTTCCGGCTCGCTTTCGGCTCCGCTGCCTATGTACCCTTGCGGTGCGGGATAAGTTAAATTATATCTTCCTCTGCCGTACTTTGCGTCGAAATTTACATTTAAGTCCACCGCTCCGGCGTTCGCCTTCCACATGGTAAAATCGGAGCCGCCGTTAACTCGCAAAAGAAACGGATCTTCGCTTCCGTAAGCACACAGCTGCGCTCCGTCCGGATTGAGCATGGGTAAAAAATAAAAGGTGTCGATGTTTGCCCCTTGCTCCGTCAACCTTTTCAGCTGTTTCATTGCCAAAACGCAAGTTACGTTTTCTCTTGCGTGGATACCGGCGGTAATAAAAAAAGTCTTGCCGCCGTTACCGACTTTTATGGCATAAATATCTCTGCCGTTAACGGATTTACCTATACTCACGGCATTATAATTTTGTCCGACTATATCGGCTTCGAGCTTATCAAAAGTGTACATACGCCTTTATATGCCCGCTAACCGCTATTTGTGATAAGGCAACCCCTCGGCTATGGTAAACGCCCGATAAATCTGTTCGAGAGTCATTACCCGCATCAGCATATGCGGAAACGTCATTCGTCCGAACGAAATGCGTTTATCCGCAATCGAACGAACCCTGTCGTCCACGCCTCGACTTCCGCCTATTACGAAGGTTATCGTGTCACTTTGCAAAAAAGCATTTTTCATCGACGCAGACAACTGTTCGCTGGAAAGCAACTCGCCTCCTATATCCGTAAGAAAAACTTTGCCTTCTATCGCACGTAAAATATCGTCGCTCTCTTTGACGATCTCGTCCGAACCGTCTTTGTCTTTTAGTTCCGTAACGGTGACTGTCGCAAATCTTTGCAACCGTTTAAGATATTCCGAACATGCGTCCGCAAAAAACTTCTCTTTTAACTTGCCTACAACAACCAACTTTAGCTTTTTCATACCACGTTAAACAGATAGGTTATAAACGTCGAAATAACGGTCATGACTATAGCGCCGATGTAAAAAGCTTTCTCTTTTTTTGTGGGTTTGTAAGCGACGCAACAATTTATCGAAGTTACCCGATTGCTTTTTTGGGATATTCTCCATATCCAGACAAGCAGACCGAAAAATGCGGCGAGAACCACGGCGTACATCGCCGCCGCAACCGCAAAATTACCGGTCAGCACATCGTTAAGCGCATTATAAAAATTACCGCCTACCGCCCATCCGTAATACTCGGCACTTTCCATATATATGCTAAACGCATTATTCATAAAGTGTATTATCATCGCCGGATACACGGAGCCGCTTTGTAACGTTATAAAAGCAAGTACCGCTCCGAAAACGGCGGTATATGCCGACTGCATTATGTACTGGTGAAACAATCCAAACGCTATTCCGACCAACACTATCGTCTTTACTTTTCCGTGAGTTTTACTCATAGCGGTAAGCAATCCGCCCCGATTGACGAATTCTTCGCAGACGGCAGGCAAAACTGCCGTCAAAAATATGCTTAAGATAAAGTACGCCGCATTAAAACTTCCCGGCAAAACGGTATCCGCAGACGACGGCGTATAGCCTAAAATAATCAAAATAATCTGCCAAGCCAAGCTTACGCCGACCGAAACCAACGGCGCCAAAAGTCCGAGTAAAACGGCTATAAGGCAAATACGATAATCGGTCTTTCGGTAATTCGACATTTCACACACGCCGGGGAAACCGCCCTCGACCTTTCGGAAATAAAATAACGGAAAAAGCAAAAGTATAAAAACCTGCACCGGCACGGTAAATATGGCGTCGAGCAGCAAGTTAAGCCATGCTTCATCCATTTCGCTGTCGATAAGAGCAATTTGTACGTAATAGCTCACTATCCTCATTACAAGTAACGCAGTCGCTATGACAAAAGCCGCTATCGACACCGCTTTATATCTTCGTCTGATAATTTCCTGATCCATCTGATCTACTCCTTTTTCCCCGTCAAGTCAATCCCGCTGCCTCTATAGCAAACGTCACCGCCCACAAAATACAGGTCATCCACAAATATATTTTTAACGCAGCATTTCGAAACGATTCTTTTCGTCGCAACTCTCTGTCCGTGTATTCCTTAATAAGCATCTCCTGATAGGCGTGTCTGCTTATACGTTTCGGTTCGCCGGTTTGCGTATCGAAGCCGATTATTACGGTTTCGATAGGCGAAACGTTAGGCACTTCATTTATGTCATATATGGGTTTTCTGCTACGTTCGTCTATCCACAGCAGAGTATCTTCCTTGCGATCGAACTTTTCGGGACATAACCTTTTTTCTCTTTTCCCGACTACCTGCGTTACAAACATAATAACGGTTATAGCAACCACCGGCGCAACCACGACAAGCAAAATAAAACGAAGAGCGTTTCCTTCTATGCCTGTGTAAAATGCGTCCACTGCTTTGCCTACTTTTGTTACCGATACGAGTATAGCTAAAAGATTGCTGACAGAATGTACTATCATTCCCGCAACTACCGAACCGAATCGCATTACCGTTACGGCAGCCACGAACCCCAAAATAAACTGATATACCGTTTGATGCGGATTAGTGTGCATCAACATGAAACACGTTGCGCTCATAAGACTGCAAGATACTACGCTTCGCTTTTCACTCATTCCGCTAAGCAATGCGTCCCGAAAAACAAGTTCTTCACCGATGGGCGCCGCTATGGTAGTACACACAAAAACCAAAATCAATTCGGGAACGCTGCCCATACTAAGTTCGCTGCTCGATACGACATGGAATTTCTCCAGCAATAATTCCCACCCGTACGCCGGACCTATACAACCGAAAAAAGTCACGATGGCAATAATTACGGATACGCAGACTGCCAAAAAAGAGATTTTGTTGCGTATTTCGTATACAGTGCGCACCTTACGACTTTTTTTGAACGAAAAGTAGCTACCGATATACGCCGCCTGAAACAAAAGCATCAAAACGTATTGAGTTATCGACCAAAGCATATCGTCGCCGGCAAACACAACGGAAATCACGGATAGCAAAATCGATCCGATAACGTTTAGCCCCATTACGATTAAAAACGCCGTAAGCATCAAACCGGAGCTTTCTCCAAAGCTTATTTTGCGACGTTTCATTATGTAACCTCCATTACCGAACTCAAGCGGTCCTGCAAAGCGACGCTTACCGGAATAGCGTATCCTGCCTCGTTAAGCGCCTTGCGAGTAGTCTCCAACGCAAGTTCCGGCGTATTGTTTTCCTGAGACAAGTGTCCGAGCATTATGGCCCTGCATCCGCTTTCTGCCGCAAACAACGAAGCCTTTGCGCTGTCCGAGTTGCTTAAATGCCCGTACCGAGAGGAAATTCTATTTTTCAACGCTTGCGAGTATTTGTCGGTGCGTTTAAGTATATCTTCGTCGTAATTGGACTCTATAAACAATGCGTCCGAGCCCTCGATTTGCTTTGCCTGCGATTGCGTAAACACTCCGAGGTCGGTCATTACGCTGAGCTTTCTGCCACCGTTATAAAAACTGTATCCCACGCACGGAACGTCGTGACTTACTCTAAACGGCGAAACGGTAATATCCCCCAGATAGAAATCTCCGTCAAACGCCGTTACTTCCGCCCCGCCCATAACTATATCCTTTACCTTATCGTAACAACCGCCGAAGCAGTAAACCGACGGAGAATACTTACGAACGAAAGATGCGAGACCTGACACGTGGTCGCTGTGCGTATGAGTTATAAGCAAATTTATTTTGCCTCCGCCAAACTTGCCGAGTCCTCGCTCTATTCTCTTTAAACTAATGCCCGCATCGATGATTACCGTAGTGTTTTCCGAAGAGAGGTACAAGCAGTTTCCTCTGCTGCCGCTTGCCAAACTGCAAAATCTGAGGCTCATTTACCGCAACCCCCGCAATGCGAGCAATTACCGTCGCAATGCTCCTTTTTTGCGCAATTTACAATAAGTTTTCCGCTGTATACTTGTTCCGTTTTGCCGCCGCAATGAGGGCATGGCGGATAATTTCCGTCCGCTTTAACGAGTTCTTCGTTAACGAATCCGCAGCGAGTACATTTTAATTCCAATAACGGCATAATCTCCTCCGAGTAAAATATAACACAAACGGCGGTATTTGTCAATAACCGCCGCCGTCCGAGCGCTATAAATCTCAATTTTTGCGTACCGCCGCTTTTCTATCGTCAGTTAACGTTGACAATCGCTTTGCAAACAAACAAAAACGAAAAATTTTCATATTTAGGTATTTAAATCCGCTTTATGCTCTTTTGTCTTTACTGTAGCGTTAAGTCAAAAAGTCAAAAGAGCATAAAATTATTTTACCAAAAGACTACCCCTATCTTAAAACAGGTTATATACATTCGTCTCAGCAAAGTCCAATTTGATTTATATAACCATTCTGCCTTGTCCGGGCAAATCTACCGTTTGCATTATTTCCGCTTCTTCTCCGTCGTTAGCATCGATATAAACGAAATACGTTGCCCCCTTATACGATGCGGTAACTTCGTAACAAAGCCGCTCCGTTCTGCCATCGGGAATTAGAGCAAGTCTTACGTTTTTTACGGTAAGAATAGGGGATGTTCGGGAAACCGCCTCGCTTGCCGTAAGCACGGGCTTAAGTTCGCTCTCTTCATGCGTTCGAGAGTAGCCGGTTGCCTCTACGCCGCCGAACTCTCCCGCCGAATTTACCTTGACTTTTATAAGATTCGTGTAGCAAATTACACCGCTTTCCATGCCGGCAAAATTGACTACCGCCTCGCCGTCGACTTGGTTATACCATACCGGAACGAACGAAGCGTATCCTAATTTTCGGGCATATTCGCTCGCTTTTTTTATGGCAAAATTCTCATCTATGTCCGACATGTCTTTGTCCGTAAGCACGTTTGCGAGAAGTATCAAGCCGCCTTTTTTGCTTATCTCTACAAAAGCGTCTTTACCGTCGTAATTGCAAGAAAATATAAAGCTTTGCGGTTCGTCACCCTCGCCTATTATCGTCGGATCGAGGAAGCCGTAATCGATAGCCGCCTTTTTTGCCTCATCCGCACCTATTTCTTTAAGAGATTCGAGTGCGCCGAAAGATTTCTTTTGCTCTGCGTCCGAGTACGGACCGTCGTATATGAGCGATGGATATTCGTCATCGGGTTCACTGTCTTTTTCTTTAAAATCGAACGACAGTAACTCACTGTCCCCGACGTGATTTATAATCAAGAAATCTTCTTTTACCTTGGCAAGTATATTGTCTATTCTTTCCTTTAACTGCGTTGCCGCCGCAAGCAGATTTTCCGCCTGCGCTCTGTATTCGGTCAAATCTTTTCCCCTCAACGCAGCTGCGGTAAGACTATACGACCAGTCCTCGAGCTGATTGAGAAATTTAACTGTTTTTACGGTATTTTCTCTCTTTATCGGCAACCTTCCCAGTGAATCCAACGCCTCCGATGCCGCCCTGTGATTTTGAGCAGCCAGAATGCCGCTTTCCGCATCGGACGCACTTACCATAATTTTTGCAAGATTGCTTTCGACCGTGTTTATTCCTTCGCGCATAGCGTAAAAATTGCTTTGATATCCACTCTCCAACTCCGTAAGAGTTTTAGAATGATTTTTTTTGATATAAAATAACCCCGTCAATAAACTTGCGATTAAAACAACCGCCGCAAGCGACACGGCAACGGTTACGTATTTCCCTCTTCTCGTCATAAATCTGCCTCCTTCGTTATTTCGCAAAAGAATGTCTGCCTATCTTTAAAGTAACCTTCAGACTCCATATCCACTTGCTCGTTGCGGTCGCCGGATTGTAATAGTACAGACACCCGCCCGTAGGATCCCAACCGTTTAATGCGTCTCTCGCCGCCTTATAAGCAGTTTCGTTGGGGGTGTAGTTTATTTGCCCGTCGCTTACGCACGTAAACGCCCCGTTTTGATATATTACGCCGGAAATCGAATTCGGGAACGAAGACGACTTGACTCGGTTAAGAACCACTGCGGCTATAGCAACCTGCCCGGTATACGGCTCTCCTCTCGCTTCGGCGTACACGCACCGAGCCAGCAAATTCAAATCGCTGTTACTTATACTCGACGAAGACGAAGCGGAAAGCTTTATGCCCATAGCCGCCTCTGTTGCAGGTCCGACCTTGCCGTCGACCACCAGCCCGTTTTTACGCTGAAAATACTTGACTGCCGCAGTCGTTTTGCTGCCCCAGATACCGTCGACCTTTCCGCTGTAATACCCCCAGTTAAGCAGTCTCGTTTGCACCGTCCGGATATTTGCGGAAGTATCGCCTTTGCTGATATGCGCCGCATACGCCCGTTGCGGACAAACGCCTAACGCCGTTATAATCAGCACAACCACAAGCAAAATAGCCGTTTTGTTTTTCAATAGAATCCTCCCTTACGAAAGTCCCAACCATTCTCTTATTATGGATTTGTATTTTACTCCGCCGTTTCCTTCGAGGTAACACAGCGGCGGATAAATTACGCACCACCAGTTATCCCCTTCGCCGCTGCCCAACGAAATAATCAAAGCGTCATAGTAGCCGCTTTCAAGCGTTACGTCACCGTAACTGCGAGTGGGGAAAAACTCGTTTTTCAACGTTGCCGAAGCCTTGTACGAGAAACCGTTTTCAATAAGCGTACGGTTAGCGATTTCAATAAGCGTATTCGTTTTTGATGCAACTTTTCGTTTTGCATCTTTTACCGAACGGGCATCGAGATCGGCAAGATATTCGATAATCTTGTCCCTTACTTTCAGCTTAACCTCTTGGTCTTCGGCGGCGTTACTGTCCGCTCTGATGTGCAGTCTGAGAACATCCCTTTCGTTTACCGTCGTAGTATTTGCGCAACTGACCGAAAATATGCCGATTAAACATAAGAATGCCGTAAAAATGCGCATCAGTGCGCTTTTCACATAGCTAGTCTTCCTTGGCGAGCTATTATATTCGCTGCGACGATGTTGTTCGGCCTTTCTTTTTATTCTTACCTTTCCTTTGAAATAGATTTTCATAATTACCGCCTATATGTTTTCGATACGGTAATTATATCCGCTTTTTGCGCTCTTATACATTACGACAATATAATGTTTTTAACATACGATACAAAATTAAAACGACAGCCGGCGTAGAATTTTTAAGCTTATCGACAAAACAACTTTTATTGGCTCGATGTTTTTTCACACATAAATGACGCCGAGCAAAATCTAATGCCGACGCCGCTTTTGATATTAACCATAACGTAAACGTAAATTTCCGTCGTGCTTAATTGCGTTTTGTTAATTTTGCTATTTCCGTATAGGCAACCTGCAATTAAAAAATCGACAAATTTTGGATAGAGGAACCCAACAACAAAAAATTTATCTTATTATAAAACCCGGTTGCGCTCTTTCAAAAAGACACGAAAATTTTAAATGAAAAAATATTTTCTTTTTTGTTACTTCCGCCTCTCTTCTTAAATAAATAATCAACAAAATTTAGAAAAAATCAACAGTTTGTTTAACGTTCCGCAAAAAACTTGTAAAAGTCCGAGAAAAAGTTACACCGTCTATCTTGGCTAATCCGTCGAAAAAAGTTTTATCCGAACTTAACACAAACAAATTCATAACAACTGCGTCCTTGCGCAGAAATAATTCTAATTCTTTAATTCTGCCGTTTATGAATCCCGTGTAAGTCTTTCCGAAATACGGCGTGAAGCGATAAAAAAGCCGCTGATATTTTCCCTATCACCGACTTAAACCACAAGTATTAAGTTTTTATTTTCGTTACATAAAGAACCTCCGATTTTGTATTTATGGATAAAAAAACCGTGCGATTTCGGTTGCCTTAAAACAAGCTCGTTCTTCGCACGGATTTTAATCCCGATTATTTAATTTTTAGTCGATTTTATCTAAAAAATCGTAACACAATAAAACACACGCCGAAATCTCTCTTTTTTAACGATTTCAACGCCCGTCGAGGAATTGCTACACCTGACGACTACAATTCTATGGTAAACGACGGTAATTATCCTGTCCGAGTCCACAAAAGGGAGGAACGATCGGGCAACATCTTCACGCCCGATAACGCCTTTCCTTACGGCGTAATACTTGACCTTATATAAAGACTATTATAGTATAACATACGAACATTTGTTCGTCATGTGTTTTAGCGTTGTTCTCCCCTTTTTTGTCTTTATGGTAAGAAGAACAACCCATAAAATTTTTAATATAAATTTTACTATCTCACATTATGAATCCTGCTCTGTATAAATGCTTCGGTCGGTTCTTTCGCATTGTAAAGTATGATGCCGCTTGTAGCGTCAATGCGGTAAGTCCATTGTATAGCGTCGTTATTGAACACGAAGTAGAAATACGGGGTTTTTATTCCGCCTCCGACGTACTCTTCTACGG
>ENA-OROD01001482-OROD01001482.1-human-gut-metagenome-genome-assembly--contig:-NODE-1482-length-18756-cov-8.149243_pt1 | contig 18756 bp, 19 predicted proteins | sample MGYA00242123_ERZ509038 | MGnify/ENA primary metagenome ERZ509038 (study PRJEB26280, sample SAMEA2338719) | human gut metagenome | biome: human gut; feature: human-associated habitat; material: faeces... | reverse complement strand
CAGCCATCAGGAAGCACTCGTCAAAGGGCTGGCGGTTCTTGATGCCCAGCAGTGCCTTGCGGAGCACATCCCAGCCGACCACCAGATAGGGGATGCAGTAGAGCAGCAGCTCCACCGGCGTGGGGAACTGGGGCAGCAATTTGAGGATGAGCACCAGCACCAGAGCAGCAATGATCCGGTACAGGTTCTTCTTCTGCTTTTTATTCATATCTGTACTCTCCTTTTTTCTGGGTTCTGGGCCGCAATGCGCCGCGGCGGTCGGGGTGGATTCAACAGGTTTTCCCCACGGGATAGACTTTTCCACGTTTTCCCCTGAGTTTTCCACGGACTTTTCCCGGAGAAAACCTGCTTTTTCGCGTTTCTTTTTGCACTTTTTCGCAGAAGCTGTTGAAAACCCGGTGGAAACTGTTGAAAACCCGTTTTCTTTTCCACAGTTTCCCACACCGGCTTTTGGTCCGCTCTGCCCGAAAAATGCGTCACAAAAAGCTCCCCCGCAGGGGAGCCGTACCGGAGTTACAAACCCCTGTTTCCTCAGATATCAAAGATCTCACAGTCGTCCTCGACCTTTTTGCAGGCAGCCAGAACGTTCACCATGGTATCGTGGGGCTCTGCACCCTCAGCAAACTCGACCTTCATCTTCTGGGTCATAAAGCTGACGGTAGCCTGTGCCACACCTGCAACGGTGTTGGCGGCATCCTCCATCTTCTGGGCGCAGTTTGCGCAGTCAACTTCGATCTTGTAGGTCTTCTTCATCATAGGTACCTCTCTTTATTTTATGTGGACCTCTCAGGCACGCCTTGTGCGCCGGAGGCTTTGTACTGCGTTTTCCGTTTACTCCTCAATGTGGTCCATGCCCATCGACAGGATGCTTCTCACATGGTCATCATCCAGTGCATAGTAAACGGTTTTGCCATCCCGGCGGAAGCGCACGAGTTTGGTGTCCTTGAGCACCCGGAGCTGGTGGCTCACTGCCGACTGGCTCAGCTGCACCGCATTGGCAATGTCCTGCACGCAAAGCTCATTGTCATGCAGCGCATATAAGATCTTGATGCGGGTGGAGTCGCCAAACACTCGGAACAGGTCGGCCAGCTCATACAGCACCTCGTCATCCGGCATCACCACCGGTTCCGTGTTTTCCTGCCCCGCCGGGGTCATCTGCTCCAATCCGATCATGTCCGTTCTCCTTTTGCCGCGCTTTACATGAACGTCTGTTCATGTGTTCATGTTATCATGCAGAAGATCTTCTGTCAAGGGGTTTTGCAAAGTTTTCTGTCCACTTTTCAAAATAGTTAAAACAAACCGCAAAACGCAAGAAATTTGCAGTTTTAATTTGCAAACAGCAGGCGTTTTGGGGCAAACAAAAAACCGCCCTGCCCGGTGGGGACAAGGCAGCTTGCAGAAAGCACTTATTTTCTCTTTTTGTGCCGGGCATCCGCTACCACCCACGGCAGATACATCAGACACAGCGCCACCGCAATGGCGGGCAGAAAGCCCAGAATATAGTATTTTTCACCCAGCAGGCGGGTAAACGCACTGGTGATGACATTGCCGTAGGGATTGTTCAGAAAGTAGAAATTGGTATTCAGTGGTTTATTCAAGAAGTAAATAGGCAGGGCAGAGCCAAACAAAAAAGCCAGCACTTGCGGGGCACGGCGGGCGCTGGGGCGGTAGCCTCTCACCACAAGCAGAACCGGGTAGAGCACCAGCAGGGCATGGATGCTGATCGAGTGCAGATTGATGAGCGTCCACCAGGAGGGCACGTCCAGCCAGCTGGGGCAGAGCAGAGCCAGCGCCGCACCGGGGATGCAGAGGGCATAGAGTTCCTCCTTGCACCAGTTCTGATCGGTGAGGGTATTGTACAGACAGACGAACACATTGATGCTGCACAGATGGAGAGGCAGATAGCTCCAGTTCCACTGACCGGTCAGAGCCATGCCCAGCAGCAGGGCAGCTTCATCGGCCAGCAGGGCAATGGTAACGCCCACGAGGATGCGCCGCCGGGCAGAGGCCGAGCTGCGGCGGTACCACAGGGCCATCCCCACAATGAACACCAACGAGAGGGCAAGCTCGATCAAATGGATTTTACCGTACAGCGGGTAACACCGGAAGTTCGGGCCAAGCTCCGCATGGGTGATATCGTAGGATTTCCAGAAGTCGTTCATGTTTTTTTCCATCCCTTTCGGGCCAATGATACCGCAAATTGCGCCAAACAGAAAGAGATTTGCAGAAAAAAACGCCCAAACAGGTGCATCTGTGCCAAAAGTGTGGTATTCTAACAATGTATTTCTAAATTTTCGCCTTCGGGCATCTGGAAAGGACGTATTTTTATGTTGGAAGCTGGAATCCGCGGCGAGCAGAGTGTCGCCGTTACTTCCGAGAACACCGCAAAGACCATGGGCAGCGGCACGCTGGACGTGTTTGCCACCCCCGCGCTGGTGGCACTGGCCGAAAAAACCTGCTGGATGAGCGTTGCCGCCGCGCTGGACGAGGGCTGCGGCACCGTGGGCACCCGGCTGGAGCTGGAGCACAGCGCCCCCACCCCTGTGGGCATGACTGTGACCTGCGAGAGCGAGCTGACCGCTGTGGAGGGCCGCAAGCTGGTGTTCAAGGTCTCCCTGCACGACGAGAAAGGCCCCGTGGGCGGCGGCGTGCACGAGCGGTTCATCATCAACAACGCCAAGTTTGCCGCAAAGGCAGAGAGCAAAAAGGGGTAACGGCCTCGCCCTCTCAGTCAGCGCCGTTGGCGCTGCCAGCTCCCCCAAAGGGGGAGCCTTTGGCATTGTGGGCAGGCTGGCCGTGCACATACAGCGGCTCTCTGTCCTCTTCCATCACCTGCGCTTCCGCCTTTTGCTGGGCGGCGGTCAGCAGGCGGATGGCCTGTTCGTTGGCGCGGAACAGCTCAAAATACAGCGCTTTATAATCCGGCGTGGCGGCGGCCCCCTTTCCGTTTGCAATAGGGATAGTCTGCCCCGGGCCGGGACAAAAAATCAAGTGAGGAATCATTTATGAAAAAGACAAATCTCTCCTGGGTGGGGGCACTGCTGGTGTTTGCCCTGCTGCTGTGGTGCACCGCAGCCACCCCCGGCACCATTGCCGACCCGGCCAGCTACGCCCCCGCGGTGTACAGCTCCATGCTTTCCCTGCTGCCGCCGGTGGTGGCCATTGTGCTGGCCCTGAACACCAAGGAGGTCTACACCTCCCTGCTGGTGGGCATTGCCACCGGCGCGCTGCTCTTTGCCAACGGCAATCTGGAGCTGGCGGTCACCACCCTGTTCTTCAACGAGGACGGCGGCATGATCACCAAGCTGCGGGCCGCCGCCATCGCCACGGAGGCGGGCTGCGAGATGGTCATCACCAACGGCCAGTCGCCCGAAATTCTCTACGATGTCGCCGCTGGCAGACGCGTGGGCACAAGATTTACCGTAAAGAAGGACTAATATATGACGACCATTGATCTTTTGAAGAAAACGAAAGCCTCCTGGGGCAGCATCCGCAGCGCAAGCGCCGAGGAGAAGGACCGGCTGCTGCTCGCGATGGCGGAGAGCCTTGAGGCCAACAGCGAAGATATCCTGCGCGAAAATGCCAAGGACATGGAGGCGGCGAAGGGCACGATCTCCGACGTGATGCTCGACCGCCTTGCCCTGAGTGAGGCGCGGATCGGCGCGATGGCGGACGGCATCCGCGCCGCCGCCGCGCTGCCCGACCACACAGGGCGCGCGCTGGCGCAGTTTACCCGCCCGAACGGCATGACCATCACCAAGCGGCAGGTACCGCTCGGCCTTGTTGCCATCATTTATGAAAGCCGCCCGAACGTCACCTCAGATGCGGCGGCGCTGTGCATCAAAAGCGGCAATGTGTGTATGCTGCGCAGCGGCAGAGAGGCCTATCGCTCCTCGCACGCCATCGTCACCGCGCTGAAGGACGGCATTGAGGCTGCCGGCGGCGACCCCGACATTGTAAACATCGTGGAGGACACAAGCCACGCCAGCGCGCAGACGCTGATGACCGCCGACGGGCTGGTGGATCTCCTGATCCCGCGCGGCGGCGCCGGCCTGATCCGCGCGTGCGTGGAGAGCGCCACCGTTCCCTGCATCGAAACAGGAACGGGCATTTGCCATGTGTACGTTGACCGCGACGCCGACCTTGATATGGCGGTTAAGATCATCGTAAACGCCAAGACGAGCCGTCCCTCCGTATGCAATGCGGAGGAGGTCTGCTTGGTCCACCGCGACATTGCGCAGGCGTTTCTCCCAAAGCTGAAGGCCGCGCTTGTTGATGCGCGCAGCGCGGCGGGGCTTGTCCCGGTCGAGCTGCGGCTCAACGCCGCCGCCCGCCGGATCATCCCCGGCACGGAGGCCTCGGAGCGCGACTTCGACACAGAGTTTCTGGACTATATCCTCGCCGTGGCGGTCGTGGACGATCTGGACGCAGCCATTGCGCACATCCAGCGCCACTCCACGCACCACAGCGACTGCATCGTCACGGAAAATACCGGCGCCGCCGCCCGCTTTGAGGACGAGGTGGACAGCGCCGCGGTATACGTCAATGTTTCCACGCGCTTCACCGATGGCGGCGAATTCGGCCTTGGCTGCGAAATGGGGATCTCTACGCAGAAGCTCCATGCGCGCGGCCCGATGGGGCTGGACGAGCTGAGTACCTATAAATATATCATCACCGGCAACGGCCAGACACGGTAAGGAGACGGATTATGGCAAATTATCAGGCAGGTTTTATTGGCGCGGGCAGCATGGGCGGCGCTCTTGCCGCCGCCGCCGCACGAGCTGTTACAGGGCAGAGGGTCGCTGTTGCCTGCAGCACAGTGGAGCGCTCCGCAGCCGCCGCACGGCGGCTGGGCTGCACCGCCGAAACGGCGGAGGTCATTCTGCGGGACAGCCGCTTCATCTTTCTCGGCGTTAAGCCGCAGGCAGTTGAAGGCGTTATCGCCCCGCTGAAGGGCGAAATCGCCGCATCGCAGGGCGTTTTTGTCTCGATGCTCGCCGGAACGAGCCTCGCCCGGCTGGAGGAGCTGCTCGGCGCAGACAAGAAGATCATCCGCATCATGCCGAACACCCCCTGCGCCGTGGGACAGGGACTGACGCTCTTCTGCGCCAACGGGAACGTTACGCCGATGGAGCTGGACGCCTTCAAGGCTCTTTTGTCCTTTTCCGGCGTACTCGATCCCCTGCCGGAGCGGCTCATCGACGCGGCGAGCGCCATCTCCGGCTGCGGGCCGGCTTACGCCTATCTTTTTATCGAGGCGCTGGCCGACGGCGGCGTGAAAAACGGCCTTCCCCGCGCCAAGGCCACTGAATACGCAGGGCAGATGCTGCTTGGCAGCGCCGCGATGGCGCTGCGCAGCGGCAAGCATCCCGGAATGCTGAAGGACGAGGTGTGCAGCCCCGGCGGCAGCACCATTGCAGGCGTTGCCGCGCTGGAGCGCGCCGGATTCCGCGCCGCCTGCATCAATGCGGTGGATGCGGCGGTCGAGCGTACCAGAGCGCTGGGCTGACGGGAAAGGGAAGGCGAACGCACATCATGTATCAGAATCAGAAACCGTTTGCGCTGACCAACTGCATCCTGCTTGACGGCACAGAGCATATGGAGCCGCAGAGCGGCAAGGCCGTCTGCATCGACGGCGGCAGGATCCGCGAGATCGCGGATGCGCAGCACATCCCCGCAGGCTTCGAGCCGGTTGACCTTGGCGGACGCTATGTGCTGCCGGGGCTGATCAATCTGCACGTTCATCTGCCCGCCTCCGGCAGGCCGAAGAAAAAGGCCTCCGACCCGAAAAAGCTCGTCCGGCTGATCACCTCCTGCGCGCTGACGAACCGCATCGGGCTGAATATGTGCGCGGGCTACGCCAAAACAGAGCTGCTTTCCGGCGTGACCACGCTGCGCACCGTTGGCGGCGTGGCCGATTACGACACCACCATCCGCGACCTTGCCGCCGCAGGCCGCATCCTCGCTCCGCGCATTCTTGCCTCCAACATGGCGGTCTCCGTTCCGGGCGGGCATATGGCCGGTTCGCTGGCCTATGAGGCGCGTTCCGCCGCCGAGGCCGCCGCCTATGTGGAAAAAATCGCCGCCAGCAAGCCCGACCTGATCAAGCTGATGATCACCGGTGGCGTGCTTGACGCCGAAGTTGTGGGTGAGCCGGGCGTGCTGCGGATGCAGCCGGAGCTGGTCAGGGCGGCGTGCAGCAAGGCACACGCGCTGGGGCTGCGCGTCGCCGCGCACGTGGAAAGTCCGGAGGGCGTTCTCGTTGCGCTGCGCAACGGCGTAGACTCCATTGAACACGGCGCGCAGCCGACGGAGGAGATGCTTGCGCTGTTCAAAGAGCGCGGCGCGTTCCAGGTGTCTACCATCTCCCCCGCCCTGCCCTATGCGCTGTTTGACCGGAGCGTCTCGCACGCAACATACGAACAGCAGGAAAACGGAAAGATCGTCTTCGACGGCATCGTTGCCCTTGCCAAAGCCAACCTCGCCGCAGGCGTGCTGGTCGGCCTTGGCACGGACACAGGCTGCCCCTACATCACGCACTATGATATGTGGCGCGAGCTGCATTACTTTGTCAGGTACTGCGGCGTAACGCCCCGCTTCGCCCTGTACAGCGCAACGCTGCTCAATGCGCAGCTTGCGGGCGTCGGCGCTGTGACCGGCAGCATCAAGGCGGGCAAGGCGGCGGATCTCATCGTCTGCGCGGGCGACCCGCTCAAAAAGCTGAGCGCGCTGCGCGAGCTGGACATGGTCGTCAAGGACGGCTGGCGCATTGAAAAGCCGCGGGTAAAGAAAATGGCGGACGTTGAGCGCGAGCTGGACAAGTTTCTGTAAGAGCCATGAAATACCTTGTGCTTTCCGATTCTCACGGCAGCGTAGACAATATGGCGCGCGCCGTGGAGCTGACGCAGCCGCACGGCGTCATTCATCTTGGCGACTGCTGGCGCGATGCGGAGGAACTGCGCCTGCTCTTTCCCCGCCTGCCGCTTGAGCAGGTGCCGGGGAACTGCGATCCCGGCCGTTTCGAGCCGCTGGAGCGCATCCTCATACTGTGCGATCGCCGCGTGCTGATTGCGCACGGCCACACGATGAACGTCAAATACGGGCTGCTCAGGGCGCAGTATCGTGCGCAGGAGCTGAACGCAGACATTCTCCTCTTTGGCCACACCCACGTTCCGCTTGTTGAGGCGTCCTCCCGCCCGATGCTGCTCAATCCCGGCTCCATCGGCGATATGCGCAGGCCAACCTATGGCGTGCTGGATTTTCAAGACGGGCGGTGTATCCCTTCCGTCTTCCGGCTGGAGCCATGACCCTTATGATACAGAAAAGAGGAATGCGCAAGCGCGCATTCCTCTTCTTTTTGCAGGGATCGCCGCAGCCGGTTCTTTTCGCCGCAGCCTGCCGCTTTCAGGCGTTCGTTTCCTCTGCCCGTTCTCCGTTCCACGCCTGCGCCTGCGCGCGCAGCCAGCTGCACCATGCGTCCACGCCCTCGCCCGTTTTTGCAGAAATGGGGAATATCCTGAGCTTCGGGTTGCGCATATGCGCGTATTCCACCACCTTCTCCATGTCAAAGTCGAAGTACGGCAGCACGTCGATCTTGTTGATGATGAGCGCGTCGCACACGGTGAAGATGAGCGGGTACTTGAGCGGCTTGTCGTGTCCCTCGGGAACAGAAAGGATCATGGCGTTCTTCACCGCGCCGGTGTCGAACTCCGCCGGACACACAAGGTTCCCCACGTTTTCAAGCACTACCAGGTCCAGCTCTTGCGCGTCGATCTCTTTGAGTCCCTGCTCCGTCATGCCCGCGTCAAGGTGGCACATGCCGCCCGTGTGCAGCTGGATGGACTTCACGCCCGCGTCCGCGATGGTCTTCGCGTCCACGTCCGAGTCAATGTCCGCCTCCATCACGCCGATGCGCAACTCATCCCTGAGCGTTTCGAGCGTACGCAGAAGCGTCGTTGTCTTGCCGCTGCCGGGCGAGGACATCAGGTTCAGCAGAAACGTTCTGTCCTGCTTGAGCTGCGCGCGAAGGCGCGCGGCCTCGCGGTCGTTGTCCGCAAACACGCTTTCCTTCACTTCGATGATCTTATACTGTTCCATGCTATATCGCCTCGATCTCTTTGATGTTGATCTCGCTGCCGCGCCGCAGCCACGTCCGCTCGCTTCCGCAATGCGGGCAGGTACGCCCATACCGCACCGTTGGATACTCCCGCCCGCAGCCATCGCAGTAAGTGGCGGCGGGGATCGTTTCGATCCTGAGCGCCGCTTCCGGCAGCAGCTCCGTGCGCTTCACCGCCCAGTTCCAGCAGCTTATAAGCTCCTGCGGCACCGCGCCGCACACCTCGCCAAGCTCCAGCGTCACAGAAGCAACGCTGGAAAGAGCGTTTTCCTCTCCAATCCTTTCCACGCTGCGGATAACGTGGAAGACAATGCCCAGCTCGTGCATTATCCGTTCTTCTTCGCCGCGCGCTTAATTTTGAACTCGCGCTTGATCATATACGGCAGGATGGCCTTCATCTTGTCCTCGCAGGCGTACATCTTGCTGCATTCGGGGCGCTCCCGGTGCAGGCGGATCGCATCGAAGGCGCACTTGGTCGTACACACGCCGCAGCCGATGCACTTGTTCGGATCGACCACGCTCGCGCCGCAGCCAAGGCAGCGTGCGGTCTCCTTTTTGACCTGCTCTTCGGTAAACGCCACGCGCTCGTCGCGGAACGTGCGGCGCAGCGCTTCGTTATAGCCGATGCGCTGGCGCGGCGTCGTATCGTAATCGATGGGAATGAGCGCGTTTTCCTTGTCCAGCTCGATGAACTGGCGGCGGTTGCGGCCAACGGTCAGCGTTGCGCCCTGCACAAAGCGGTGCAGGGAAATTGCTCCCTCCTTACCCGCGGCAATGGCGTCGATGGCAAACTTCTGCCCCGTATAAGCGTCGCCGCCGGCGAAGATGTCCTTTTCCGCTGTCTGATATGTGACGGGGTCGGCCTTGACCGTGCCGTTGGGGTTGAATTCGACGGCGGTGCCGGCGAGCAGCTCGCGCCAGTCGGTCTTCTGGCCGATGCAGTAAAGCACCGTTGCGCAGTCGGCCTGTTCGGTCACGCTGTCGTCAAATTCCGGCGCAAAGCGTCCCTCGCCGTTCTTCACGCGCGTACACCTGCGGAATTTGACGCCCGCGCACTTGCCGTCCTTCACCAGGATCTCCGTCTGGCCCCATCCGGCATGAATGGCGATGCCGTCGCGCTCGCACTCGCTGCGGTCCTCCTCGCCCATCGGCATTTCGTCATAAGCCTCCAGGCAGTAGAGATCCACGCGCTCCGCGCCGCAGCGTATTGCCGTGCGCGCAACGTCTGCGCCGATATTGCCGCCGCCAATGACCACGACCTTACCGGAAAGCGTCTTCTTCTCGTGCAGGTTGACCTGCCGCATAAAGTCGATGCCCGCCATGACGCCGTCTGCGTCGCCGCCGGGAATACTCAGCTTACCGCCGGACTGGAGACCGACGGCCACGTAGAAGCCCTGATAGCCCTGCTCACGCAGCTCGGAGATCGTCACGTCCTTTCCGACCTCCACGCCGCAGCGGAATTCCACGCCGAGCGCACGCAGAATGTCGATCTCGGCCTCCACCACGTCTTTTTCGAGGCGGAAGCCCGGAATGCCGTTCATCAGCATACCGCCCGGGCGCGCTTCCCTTTCAAACACCGTAGGACGGTAGCCCTTTTCGGTCAGATAATACGCGCAGGAAAGCCCGGCGGGGCCTCCGCCGATGACAGCGATCTTCTCGGAAAATTCGCCGTCCACCTTGGGGACGACCTTTTGCGGCACAAAGCGCGTTTCCGCGTTCAGATCCTGCTGGGCGATAAAGCGCTTCACCTCGTCGATGGCGACGGCCTGATCGACCGTGCCGCGCGTGCAGGCGTCCTCGCAGCGGCGGTTGCAGATGCGGCCGCAGACCGCAGGGAACGGATTTTCGCGCTTGATCAGCTGCAGCGCCTCGCGGTATTTCCCCTGCGCGGCGAGCTTCAAATAGCCCTGCACCGCGATATGCGCGGGGCAGGCCGTTTTGCAGGGCGACGTGCCGGTATCGTAGCAGTTGACGCGGTTTCTGTCGCGGTAATCAACGCTCCACTTCTCCGGCCCCCACTTCACCTCGTCGGGCAGCTCCTGGCGGGGATAGTCGATATAGCCTTCCTTCGTGCAGAGCTTCTGCCCCAGCTTGACCGCGCCCGCGGGGCAGTTTTCCACGCAGCGGCCGCAGGCAACGCAGTTTTCGCTTTCCACGCGCGCAACATACGCGCTGCGGGAAAGATTCGGCGTATTGAACAGCTGGGAGGTGCGCAGCGCATTGCAGACGTTGACGTTGCAGTTGCAGATGCCGAAGATCTTCTGCTCCCCGTCGATATTCGTGATCTGGTGGACAAAGCCGTTGTCCTCGGCCTTTTTGAAAATCTCGAGCGCTTCGTCCTTCGTGATATATTCGCCGCGCTGCGTTTCAACGATATAGTCGGCCATGTCGCCCACGCCGATGCACCAGCTTTCGGCATCGTCGCCGCAGCCCTCGCCGAGCCTCTGGCGGCTGGCGCGGCAGGAACACATACTCTTGGCATACTTGCCCTCGTATTTGCCGAGCCAGTAGGAGATGTGTTCCAGATCGATGGACTGGTTTTCCGTTTCAATGGCCTTTTCCACGGGGATGACGTGCATACCGATGCCCGCGCCTCCCGGCGGCACCATGGGCGTGATCTTTTCGAGTGGGAGCATCGTCATGCGCTCAAAAAACGCCGCGACCTCGGGATGCTCGTCGATCTGGCTTTTGCGCATATTCAGGAATTCCGCGCTGCCCGGCACAAACAGCGGCAGGATCCAGCGCTTTTCATGCTCCGGATTTTTTCCGTCCAGATTCTCCCAGTTGTACTCGATGATGCCGAGCCATGCCATCTCCGTCAGGAGCTTTTCCAGCGGCTCGCGCTCCATTTTCGTCAGCTTCATCAGCTGCCCGGTAGTTTTGGGCTTGCGCACGCCCATCTTGAGCGCAACGCTCACCATCTCATCCGTCATAACGCCGGCAAGACCCCAGTATTCCGGATCGTCCGCCGTTGCCTTGAGTCCGATGCGGTTCGTGATCATGCTACCGAGCTTGAGCAGATCCTTCCGCGGGGCGTCCGTGCGGGGGATCGTAAATGAAAGGCTGCTCTCATCAAGAGGAAAGTTCGTGGGCTTGCTGCCGTTGATATCGCTCATGGTCCGCTCTCCTTTTTCCCGCGGCGCGCCGCGTTTCTTCCTTGCTGCTCCGCCCAGCGGCAGCGCAGCGTTTTCGGCAAAATCATACCGATTTATTCTATTTTACAGGAGAACACGGCATTTTTCCATTGACTGTTTTCATAAACCTGATATATACTCTTTTATGGTCGTGGTCTGACCACAAAGAAAGGAGCGGAATTCCATGCCGTTTCAAAAAATCGTAGCGCCCTCCATCCGCACGCTGTTTATGGAACAGATCGAGGGCATGATCCTGTCCGGCGAGCTGTGTGCGGGCGACAAGCTGCCCACCGAGCGCGAGCTTGCCGATGAAATGAAGATCAGCAAAACGGTTGTACACGAAGGACTGCGCGAGCTGCACCGCCTCGGCTTTCTGGACATCACCGCGCGGCGCGGTATTTACGTTGCCGACTATGCGCAGACCGGGAGCCTTGAAACGCTGCGCGCCATTATGGATTTTCACGGCGGCATTCCCGACCGCAAGACCGCTGTGAGCATTCTTAAGCTGCGTTATTATCTGGAAGCACCCGCAATGGAGGAGCTGGCCGCGCGCCATACAGCCGCCGAGCTGGCCGCGCTCCGCGCGCTTCAGCGGCAGGCGGAGGAAGCAAGCGTACAGGGTACGGACGCGCTAGCCGAGGCGCTTTTCCGCTACCACCGCGGCATTACGTTCCTGAGCGGCAACACCATCACGCCGCTTATCTTCAACGCCTTCACCAAGGTCAACCTGGAATTCTGGAAGGGCTACATTGCTCTGGAGGGCGTGGGGCAAAGTCTGGAAACACTGTCGCTTTTCACCGAGGCCATCAGCGCCGGCGACGGAAAACGCGCGGCTGCGCTGCTGCGCGCGGGACTGGAGCGTTTTATGCAGCAGCTCGCCTGAACGAAAAACCGCGGATGCGGAAGCCTCATTATCCGAGCGTCTTTTGCAGGAACGTCTGTGCGTTCCGGTACAGCAGACCGTCGGCGTCCTCCTGCGAAACGCCGCGCGCAAGCAGATACTCATAAAGCGCCGCCGCCTTTTTCGGCGTGTTCAGGCACTGCGGCAGCGCCGCGCCGTCGAAATCAGACCCAAGCGCCAGATTTTTTCGGCCGCCCAGCGCGAAAAAATGCATCACATGGCGGTAAATGTCGTCAAGGCTCTCGACTTTTCCATCGTTTCGCAGGAAGGGCGCATAATAGTTCAGTCCGATCAGGCAGCCGCGCCGGATCATTTCCGCAATCTGCGCGTCCGTCAGGTTCCGTTTGTGCGCGCACAGCGCGCGAGCATTGGAATGCGAGGCAATAAACGGCCTTTCCGCCGTTTCCAGAAGGTCGGCAAAGCCCGCGTCGCTGAGGTGGGAAACGTCCACCAGAATGCTCTCCCGTTCCATCTCCCGCACGGCCGCGCGTCCAAACGCGCTCAGGCCGCAGCCAGCCGCCTGGCCGGAGCCGAGTTCGTTCTCGCCGTTCCACGTCAGCGTGACCGCGCACACGCCCTGCGCGGAAAGCAGGCGGACGCGGCGCAGGTCGCCCGCCAGCACGCTGCCGTTTTCCACTGTGAGAAATGCAGCCGTCTTTCCCAGCGTCCACGCGCGCTCCATGTCTGCCGCGCTGCGGCACGGCGCGGCGCGGTCTCTGAATTTTTCCATCTGGCGGCAAAAATTTGCACGGCTTTTTTCGTAATAGTCGATCGCGGCCTGTCCCCGCTTTTCATCCGGAAGAAAGACAGCAAAAAACTGCGCCCAGCAGATGCCCTCCGGCAGCGCAGAGAGCGAAAGCGCCCGCTGCGGGTCATCCAGCGTGTCGATCGCGCCGGCATCCGGACGCCGGTCCGTCAGGGTATCGCAGTGCAGGTCGATCAGCGCGTAACTGTTCACGCTTCCCCCTCCTTTTCCGCGCGTCTGCAAAATATCTTTGCTCCGCGCAATGCTTATCAATGCGGAGGGCGCGGAAAAAATTCATGATCGCCGAACGAAAACCAGAGAAAATTGCTTGACGCGCACAGAACTTTGTGATAGAATTCATTTTGCGTTTGGATCGATCCCCTGCAATTCGAAAGCACTACGCTGGTGTAGCTCAGTCGGTAGAGCAGCTGATTCGTAATCAGCAGGTCATGTGTTCGAGTCACACCACCAGCTCCAAAGAGCATCGAAAACTTCGGTTTTCGATGCTCTTTTGCTGCAAAAATGCCGCAAACGTTGTGGGTCGGGATGCGCGGAAAGGGCGAAAAAGCATCGGCGCGAAGCCGCGCAGCGATGGTGTGAGGCATCATGTTCCGCTCCACTGCCCACTTGAAGATCATGCGTCGCTTTGCTGCATCGGCGCTTTCTTTGACGGTCGGCCGACAGATGTATGAGATCACGATCAAACGCCTGAGCGGGGAAGAAGCACAGGAGCGGCGAGCTTCCGCAAGGCATACGCAGCGGAAAAAACTTTTGGGGAAACAACGACGTGACGAAGGAAATGCCGGGTATTACCGGTATGCTTGTGCTGCCTAGCACGCAGAGCCTGCCAGAGACACGAGCCTGCGGCTCGGCGCAATGTGATGCTCTCCTGTCCGGCAGACCATAAAATAACACGGGCGCCGCATGGATTATTTCATCCGTGCGGCGCCCGTGCCGTTATCCGGTTTGCGCTGCGGAGCAATCTGATTTTTGGCGTTTGGGTCAGAGCAGCTCGCAGAAGGTCTGCACGCGGGTGCGGATCTGCTCGAAGCCGGCGTTCTGCTGATCGATCTCGATGCTGGCGCAGGCGATGCCGTCCCACGAGACGCGGTATTCCTCCCTGGCTGGGAAGGTGGACGTCCCTCCTTGATGTGCTGCTCCATCTCGGCGTTGAGCTGCTCCATGATGGCGGTAGTGGATTCCTTGCCGCGGTTGCACACCATGGCGGACATATAGTTGAACAGCTCAAAGCCGCCGATGGGCGCGGGCTTGTGGTTCATCAGGTTGTTGGCGCGCTCCCAGAGATAGCTGTTGCGCTGGGAGATCTCCATGACTTTTTTAAAGCGCTCGTCGTCCCAGGTCTTGCCGGTGAAGGCGCACAGATCCCTGATGAGCTGGTCGATCTGCGCGCACACATAGCGCACGCGCGTTTCGGTGACGCAGTCCATGGGGTTATAGCAGGTGTCGATGAAAAATACGGGGATATCGAGCTGACGGGCGAGGTTTTCGTACCACTTGGTCAGCAGCTTCACCGGCGCCAACCGGGAGGGAAAGGTCGGGCTTGTAGAGTCCGCCGACGGCGGCACGCTGTTTCTTGACGAGATCAACTCCCTGCCGCTGAACGTGCAGGGAAAGGTACTGCGCATGATCGAGGAAAAAAGCGTTCAGCGCATCGGCGCGGTGAAGGCGAAGCCGGTCAATTTCCGTCTGATCGCCGCGACGAACCGCGACCTGCGCGCCATGGTGCAGGAGGGGACGTTCCGCGAAGACCTCTATTACCGCCTGCATGTGATAAGATCCGCGAGTACCACATCTCCCCGCGCTGCCGCTATGATCAGGGATCATGACTATCCGCACCATCCGCGCAGAATATGCAAAATGATACCGGGCAGAAGTTTTTCTGCCCGGTATTTTCTGTGTTGATCATGCCCGCCGCCATGACCATCCTGACCTGCAACATCGCCAGCGGCAAGGGCAAGCTCCCTGCATCCAAGAAGCACCGAAAGCTTGGCTTTCGGTGCTTCTTTTACTCTCATCAATCGCATTTTCAGAGGCCGGAGCCAACAGGCTTCCGGTCTCCTTCCTTTATGGCGCGTCTCCGGGCTGCCGCTTTCTTCGCCGGCGGCGGATGCGGTTGATGTGCCGCTCAAAGTCGCCGCTGCCGATCAGCTCCGCCAGCACATACTGCTCAAAAACAGGCACCGTGCAGGAATAGAAGCCCACCTGCCGGCGGAACCGCTCGCCGAGCGCCGCCGGCAGCACCATGTAGCCCGCGCGCATCGACGGCGCAATGGTTTTGGAAAAGGTATTCATGTAAATGACCGAGCGCTCCGGCTCAAGCGCAAACAGCGTATCCTCGCCCTTGGTGGACACGCTGAACTCTGAATCGAAATCGTCCTCCACGATATACCCGCCGCGCTCCGCCGCCCAGTGGATATATTCGCTGCGCTTGCCCGCGCTCGCAGTCACGGAGCTTGGGAAGCTGTGGAACGGCGTAACGTGCAGCACCGTTGCCTGCGTGCGGGCAAGCTCGTCGGAGCGGATCCCATCGCCGCCGAGGCGGAGCATTTCGCACTTCACCCCCTGCGCCTGATAAACGCGGCGGATCTTATCGTAGGACGGATCCTCCAGCGCAAAAATGCGCTCCCGCCCCAGCATCTGCACGATCAGCCCATAGAGATATTCCGCGCCGGAGCCGATGACGATCTGTCCCGGCTGCACGCTGATGCCGCGCGAGCGGGACAGGTACGCGGCGATTGCGCCGCGCAGCTCGGCGCAGCCGTTGTTCGGCGACTTGACGAGGATCCCCTCGCCATATTCGCTGAGGACGCGGCGCATGGTTTTGGCCAGCGACGGGAACGGAAACTCATCCTCCGCGCCGTGCGCGGCGCTCTGGCGGCGCACGGCCGCAGTTTCGGAAACGGGAAAGCAATCCTGCGCGGCAAAGCTTACATAGCAGCCGCTGCGTTCGCGCGGCTCAAGATAGCCCTCGTCGCACAGAATGGCCAGCGCGTGTTCTACGGTGATCACGCTCACCCCCGTCTCCCCCGCGATCAGGCGCTTGCTGGGCAGCTTACTTCCCAGCGGATACACGCCGCTCACAATGTCGCGCCGCAGCTGATGATAAAGCTGCAAATAAGCGCTCTGCGCGGCGTTCTTATCGATATGATAGCGCATGGCGGCGTTCTCCCCTCCCGATCAATCTGAAGCGCCGTCCTCCGCGTCGGAAGCTTCCGTTGGCGGCTCTGCCGCACGCGCGTCCTCCGCGGCGGCCTTCCGGTTAACATACATCCCGGAGCCGTCCGCCCGTTTGACCTTCAGCTGGTAGAACAGAACTCCCGCGCAGACAAATACCATCACGAACGACAGCGCCTGCGACACGCGGACCGGCGCGCCGAAAAGCGTCCAGTTGAACAGGTACAGGCTGTCGGTGCGCAGTCCTTCGATCCAGAAGCGGCCCACGCCGTACCAGAGGAAATAAAAGCAGGTATTTTCGCCGTCGAAACGGCGCGCGCGGGAAACGACAAAATACAGCAGCAGGAAGCCGATCACGTTCCACAGGCTCTCATACAGGAACGTTGGATGCACGTCCACATAATTTGTGGAAGAAAACCACAGCCGCATCCGCCACGGCAGCTCCGTCGCCGCGCCAAAGGCTTCGCGGTTCATAAAATTACCCCAGCGGCCGATCGCCTGCCCGATGAAAAGTCCCATGACGCAGCAGTCCGCCATCGCCCAGAGCGAGAGCTTCTTTCGCCGGCAGTAAAGCAGCGCCACCAGGAAGCCCGCGATCACGCCGCCGTAAATGGCAAGGCCGCCGTCCCAGATGCGGCAGGTCGAGGCCCAGTCGATCGACCCGTCGCTGCGGCGGAAAAGGTCGAGATAAAAAAGCACATAGTAAACGCGCGCGCCGATGATGGAAAACGGAATGACCCAGAGGATCGTATCAATGATATTATCCTCCGTCAACCCGTATTTCGGCGCCTGCTTCATGCAGAAATAAAGCGCGATCAGCATACCGGCGGCAATCAGGATGCCATACCAGTACACGCCGCTGCCTATGTCGATCGCCTTTGACGGCACGGTGAACTGCCAGTCGCCGAACAGGCCGGGAAAGCTGATGGGTGCATCGGTGAATTTCATAGTGAGAGTCATCCTTCCTTCCGGGGTTCGATTATGGATATGGCGCAGCGCTCCTGTGTGATATTCTCGCGCAGGAAGCGCTCGATATCCTCCTTTTCAATGCTTTCATACGCCTCCGGAAAGCGGAACGCATCGTAGGAGCGGAAGCAGCCGTCTACCAGCGAAACGGCAATGTTTTCAAACGAGTTGAGCGCGCGCAGCGTTGCGCCGAAGCTCGCGCGGCGGATCTGCTCAAAAAACGCAGGGTCGATCCCCTCCCGGCCAAGGCGGGCTGCTTCCGCAAGAATCGCAGCGCTGACATCGCGCAGCCGTTCGCTCTCGCCGCCCGCATAGAGGAAAGCAACGCCCGGCAGCTGGTCGAACCCGCCGCCGAAGCTGCCGTTGATCAGGCCTCCGTCATAAAGCCGCTGATAGAGCGGCGAGGAATCGCCAAGCAGGATATCGCACGCCATCTCGCCGATGAGCGACCGGCGCATCGGATCATCCTCCCCCGCTTCGCACTTGAAGCCCATAAGGAACTGCGGCAGCGCGACTTCCATCTGCACCACGCTCTCCGCGCCGGCAAGGCGCGCGTCCTCCTGCCCGTAGCAGCGGCCGATCTCCTCTCCGCGCCCGCGCGGCAGGACCGCTTCGGCGGCGGAACCTCCCGGGCGGCCCGGACGACCTCCGCCGGGTCCACATCGCCCACCACGCACAGCGCCATGTTGGACGGGCAGTAAAACGCCCTGTGGCAGTCGTACAGTGTTTCCGCCGTAATATCCGCAATGCTTTCCACCGTTCCGGCAATCGGAATGCGCGCCGGCGACGAATGGTACAGGCACTTGAGCAGGTTTTCATACACCTGCCAGTCCGGCGAATCCTCCACCATGCGGATCTCCTGGGCAATGATGCCGCGCTCCTTTTCCACGCTCTCCGCCGTAAAATACGGCACAGAAACAAACGAGAGCAGGAGCCGCAGGTTTTCTTCAAAATGCTCGGTGCAGTCGAAATAGTAGCCTGTCATGGCGTTGGACGTGAAGGCGTTCGGCTCCGCGCCGTTCCGGGAAAGCTCAACCATGGCGCTGCCGTCCTTGGTATCGAACATCTTATGCTCCAGGTAGTGCGCGATACCGGCGGGCGTATCAACGCGCCGCCCCGCGCGGGTAAAGCACAAATCCATGCCGCCGTAGCGCGCGGCAAAGAAGGCATACTTCCGGCGGTACTGCGGCTTGGGAATGACAAACAGCTTCAGTCCGTTCGGCAGCGTATGCTCCAGCACCCGCTCGCCGATGCGCGGATAGCTTTTTTCAATTCTGTTCATCCGGCGTCTCCTCCCCCGTGAGAAAGTATACCGTGTCGAGCGTCATGCTCCGCGCGGCGGCGGCAATGCGTTCTTCCGTCACGGCGCGCAGCGCTTCGATCAGCTCCTCCGCCGTTTCGCGAATCCCCGTCGCCGCCTGGGAAACAACGTCCTGCTCCATCCGCCCGGCGCTGTCGCCGCGCGATTCAAGGGATGCAATCAGGCAGGAGCGCGCGCCCTCCACCTCCCATGGCTCGAACTCACCGCGCTGCACGCTTGCAAGCTGTGCAAGGATTTCGCGTTTGGCGGTTTCCACGTCCTTACATTCGATGCCGGACGAGACCGTAACAATGCCCTTGGAGCGGTGGTAGGAGGATGAGGCGTAATAGCACAGGGAAAGCTTTTCGCGCACGTTCAGGAACAGCCGCGAGTTGCTGT
>ENA-OROD01001472-OROD01001472.1-human-gut-metagenome-genome-assembly--contig:-NODE-1472-length-18857-cov-3.724125_pt1 | contig 18857 bp, 16 predicted proteins | sample MGYA00242123_ERZ509038 | MGnify/ENA primary metagenome ERZ509038 (study PRJEB26280, sample SAMEA2338719) | human gut metagenome | biome: human gut; feature: human-associated habitat; material: faeces... | reverse complement strand
TTTTACAAAAGTCTTTCTTTATAATTAGGTATAGAGCCAAGAAGAAAAGAAAAGTTGGTACATGTTGATTGGTTAGAACTGTTGTTAGAAGGACTGGATGAAGATAAAACATGTATGCTAAACTGCTTGCTTTAGCAACTTTTTCATTTAATAAATCTTTTACTATTAAATAGATTAATACTGTTGTTCCGGACAAAGCTAAGCAGTTAACTATTTTCAAAAAGAAGACACTGTTGCATATTTTTAATAACATAGCTTGATAAAAGACATGCCCTACTTGATAACCCCATTTTATAAAATAGTCTAAATCGGTATAACTTAAATCCCCTATTCTTAATAATTTAGAGGCTTGATACATAACTAGAAAGTCGGACTCTATTGGTGGTTTGATTAACATAATTGCTAGAAGTTTGCTTAACATTGATAAAATAAATAGTACTAGGGAAAATTTGGGTACTTTTATTTTGAAAGATACAAATATGATAATTCCAAAAATTATTATGGTGTAGATATATTTTTCAGCAATTAGAAATAATAAAAATACTAGACTCAAGGCCAAAAGTAAAAAAATTAATGGCCAAGTAGATATTTTTATTTTATTAAAAAAACTTTTCATATTTTTCCTTCTTTCTTAATAGTATTGTATCATGTGTTTTACGCTTAGGCAAAATATATTAGATTTGCGATGGGATAGTGAAACATCAAATACTCTTGAATTTCTAAATTAAAATTAACACACTTAAAAAAATAATTTGAAAGCTATTTATATTTTTTTGGATTTGTAGTATAATTAGATTACATCTTATAAAGAGTGATGGAGGGACTAGCCCTATGAAGTCACACCAACCTATTAGTTTAGGTGGTAATGCTAGATCTATAAGGTAACTTTATGTACTCAAGAAACGAAAGTTACTTGGGTTTTTTTTATAAGATGTGGAGATAATACTTTGATAAATTATTTAAGGTCCTAGTTTATTATCTCGGGAATAATTACTATATTTAAGGAGGCGTTTTTATGAAGTTATATAGTAACGAAATAGTATTTAGAGGTCATCCTGATAAGGTGTGTGATCAAATAAGTGATGCACTTTTAGATGAATGTCTAAAACAAGATAAGAATTCTAGATGTGGGATTGAGGTTATGGGAGGAAAAGGAAAAGTATTTGTAACTGGTGAAGTAACTTCAAAGGCAAAGCTTGATGTAGAGTCTACTGTAAATAGAGTGTTAAGAGATGTTGGTTATAGTGACAAGTATGAAGTAATTGACAATTTAGGTAGACAAAGTGTAGACATTGCTCTTGGTACAAATGATTATGTAGCTGGTGCTGGAGACAATGGTATGATGTTTGGGTATGCATGTAAAGATACAGAAGAACTATTACCTACTGCCATGGTTATTTTACAAAGACTTAGTAGAGAATATGATAAACTTAGAAAAGAAGATAGTCGTTTCTTAGCTGATGGAAAAGCACAAATTACTGGTGTTTATGATGATGAAAATAAACTTTTAAAGATTAAGACTTTTACTGTATGTTATCAAAATACAGAAGAAGAAAGAGATGAAACAGATAAGATTATTAAAGATATTTGTGAAAAGATTTCTAAAGACTATGATGTTGAAATTGAAGAGTTTTTAATTAACCCAACTGGAAGATTTTGTATTGGAGGATTTGAAGGAGATGCAGGACTAACTGGTAGAAAGATTGTTGTTGATAGTTATCAATCTTTTGCTAATGTTGGAGGTGGAGCTTTTTCTGGAAAAGATCCTACAAAAGTTGATAGATCTGGAGCATATAAAGCAAGGGAACTTGCTAAAAGAATTGTCTTGTCTGATGATAAATATAAATGGTGTTTAATTCAATTATCTTATGCTATTGGAATAGATGAACCTTTAGCAATTTATATTAAAACGAATTTAGGAGAAGTAAAAGTTGATAAAGCTTTATATGAAGAATGTACTCCAAAAAATATAATTAGAGATTTAAATTTAAAAAATATTTGTTATGAAGATAAAGCTAAATTTGGACATTTTGATAAGTAATTATTTGAGACAAACTACTGAGGTTTGTCTTTTTGATAGTTTTAGTTTTTATTTAGAAAGTGTTATACTTAATGTAGATAGGTTGTGATAATTATGGATAATGTTTCAAGATTACAAAAATTAATAGATGAGTCTAAGAATATTGTCTTTTTTGGAGGTGCGGGTGTTTCTACTGCTAGTGGGATAAAAGACTTTCGTGGTAAGAATGGGCTTTACAAGAAGAACTCTTTAAATATAGATGGCATGCCTCCAGAATATATGTTAAGTAGTGCTTTATTTTATAGTAAGCCTGATGTTTTTTATGATTATTATAAAGAAAATATGAATTGTACTGGAGCTAAGCCTAATGTTGTACATAAATATTTAGCAAAGTTAGAAAAAGATGGAAAACTTGCTGCTATAGTGACGCAAAATATTGATGGACTCCATAAGAAAGCTGGTAGCCATAATGTGTTGGAAATACATGGTACAATATATAAAAATCATTGTATTGATTGTGGAAGGGAGTATAAAGCTGATTATGTATTTAATAGTACTGGTGTACCAAAGTGTAGTTGTGGTGGCATTATAAAGCCAGACGTTACTTTATATGGAGAAATGTTGCCAGAATCATTTGAAGTTGCGGTTAAATATATTTATTGTGCTGATTTATTAATTGTTTCTGGTACTTCACTTACTGTTGAGCCTGCGGCTAGTTTAGTAAAAATATTTGGTGGTAAAAACTTAGTAATAATAAATGACTCGCCTACTCCTTATGATGATATTGCTAGTTTAGTTATAAGAGATGATATGGTGGAGATCTTTAAGAAACTAAAATAGAATGACTTTTTTCAAACAAATGTTTTACTTTTTTGTGGTTTGTATGATATCATATTATTGGAGGAAGTAAAATGGATAAGGTTTATAATAAATTAGTAAGAGATAATATACCAGAAATCATTAGAAGAAATGGTGAAGAGCCAGTATGCCATGTATTGAGTGAAGATGAATATTGGGATGCCTTATTGAAAAAAGATGAAGAAGAACTAATTGAGGTAAAAGAGGCAGACTCTATTGAAGAGAGAAAAAAAGAACTTGCTGATAAGTTAGAACTCATTAGGGCAATGGCTGAGTTTAACGGATTTACTTTAGATGATATTATAAAAGAGGCAGAAACGAAAGCTAGTAAAAATGGAGCCTTTCAAAAGAGATTATTTTTAGAGAGAGTTGTTCCAAAAAAATAAAAGAAGAGTTACTACTACAGTTCATTTGAATGTAGAAGCACCCCTTCTTTTTTTACTTTCTTATCCTAAGATACCTTTAAAAACTCCAAGTGAAAGAATACCCATGATTATTCCAGCTAATATTACTCCACCCATTACAGCAATTACACTTTTCTTAAAGTCCATGTCAAGAATTGAGGCTGCTAATGTGCCAGTCCAAGCACCAGTTCCAGGAAGTGGAATTCCAACAAATAGGAATAAAGCCCAATATAAGCCTTTACCGGCTTTTTCTTGTAGTTTTTTTCCACCGGCTTCACCTTTTTTTAGACACCAAGTAAAAAACTTGCCAATGTATTTCTTGTCACAGCCCCACTCTAGGACACGACGAGCAAATAAATAAATTATTGGGACGGGTAACATATTACCTATTATTGCTATGACATATGATTGAAGAAGTGGTAGATTATAACCTATAGCGTAAGGAATTGCTCCACGTAATTCAATTAATGGTACCATTGATACTAAAAAAACTATTAAATTCTTTTTTAACATAAAATAAATCACCTTTTATAATATTATCAAATTATATTAAATTTTGAAATGTTTTATGTTATTTTTTTCAATAAAAAGATATCTTTACATAAAATGTGAGTGATTAATATTTCTGTTTATATTATAATAATTGTATGAAGGTGGTGTAATTTTGGAAAAGCTTACAGCGGCAATGCTTACGGATAAGGGAATTTGTCCTACTTGTTATGACAGAGAACATGATAATTGTTTATATGGAGATAATACAGAGATGATGTTATTTGAAAATGATAAGTTTGAATGTTTTTTATGTGGTAATCCTAGAGCGACTGGACATACGATTATTTCATCTAAAAAGCATTACAAAGATATGATGGAAATATCTGATGATTTATGTAGAGAGATTTTTGTGTTTGCTAAGGGAGCAATGAATATAATAAAGGATGTTTATGAAGCAGAGAGTGTTTATTTATGTACTATGTGTGATGGTCCGATGAATCATTTTCATGTACAGTTGATACCAAGATATAGTTTTGAAAAAAGAGGTTCTTTAAATTTTGTTAAAGAAAGATTTGAATATGTCAAAGATGAAGAGAAAATAGAAAAGTTAAGACGTTTATTAAATGATAATTAGTTACTTTGAAGTATAAAAAAAATAGTTGACAACCGCAAACAAAATCTTATATATATTTGAAATGTTAATAATTATGTTATGTGTTTGATTCGGAGTATTTCTTAACACTTGTGTTAGTAAAATACATGACTTTTTAAAGACATAAAATACTTTATATTATATAATTATTGTAGGTGATTAATTTGAACAATAGTGTTTTTGCAATTATAGAAATTGGAAGTAGTAATACTAAGACTCATGTATATGATAATGGGAAAGTTATATATAATGGGGTTATGACAATAGAATTTAAAAAGAATTATGCTATTGATAAGAAAATAGTAAAAGATGATTTAAATAAATTATATGAAATTATTGAGGAAGTTTTGGAATATACTAAAAATATTTATATTTTTGGTTGTAGTATTTTTAGACTTATTTCGGATGATGAGTTAAAAGAAATTAATGATACGTTGAGTGAAAAATATGGTTTAAAAATTAGAGTTGTTTCACAAGAAGAGGAAGCTTTGTATACAGCTTATGGGTGCTACAACGATATTGAATATAATGGTAACATTGGTATTTTTATTGGTGGCGGTGGTTCTGTTGAGTTGATCGTTGTTAATAATAAAGAAATTGTAGAAAAAAAGTATTTGAACTTTGGAGTTGTTGACATTACCAATAAGTTTGAAACATTGAAAGATGATATAGCGAAGTGTAGTTTTGAAGAAGTTACTTCTTATATAGATTCTTTAATTGGAGATTTGGAGATAAAATGTGATGTTTTGATACTTGCTGGTGGAGATCATCCTTTTTGGTATAATAGTGCTCATTATAAATTAAAAGAAAATATCTTATATAATAATGATAAACAAAAATATATGCTTGGTATTAGAACTAGTGATAAATATGATAGAGATTGTTTGAAGATTTCACTTGATGAGATAAAAAATAATAGTAATAATCCATTATGGTTTAATGGTGCTAGAGCTATGAAGATGCTTACTAATGTCATTGCACATAGAGTTCATGCAAAATATATTGTACCAACAAATATTAATATGGAAGATGGACTGGTTGATAAGATTGCAAATAAAGAAATAGGACAATAATTTACTGTGTAGATAGTTTTATGTAAATTGTTTACTTGTTTTAATGGTAAACTTGATATAATAATTTGTTGTATAGATAAATATGCCCTACTCATAATAATAAATGATATAATAATGAAGAAAAGATGGTTGAAAAACTATTTTAGAAGGAGTGTTTATATGGAATTTAGGGAATTAAGTGAAAAAGAATTTGTTTCATATTTAACTAAGAGTGAATTAGATAGTTTTATGCAATCTCCTAAAATGGATATAAAAGGAGTTTGTTCATACTATGTTGGAGTTTTAGATGGTAAGAAAGTTGTTGCTGCTGCTAGATTAACTTCTAGAAAGAATAGATTTGGATATAATTATTTTTATTCACCAAGAGGATTACTTCTTGATTATAAGAATGAAGAAGTATTAAGTTTTTTTACAAGTGAGATAAAAAAATTTATTAAAGAAAAAAAAGGATATGTATTACATATCGATCCAAATATCTTATGTAAAAGTAGAGATGCTAATGGTGAAGTTACTGATGAATATGATAATACTGATATAGTTGAAATACTAAAGAGACATGGTTATGTTCATGCTGGATATACAGTTGGATATGATACAAGATATCAAGTTAGATGGCAGTATGTAATAGATTTGGAAAATAAGACATTTGATGAAGTTGTTAAAGACTTTAAGCCACATCATTTAAGCAAGATTAAGAAAGCAGAAAAGTTTGGTATTATTGTTAAAGATATTGAGTATGATGACTTACCTACTTTTAAAAAAATTACAGAACAGACAAGTAAGTTGATTGGTTTTTCAGATAGAAGTTTAGAATATTATCAGGAGATGTATAAATCTTTTGGTAAAGATGTTAGATTTTTGATTGCATATTTAGATGTTGTTAAGTATAAGAAACAGATTACAGAAGAATTAGATGGTTATAATAAAAAGTATGATAAATTCTATAATAAAGAGAATAATAGTGCTAAAGAAGTTAAGAAGAATATTGATGTACTTACTAATAGATTAAGTGAAATATCAAAGTATGATGAAGATATGATACCAATATCTGCTTCAATGTTTATGTTATATGGAGATGAAGTTATTTACTTATTTAGTGGTAATGTTGATAAGTATAATAATTTTTATGCACAATATTTAATTCAATGGATAATGATTAAATACGCGGTTGAAAATAAGTATAAAAAGTATAATTTCTATGGTATTAAAGGAGACTTTAGTACTGGTAAGAATGCCGATGGAGTTTATGAATTTAAGAAGGGGTTTGGCGGTCATGTAGAAGAGTTAATTGGAGACTTCTACTTACCTATTAATTGGTTCTACTACTTTAATGAGTTAGTTAGAAAGATACGTAAATAGTGCCTTGAGGTGTGAGTTTTTAACTTAAATTAAGATTTTTGAATACGGACAGTAGCAATAGTTAGCTGTTCGTATTTTTTATTGATATATTTGATTTATAGTTTTTATTTTAGAGTGAGTACTGAACTTTTATTATTTTAGATTGATGAGTGTGTTCTTTTTACAATCAGTTTTCGTATCCAATCTATAGGGATTACGGTTGCTGCTAAGAGAATTGTTATTTGAATTTCTTTTAGAGTTAGACCAAAGGCTCTGAATAATTCTCCACCATAGTATATTAAATATAATTGAACTAGAACTATTATTAGAGTGACTATTAGGAAGGCTTTATTTTTAGATAGATTTGAGAAAATATTTATTCTAGTTGTTCTAGCATTGAAACTATTAAATATTCCCATAAATATAAATAAGGCAAAAAAAGCAGTCATAAAATATTTATCATTTGGATCATAACGATAAAAAGAACGAATAGTACTACTTGTTAAAAATATTATACATAGTATAGAAGAATAGATGCCAGTAAATAATATTTCTCCATACATGTATTTGTTGATGATAGGTTCTTCTTTTTTCTTAGGTCTTTCATTCATGTAGGACTTTAAAGCTGGTTCATATGAAAAGGCAATTCCAGCTAAAGTGTCCATTATCATATTTATCCATAACATTTGAACTATAGTTACTGGAGTTTCAATACCAATAAAGGGACCAATTATTGAAAGACCTACAGCACAAAGATTTATCGTTAATTGAAATATGATGAATTTTCTAATACTTTTAAATATTGTTCTACCAAACAGAATAGCATTAGCAATAGATAAGAAATTGTCATCTAAAATGACTATGTCACTTGCTTCTTTGCAAACTTCTGAACCTGATCCCATAGCAAAGCCAACATCGGCTTTTTTTAGAGCAGGAGCATCATTTACTCCGTCACCGGTCATACCAGTTACTAAGTTTAATTCTTCAGTTATTTTTACGAGGCGACTTTTATCTTGAGGAAGGCTCCTTGCGACTACTCGTAGATTTGGAATAATCTTTTTTAGTTCTGTGTCTGTGTAGGTTTCTAATTCTTGATGAGTTAAAACAATATCAGATTCGCTTGTTACTAGTTTTGTTTCTTTAGCAATACTTAAAGCAGTTTCTTTACTATCCCCCGTTATCATGACAGTTTGGATTCCGGCCTTTTTAACAAGTTCAATGCCTTCTATGGCATCTTTTCGGACTTCGTCTTTTAGGTAAATAATTCCTATTAAGGTTAGGCGACTTAGTTCTTCGTAATGATAATTGTCATTATAGGCTAAAAGAATGGCTCTAATTCCATTACTTGTTTTTGTTTTAATATCATTTATGAGAGTGTCTCTTTCTAGAAGTGTTCTTTTTTTACCATCTAGGGTTAAGTATGAAGTACAAAGTGGCAAGATTTTTTCGGGGGCACCTTTTATGAAATTAGTTGGCGTTTTTAGAGCTAGGACTGTTGATGAGTATTTTTTGGTACTGTCAAATTGGATTGTTTTTAGTTTTTTGATATTTTTTTCTACTGATTTTTTGATAAATTTAAGAATGGCTCTATCAGTAATATTTCCGCCAACAATATTATTTTTATCATCATAATAGCTAGAGTTATTATAGATACAGGCATACTTTAAATAATTTGAAAATGTTTGGTAGTTTTGGAACTCTTTTTCAGAAATAAATTCTTTTTTTTCACCAGTTAGAATGCTTACTACTTCAAGTTGACCTTTGGTTAGAGTACCTGTTTTATCAGTAAATAAAATATTTAGGCTGCCAGCTGTTTCTATACCTACTAGTTTGCGTACTAAGACATTGCTTTTTAACATTTTTTTCATATTCGATGAGAGAACTAATGTTATCATCATAGGTAGTCCTTCCGGTACAGCAACTACTATTATTGTGACACTTAGTGTAAGAGCGTAAAGAATGTATTTAAACATTAGTGGGATATTAGTTACAGTAGTTATGATGTCTGCTAGAATAAAGCTATTTTGAACAACTATTTCTGAAAATAGATACGAGAAGCTGACTAGTGCGGCACTAATATAGCCAATAATACTGATGGTACTTGCTAGTTTTTGAAGGCGTATTTTTAGAGGACTGTCAGGTGTTGTTTCTTGTAGTTCTTGGGTCATTTGTCCATAATAAGTACTATCCCCTACTTTTTTCACTTGCATTAAGGCTTCTTTGGAATAGACTACGGTTCCTCGATAAACTAAGTTATTTATATTTTGATTTTTAGTTACTTCGATGCTTTCACCATTAAGACTTGATTCGTCAACTTCTATCTCTCCTGAGATGATAATACCGTCAGCTGGAATTCTATCACCAGATTGTAGTATTACAATATCATTAACTACTATTTCGTCTATAGGTATTTCTAGAATTTTATTTTCTCTTTTTACTTTGCAGTTAATTTTTGATGATTCTTCTTGAAGCCTTTCGAAGGCAGATTCACTACCATATTCTGAAATTGATGAGATAAGAGATGCTACTAAGATTGCTACTACGATGCCAATTGTTTCAAACCAGTCAAAGTCATGAAATAAAAATATAGTTTTAATTGCTAGAGCTATAAGTAGAATTTTAATAATTGGATCAGCTAGAGTTTCTATAAAAAGTTTAAAAAAACTATTCTTCTTTTTACTAGTGATTGCGTTGGTTCCATATTTCTTTCTACTTGCTAAAACCTCTTCATTATTTAGTCCTGTATACATAATTTCCTCCTTGTTGAAATATATGATGAAGAAGTTGATTGTATGTATATGTGTTTATTTTAGACTTTTTTTGTGTGGGGAGACTTGATGTTTTTTAGACTTTTTAGATATTTGTATAATTGTAACTCTACAATGTTTTTTAGACTTTTTAGATATTTAATTTACATGTTTTTAAGATACATGATATAATTGTAGATAATAAGGGTTGTGATAGCGTGAGAAAAGTTGAATTACATTTACATTTTGATGGTTCAATAGATGTTCCATATACTAATCAGTTATTGGGTTATGATGCAAGTAGTGAACTAATTGATACGGACTCATCTAGTTTGAGTGAGTATTTGGAAAAATTTAAGTTACCTATAAAATTATTACAAGATTTAGATAATATAGAAATGTATGCTTACTTGCTTGCTAAGGCATTAGAAAAGGATGAAGTTATTTATGCAGAAGTTAGATTTTGTCCATTACTTCATATAGAGAAAAATAGTATTGATGATGTTGTTGCAGCTATGAAAAGAGGATTTACTAAGGTCAGTTATGTTAAAATTAATTTAATTTTTTGTATGATGAGAAATTTTAGTTTTGAGGAAAATTATAAAATAATCGAACTTACAAAGAGGTTTTTAGGTAAGGGTGTTGTTGGTATTGACTTAGCTGGAGATGAGGCAAAGTATAAGACTGGAGACTTTAAAGAACTTTTCGAAATTATTTCTAGAGAGGGGATTCCTTTTACTATTCATGCTGGTGAAGCTGATGGATATGATAGTGTTGTTGATGCTATATTATTTGGAGCTAGACGAATTGGTCATGGGATTAGAAGTATTGAGTCAGAAGCTGTTATGGGTAAGCTTTGCCGAGAAAAGATTGTGTTAGAAATTTGTCCTACTAGTAATATTAATACAAAGGCTGTTTTAAGTATGGAAATTCATCCTATAAAGAAATTGATGGACCATGATATCTTAGTTACAATTAATACGGATAACAGAACAGTTTCAAATACTACTTTAAATAAAGAGTATGAAGAGTTAGAGAAAGCTTTTAATTTTACAGAGGAAGATTTTGTTAGATTTAATTTGAACGCTATAGATTGTGCTTTTATTAGTGAGAGAGAAAAAGCTGAACTTAGAGTAAGACTTATAAATGGAAAATAAAGAATTCATTTTGTAGATTCAGGGGGTGTTTAGTTAAAACACGAGGATACAAGATGAATTTTTTTAGTCTTTTTTAGAATTGTGTGATAAACTAAGTAACTAGAGGTTTTCATAATTATGTGGGGAGTTTGATGGTTTGAGACTTTTGTAATTATGTGGTTGGCTTGATGGTTTGAGACTTTTGTAATTATGTGATAATTGAATGACTAGAGGTTTTTTTATGAATGATATATTAAAAAAATGTAATTTATGTCCAAGAAATTGTGGCGTTAATAGATATGAAAGTGTCGGTTTTTGTAAAGCTGGTGCTAAGATTAAATTAGCTTATTATAGTTTGCATCAATGGGAAGAACCCGTTATTTCTGGAGATAATGGTTCTGGTACGGTATTTTTCTCACATTGTAATTTGAAGTGTATCTTTTGTCAGAATAAAAAGATAAGTACTGGTGGATATGGTAAGGAAATAACTAATGATAGATTTAAAGATATATTACTAGAACTTCAAGATAAAGGAGCACATAATATTAATTTAGTTACCCCTACTCATTATGTGCCGCAGATAGTAGAGGTTTTAAGTGGAATTAGAAATAAAGAGTTAACAATACCAGTTGTATATAATACTAGTAGTTATGAAAATGTTTCTACTATTAGATTATTAGATGGACTTGTTGATATATATTTGGCTGACTTGAAATATTTTGATGATAATTTAGGGTGCAAGTACTCAAACTGTAAAGATTATTTTGAGGGTGCTAGTTCGGCAATTGATGCTATGTATGAGCAAGTTGGTAAGTTTGAAATAGTAGATGGATTAATGAAAAAAGGTGTTATTGTTAGGGTGTTAGTATTACCAGGACACGTAGATGATAGTAAAAATATTATTAAGTATTTATATAATAAGTATAAAGATAATATAATTATTAGTATAATGAATCAGTATACTCCAATGGAAGTAATTGAAGAGTATCCTAATTTGAATAGAAAAATCACTGATGAAGAATATGATGATGTAATTGATTATGCTTGTTCTTTAGGCGTTGAAATGGCTTTTATTCAGGAAGGAGAAACTCAAGATAAGAGTTTTATTCCAGATTTTGACTTTAGTAATATTTAGTGGATGGATTAAGAATTGTTTATTATAATTGAAGTAGCATTGAAGATGATTTAGATTTGTGTTTAGATATTAAGAAAGGAGAATTTAAATGAAAGGTTTTAGAATAAATCCAGATAAAAAGTTGGTATCAGTTATAATGGAAGGATTAGAAAGAAAAGATGGGCACTGTCCTTGTCGCATTAATGTAGATGATACTACATTGTGTCCTTGCGATGAGTTTGTTAATGAGAAAATTTGTAAGTGTAAATTATATGTTCCTATTGAGAGTTGTGAAAAACATATAGAAGAAAAAGAAAATGCATAAGATGTAATAGTTAGTGTAAAAACAACCGAATTTTACTAGAAAATGCCCTTAGTTGATAGAATTTATGGCATTTTTTATGATTTTGAACTTTTTTTAATAACTTCTATTTAATATTTTTCATTTTTATGGTATTATAAACGTATGTTTGGAGGTAATTATGAAGAAAATAAAATTATTTTTAGCAATTATAATGTGTTTATTTGCAATGCCATTAGCTGTTCTTGCAGATGAAGGTAGCGATGACAATGTAGAAGTTACTTCTGGAGAAACAGAGGTTCAAGAAGAAGATAATAGAGTTAAAATTTATTTCTTCCGTGGAGAAGGTTGTCCACATTGTGCTGATGCTGAGGAATTCTTTAATAGTATTGAAGAAGAATATGGTCAATATTATAAAATATTAGATTATGAAACTTGGTATAATAGTGATAACGCAGCTCTACTACAAAAAGTTGGTGAAGCTCGTAATGAAGAAATCAGTGGTGTTCCTTATATTTTGATTGGTGATAAGTCTTGGTCAGGATATGATGATTCATTTGCCGATGATATTAAAGATACTATTAAGTCTGAATATGAAAAAGCAGTTGCTGATAGATATGATATAGCTAATTATGTTGATTTTACTAATGCAGCTGGTAGTGTAACTGAAGCAGCTAAGAAATCTAATGATGCAATGGTATTAATAATTATATTACTTGCAGTTGCTGGTATCACTTATGGTGTTGTTGCAGCTAGAAAGAAAACAGTATAATTATAATAGAAGTTTAGAAAAGAGTCCTTATCGATGACTATCATCTTTAAGGATTCTTTTTTTGTACTTTTTATAGGCTATGTGGTTGTAATATTTTCTTTTTTATTGTTGACTTTCAGTTCAAAATAAAAAACTATGTTGTTACATAGTTTCGTTAAGTTATTGTTAAGATTTGCCTTTATTTTATTGAGATATTGTTAATGTCTGACCTACTGTTAGTAAATTTGATGTTAGATTGTTAGATGCTTTTATAGAATCTACTGATATATTGAATTGTTTTGCTATAGACCATAAGGTATCACCATTTTTTACTGTGTAAGTAAATTGATTTGAAGTATTGTTATCTTGAGAAGTTATTGGAATTCTTAGTTCATCCCCTATTTGAAGATTTACAGAAGATAAGTTGTTGAATGCTATTATGTCATTTACTGGTATGCCATATTTTTGAGATATTTTCCAAAGACTATCTCCTCGTTGGACTGTGTATATTAAATATGGTGTTTCTGGCTCTTGGGGTTGTGTTGGAGTTGTCGGTATAGTTGGCTCTGTTGGAGTCGTTGTTGATGATGCTGGAATATAGATTTGTTGACCCGGTAGCAATGTGTTAGTAGTTAGATTGTTTAGAGTTTTTATAGCTTGGACTGTAGTTGAAAATCTGTTTGCTATTCCGTATAAAGTATCACCTTTTTCCACAGTATATGTGGATACGTCTGGATATGTTTTTTCTGTAACAAGTAGAACTTGGCCTATTTGTAGGTTGTTGGAAGTTAAGTTGTTTAAAGATTTTAGTTTTTGAACTGTGGTTGAGAATTGGCTGGCTATGCTATATAAAGTGTCGCCTCTTTTTACTGTGTAGTAACCTTCAACTATATCTGTTGTTGGAGGAGTATATGAAACGTTAGCGTAATCAGCAATGGCTTTTACAACTCCTTCTACGTAGTCAGTTAGATTGTTTTGTAGTTTAGAGGCGTCTTTAGCATTATCGATAAAACCATATTCTACAAGTAGTGACTCTAAGTTGCCAGTATCACGAATAATGAAGTAATAGTCCTTGTTTGGATTTTCTGGTAAACGACGTTGATATACTTTCCTTTCAATTTGTCCTGCCTTCCCAATATTATCTAAAGCCATTTCTGCTAGAGTTGGGTTGTTTCGAAGTGCGTAGACTATTTCAGCACCTTCGCCACCTCCTGCATTTATGTGATTAGATATCATTATTACGTCTGGACTATTACCATAGGCATTCATTATTCTATTAATTCGTTCTTTTCTTTCTAATGTTTCATCTGTATTTCTAACGATTGTAGATGGTATGCCTAATTCTTGTAATCTTTTATACATATATTGAGCAGCTTCTAAATTTAGATCTTTTTCTTTTAAATTACCAGAAACAGCTCCTGGATCAGCACCACCATGACCAGCATCTATAACAACTTTTTTAGTAGCTCTATTATACATATTTATCACCTGTAGTATTCTATGTATTTATACTATCTTGGTTACTGTTTTTAGTTTTACTAATTAAGTTTCTTATACTTCTAAAAAATATTCTTAATATTGAATACGTTAATGTGTAGGCATATAAATCCTTTAACACTTCTTCTCTTGTGGAAAAATAATCTGATTTTACTATTAATCTATTTTTTAGAGATAGAAGTTTTAATATAGCTAGATCTTTATATTCAATAGTCTTATATCTCTTTTTTACTTCCGAACAGTTAAACAACTTACAAGCTAAATTCTTAGTAGGACATCCATTACTATTTTGATACTTGCATAATCTACAACATCCATTACATTTACCATTATTTTGTTTTTGTTGAATGTAGCATTTGTTATTCTTAAATCCACATATATTTAGACCTTTAGTATTACTATCTATAATATTACAAGCTGTATCATATACATAAGTAATTCTTTTGCATCTGTTTTTTATATTTAATCCTTTTATTATTTGCTGAAGCTTATCATTTATCTGGTTTCTTTCTACTTGAAACTCCGTATTAATGTATAAGATACTTTTATATAAAATTATTCTTTTTATAAATTTTGTATAATCTTCTTTTGATTCAATAACAATGGTTTTTCTTTTCATATAAATACACCAACTTTTAGATTATTATAATATTTTTATTTGTCTGCAGCAACGTTTATATAAATTAACTACTATTTTTGGTAAATAAATTTTACAGTTTTTTCAAAGACTATTCTTTAATATATTTATTACTTATGATATAATTAATTTGAGGTTACAGGACCCTGTTGATTTTTAGTAATGTATAACCTGATAACACTACTAATAAAGGTAATATATGTTACAGGACCCTGTTGATTTTTAGTAATGTATAACACATGGTGTTAAAAAGATATGGACTATATAGTTACAGGACCCTGTTGATTTTTAGTAATGTATAACAAGAAAAAGTTGCTATTGAATTAGTAAAAAGTTACAGGACCCTGTTGATTTTTAGTAATGTATAACTCACCCATACCATCAACAATTACTTGTAGGTTACAGGACCCTGTTGATTTTTAGTAATGTATAACTATTGCATCCGACTCTGGTGGTGTTCGCCCGTTACAGGACCCTGTTGATTTTTAGTAATGTATAACATTCTAATAAAAATGTATAATTAAAATGGTGTTACAGGACCCTGTTGATTTTTAGTAATGTATAACTTAATATATTTAGACCTTACAGGTATATTAGTTACAGGACCCTGTTGATTTTTAGTAATGTATAACTACGTTGTTCTATTTTTGCTATGTCTTCTAGTTACAGGACCCTGTTGATTTTTAGTAATGTATAACACGATATTTTATTAAATGCAACATTAAAAGGTTACAGGACCCTGTTGATTTTTAGTAATGTATAACGTGATAATGCGGTTTCTTGCTCTCCCCTGTGTTACAGGACCCTGTTGATTTTTAGTAATGTATAACAATTCGTCTTTTATTACTCCTTCAAGAGTAGTTACAGGACCCTGTTGATTTTTAGTAATGTATAACTGTTAAAAGGTTTGTTCATTCCTGATAATTGTTACAGGACCCTGTTGATTTTTAGTAATGTATAACTTAATGGTAATAAAGCAAGTACTGGAACAGGTTACAGGACCCTGTTGATTTTTAGTAATGTATAACCCTGTCATTACATTTTCATCACTAGGCATAGTTACAGGACCCTGTTGATTTTTAGTAATGTATAACTTTAACTAATATTATTGGAATTGTTAATAGTTACAGGACCCTGTTGATTTTTAGTAATGTATAACAGTTATAGAAACTTATTTATTACAATTTAGTTACAGGACCCTGTTGATTTTTAGTAATGTATAACCGAGTTTATAATTTCATGGCTTTTATTAAAGTTACAGGACCCTGTTGATTTTTAGTAATGTATAACATCTTGCTGATACATTTCAAGTGAGTACAAGTTACAGGACCCTGTTGATTTTTAGTAATGTATAACTTTTTCCTAAATCCTTCAATTGTTTGCAAGTTACAGGACCCTGTTGATTTTTAGTAATGTATAACTGGATGTTGATAATATAATAGGCTATGATAGTTACAGGACCCTGTTGATTTTTAGTAATGTATAACCTCCATTTCGTCTATATCTGCGTTATATGTGTTACAGGACCCTGTTGATTTTTAGTAATGTATAACCCTATCATCGTGATATCCATCATCAGCCGCGTTACAGGACCCTGTTGATTTTTAGTAATGTATAACCTTGATATGTTGCTGGTAGGCTTGAACGTAGTTACAGGACCCTGTTGATTTTTAGTAATGTATAACTTATATGATGGAACTTGACCCAAAATATAGTTACAGGACCCTGTTGATTTTTAGTAATGTATAACATCTTATTCATTAAAAATTCACAGTATGCGGTTACAGGACCCTGTTGATTTTTAGTAATGTATAACATAATTTGTTTTCTTTAGGTATTTCAATATGTTACAGGACCCTGTTGATTTTTAGTAATGTATAACCATTATCATAAACAAATTCCGTCAAAGAGTGTTACAGGACCCTGTTGATTTTTAGTAATGTATAACCGAACTTTAGTAACAGTAGTTTGAATAATAGGTTACAGGACCCTGTTGATTTTTAGTAATGTATAACGTATTTTGGCTTTAAATTCTTTTGCTACTAGTTACAGGACCCTGTTGATTTTTAGTAATGTATAACTTTTTTAACAATTGTAAGAAACACAACATGGTTACAGGACCCTGTTGATTTTTAGTAATGTATAACTATTAGCATTTACAGTCTTAATATAATTATGTTACAGGACCCTGTTGATTTTTAGTAATGTATAACTTAAAATTTGATGGAGAGTTTATTATTTCAGTTACAGGACCCTGTTGATTTTTAGTAATGTATAACAGTTTGGTGATGTTATTGAAGAGATATTTGGTTACAGGACCCTGTTGATTTTTAGTAATGTATAACTTGCACTGACAAAGATGGATATGTGAGAATGTTACAGGACCCTGTTGATTTTTAGTAATGTATAACCCATATATTTCACAAGTGCTTAACATAGCGGTTACAGGACCCTGTTGATTTTTAGTAATGTATAACTGATTCTGATATAAGAAGAGCTTACAGAGGGTTACAGGACCCTGTTGATTTTTAGTAATGTATAACTCTCCTTTATTTTCTTATTATTATTTTACCGTTACAGGACCCTGTTGATTTTTAGTAATGTATAACGTTGTCTCATCTGGTAAATCTTTCCATATGTTACAGGACCCTGTTGATTTTTAGTAATGTATAACTAGAAATAACAAAAGGAATTGTTAAACGAGGTTACAGGACCCTGTTGATTTTTAGTAATGTATAACTGAACATACTATAGTATTTATCGACTATGTGTTACAGGACCCTGTTGATTTTTAGTAATGTATAACGAGGTTTAGATAATATGATTATATTTTTATGTTACAGGACCCTGTTGATTTTTAGTAATGTATAACTACAAGCAAATATTATGTTTATACGCAATTGTTACAGGACCCTGTTGATTTTTAGTAATGTATAACATATTATTGGTCGTTTGTGTCCAACATATTGTTACAGGACCCTGTTGATTTTTAGTAATGTATAACGAACTTTAGTAACAGTAGTTTGAATAACAGGTTACAGGACCCTGTTGATTTTTAGTAATGTATAACAATTTGAATTGCATTATGATAAAAAAGACGGTTACAGGACCCTGTTGATTTTTAGTAATGTATAACCATTTGTTACTTGTTTTATTGCCTCAACAAGTTACAGGACCCTGTTGATTTTTAGTAATGTATAACTAGTTAATACTGTTCTTAATGTTCCAAACAGTTACAGGACCCTGTTGTTTTTTTATATTGTTTAGCGTTATTATGATAAAAACTTTTGTTTTTTCACATTGCAAATCATATACATATTCTTCTTTTGATGTTAGAATTATTTTAGGTGATAATATGGAACTTAATATATCAATTGATGATAACTTATATACTCTAGATCTCAAAAATAACATCATGCTATTTGGTATAAACTCAAACTTTAAAAACAACTTTATCAACACTTTGTCCAACAGTCTAGTAAAAGGTGGAAAAAATATTTTGATTGATGGTAATGCGTATATTCCAACAAACTATAATATTATTAATATTACTGAAGAAAATGATTTTAGTAATGAATTTAAGTTTACCAAGAATAATGCCCTAAAGCAATTGATATATAATGATATTACAACAAAACTAAATGAGAAAAAAATAATTGATTATACTAATGAAATTTTTGACGTGATTGATTCTAAAGTTAATAGTATGTTGGATAAGAAAATAAATAAAAAAAGTGATAATAATATATCTTTTCAAATTGAAATCCCTGACATTAATTCTATCATAGATAAATTTACTAATATTTATATAGATGATGTCTTATTAAGTGATAGTTC
>ENA-OROD01001467-OROD01001467.1-human-gut-metagenome-genome-assembly--contig:-NODE-1467-length-18875-cov-2.859245_pt1 | contig 18875 bp, 17 predicted proteins | sample MGYA00242123_ERZ509038 | MGnify/ENA primary metagenome ERZ509038 (study PRJEB26280, sample SAMEA2338719) | human gut metagenome | biome: human gut; feature: human-associated habitat; material: faeces... | reverse complement strand
ACTGACTTTCCGTTCTAAGATGCAGGGTGGGCAGCTACAGATGAAACCGGCAGAGGTCTTAGAACTGAACGAAGCGGCTGCAAAGACTGGAGTTGCAGATTTTGTAGATATTGAATATTTTGAATATGAAAAACCGAAAAAAGCCATCCAAAGAATGAAGGACTGTGGTGTGACGGTCATCTGCTCCCATCATGATTTTGAAAAGACACCGGAGAGAGGTGTATTGCAGATGATCTTAGAAAAAATGTACCATGGCGGTGCCGATATCGTGAAACTTGCAGTGATGCCGCAAAACCGGCTGGATGTTTTAAATCTGTTAAGTGCCACGGAGAGTTTTGTGGAAGAGCATCACGATACACCGGCGATCACGATGTCCATGGGAAAAGATGGAGTGATCAGCAGACTTTGCGGTGAGGTGTTTGGCTCCTGTGTGACCTTCGGTTCACATGAGAAAGCGTCCGCACCGGGACAGATGCAGATGGATGATCTAAAGACCGTATTAGAAAAAATACATAAGAGTATCAGTTAGAAGAGGAAGAAAGATGAAAAAACAGGGAAATATTTATTTGATCGGCTTTATGGGCGTTGGAAAGACAACCGTCTCAAAATATTTGAGGGAACTGACCGGATGGGAGGAAGTCGATACCGATAAGGTCATTGTCCGGAAAAAAAATATGGGGATTCCGGAAATTTTTGAAAAATATGGGGAAAACTATTTTAGAAATTTAGAAAGTCATATATTAGAGGACTATGCAAAAAAGGGGCAGCGGATCGTATCCTGTGGCGGTGGAATTATTTTACGGGGAAACAACCGGAAGCTGATGAAAAAAAGCGGCACCGTGATTTTGTTGAGTGCGACTCCGCAGACCATTTATGAAAACGTAAAAGACGGAAAAGACCGTCCGCTTTTAAATGGAAACATGAATCCTGACTATATTGGAAAGATGATGCAGGAAAGACAGTCGTATTATGAAAAAGCAAAAGATATCGAAATTGTTACGGATGAAAAAGCACCAAAGGATGTCGCATTCGAGATCATAGAGCGGCTGCAGATACCAATGGCAGGAAAAGAGGAAGAGGCATGATACAGGATATCGGAGTGGAGCAGTTAAAAAATGAATATCATCCAAAGCCTCCGAAAGACGAGAGCAGGATCATGATATTTGACGCAGGAAAACTGCTTTGTAGGATCAACGAAGAGATGCAGATCGCATATCCTAAATACGGTGAGTGGAGAAAAAATAAGGCAGATGAGGAAACGCTCATCTACCTTTTTTCCATTGGAGAGGACACTTATTATTTGCTGTCTTCATCGCAAAAGACAGAGATTGAGGGGTATGCCTATGAAAAAATGTTCCGTTTGCGCCGAACATTTCCTGAGCGTGAGCGGTTTGCGGGAGTCAGTGCCTATCATTTGTATACATGGTATGAAAACAATCATTTTTGCGGAAAATGTGGTAAGGAACTCTTAAGAAATGAAAACGAAAGAAAGCTGCAATGTCCGGCATGTGGGAATGAAGTGTTTCCAAGGATCAATCCGGCAGTCATTGTGGCAGTCAGCCACGGCGATGAACTGATCCTGACAAAATATGCAGGCAGGGAATATAAAAAATATGCATTAATTGCCGGTTTTGCAGAATTTGGTGAAACGATAGAGCAGACGGTACAAAGGGAAGTCATGGAAGAAGTCGGGATACGGGTAAAGAATCTGCGGTATTATAAGAGCCAGCCATGGGGATTTTCCGGGAGTCTGCTGTTTGGCTTTTTTGCAGAGGCAGAAGGAGACCTTACGATCTACAGGCAGGAAGACGAATTAGCGGAGGCAATGTGGGTGCCGGCAGAAGAGATCGTCTTAGATATAGAGGAGATCAGCCTGACAAGAGAAATGATGCAGGTGTTTCAAAAAGAGCATTGTAAAAAAGAGTGAAGAAATTGTGAGCGAATCTTGACATTGGAATAGAACATGCTAAAATGATAGTTCACGTAGTTAATTAATAACTAGGTTAAATAATAGAGGTGATACACATGGAAGAGTATATAGCGGACCTTCAGGAACAATTGATCACGGCACAGCATAGATTTATGAAGATGCACCGGGATCTTTGCTTTACAGGTCTTCGCAAAAGTGAGTTTGTCATGCTGGAGATCATTGAAAGAGAGAACGGAAACCGTGAGCAGGGTGTGCTGGCATCCGATATTGCCAAGCGCCTGAGGATCACGGCTCCGGCAGTCTCAAAAATGTTAAGAAGCATGGAAGAAAAGGGGTATGTAGAACGAAGAGTGGATGAAAAAGACAGACGGAATACGCGGGTGAGCATTACGCCTGACGGAAAAGAAGCAGAACAGCAGGTACGCAGGCAGATGCAGGAATTTATCACAGGAGTTATAGAACGTCTGGGGGAGGAGCGTACCAAAGAGCTGATTCATTTAATGAACCGATACACGGAGATCATGCAGGAAGAGAATCAGAACAGAAAAAGAAAAAAGCAGGAGGAAAAACATGAAGCAAATCTTTAAATACTTAGCAGAGCACAAAGGAGCAGTGGTCATGATCATACTGCTTTTAGTTGTTCAGGCATATTGTGATCTGTCTCTTCCTTCCTACACATCGGATATTGTCGATGTCGGAATCGAACAGGGAGGAATTGAGCATGAAGCAATGGAGGAGATGCGAAAGGAGAGTTTCGACACACTTTGCTTCTTTGTAGAGGATAAGGATGAAAAAACACTCCGCGATGCATATAAGCTTGATGAGAAGACTGAGCGATATGTCAGAAAGAGCGATAAAAAAGAAGATATTGAAAAACTCGACGATATCTTAGCAAAGCCTATGGCAATGGTCAATGGCATGAAAAGCAGCAAAGAGATGGATTTTGACCAGTTTTTGCAGGGCGTAAAAGCAGGAGCCATTACCAAGGATATGATCCTGCAGCAGGAAGAAGAGGCATTGGAAAAATACGATACCATGAGTGATTCCATTGTTTCACAGATGGCGATTTTGTATGTACAGGATGAATATAAAGCCATGGATTATGATACCGATCAGATACAGACACATTATCTGTGGGTAACCGGGGCAAAGATGTTAGGACTGTCCATTTTAATGGTAGCGGCAGCAATCTGTGCAGGATATTTTTCCTCTAAGACCGGAGCCAAGATCGGTATGGACTTACGAACCAGGATCTTTGGAAAAGTATTAAGTTTTTCTAACCGTGAGATGGATCAATTTTCCACGGCATCCCTGATCACAAGAAGTACGAATGATATCCAGCAGATACAGATGGTTTCTACGATATTGCTAAGAATGGTACTGTATGCACCGATCATTGGTATCGGAGGAATCTTAAAAGTAGTCAGTACAAAGACCGGAATGGGCTGGATCATCGTTGTTGCGGTAATTGCAATTTTTGTTCTGGTAGGAATCTTAGTAGTAGTGGCAATGCCGAAGTTCAAACAGATGCAGACCCTTGTGGACCGCATGAATCTGGTTTCAAGAGAGATATTGACCGGTATTCCGGTTATCCGTGCATTCAGCCGTGAAAAATTTGAGGAAAAACGGTTTGAGAAAGCAAATCGTGATCTGATGCAGACACAGTTGTTTACGAACCGTGTTATGACCTTTATGATGCCGACGATGATGCTGATCATGAATGCCATTACGGTAGCGATTGTGTGGTTTGGGGCAAAAGGAGTAGACCTTGGAAACCTTCAGGTTGGTGACATGATCGCATTTATTACCTATACGATGCAGATCGTTATGGCATTTTTAATGTTGACGATGGTATCCATTATGCTGCCAAGAGCAGGCGTGGCAGCAACCCGTATAGAAGAAGTATTAGATACGGAACCAAGCATCCATGATGCAGAGCAGACAAAGGGTGATGAAGAAGACTTTAGTGGTGTATTAGAGTTTCACGATGTAGGGTTTGCCTATGATGGTGCAAAAGAAGAGGCATTGAGTGATATTTCCTTTACGGCAAGACCGGGGGAAACAACCGCGATCATCGGAAGTACCGGATGTGGAAAGACCACATTATTAAATCTGATCCCGCGTTTTTATGATGTAACATCCGGAAGCATTACGATAGATGGAATCGATGTCCGGGAAATGTCACAGGAGAAATTAAGAAGTCTGATCGGATATGTGCCGCAAAAGGGAGTGCTCTTTTCAGGAACGATCGCATCTAACCTGAAATTCGCAGGAGATCAGGTCAGTGATGAGATGATGAAAGAAGCAGCAGATATTGCACAGGCAGTAGATTTTATTGAGGAAAAAGAAGAAAAATATATTGGGGGCTTACCTATGGGAATTAGTATTCTGATTGTAGATGATGATAAGCTTCTGGTGGAAAAACTGGAAGAAACCGTCAACTGGAGCGGAATTGGAATTGATATGGTATTTACGGCAAACAACATCCGTCAGGCGCAAAAGCTGCTGGAAGAGTATCCGATTGAAATGCTGCTGTGTGACATTGATATGCCGCAGGGGAACGGGCTGGAGCTTCTGGAATGGATCCGGTACAAAAAGCTGGATATCGAATGTACCTTTCTGAGCAGCTATGCAAATTTCGCGTATGCGCAGATGGCGTTGAAGCTGTCGTCAAGGGAATATCTGTTAAAACCGATTTCCAATGTGGATCTGGAAACAGCGCTGCGCAGAATTGTCGGGATTGTGCAGGAAAAACATCAAAAACAGAAGAAACAGGAGAAAAAAGGAGAGAATGAAAAGCAATTCTGGGAGGATCTTCTGGTTCAGTGTCTGCAGGAGGAGTATTGGATTGAAAGGGCAAAAAAGAGCGGATATTGTACTCCGGATGAGACCTTCCGTCTGATTCTGCTGCGGGTACTGGAAATTCCGGATAAGGAACATTATAAAAAAGAGATCAGCTTATATAATTTTGTGATTACAAATGTTCTGACGGAATATGTGGAAACAACAGAAATGCAACTGGAAACCGTGGTACATGTCAGTGATCTGGAATGGGCAGTTGTGTTGCGAAATCACGGAAGTGCGATGGGAACGCAGGAGGAACTGGCAGGACTGCGGACCTGTCTGGCGGGCGCGTTTCCGGCAAGATTCTGCATGTACATGGGAAAACCGGCGGTACTGGATGAGATTTCAAAGAGCCGCGATCAGCTCGAAGAGATGGAAAAGTATGTAGTGCCGGATGAAACAGGGATTCTGTATGAGACACGCTGGTCTTTCGTAGAGCGCGATTATCAGGAAGTGCCGTGGAAAACGTATCTGGCTGAGATGGAGCGATCCGATTCCCTTGCGGCTGTGCGGGAAAAGCTGCAGGAATATCTGAGAAAGCGTGAGAAAAGCGGCGGTCTGCGAAAAGATTTCACAAGTCGTTTTTTTGAAGAAATGATACAGAATATATATGTTTATTTAAAAGAAAGCAATATCGTTTTCGGTCAGGTTTTTGACAGTGAAGAGTATGAAACGAAACGGAGAGAGGCGGTTCTCTCTGTGGTAGGTGCCCATGCGTTCATCGATTATCTGTTTGATGTGCTGGAAGGTCAGAAAAAGAACGAATCCCGCAGTGACAATGTGGTGGAGCAGCTAAAAGACTATATCGAACAGAATCTGAACGAGGATCTTTCAAGATCCGTGCTTGCAGGAAAAGTGTTCCTCTCAGAGGACTATGTTTCCAAAATTTTTATGAAAACAACGGGAATGTCGCTTCCGAATTATATTGCTGAGCGGCGCATTGAGCGGGCAAAGGAGTATTTGCGCAGTTCATCGCTTCCGATTAGCAAAATTGCGATGGAAGTCGGCTATGGAAATTTTTCTTATTTCAGTAAAACGTTCCGGGAGCTGGTCGGATGTACACCAAATGAGTACCGGAGCAGACAAAAATAACAAAAAAACGATGTCAATAACAAAAAAACGTTCTGATTAAAAAAGAGATGTGAAAAGACATCTCTTTTTTAATATACAGACTGCCGGAAAATGATAGAAAAACGCCCCTCTTTTTTGTATAATATGTTCATTGGTTGAAACGAGAGCATGAAAAAGAAAAATGGTAACTGTTTCAGAGCCATGCGAAATGAAAGAAAAATCGCGATGGAGATCTGAATCGTTACAAAAAATCTAAAGGAAAGAAGGGATGATATGTGAGCGCCAACCATAGTAAAACCAAAAAGAAAAGCTCCATAGGATTTGTAGAGGAAGTGAGAAGAAGCAGGCCATTATATTTACTGATGCTTCCTTCCATTATCATTTTTGCACTGTTTACGTACTATCCGATGTACGGAATTGTGATTGCATTTAAAAACTTTACACCTGCGGAAGGCATTATGGGAAGCAGCTGGGCTGGACTGAAATACTTCAAACAGTACTTTAATTCCTATCAGTTCGGTCTGACCATCAAAAACACAATCATCATCAGTCTTTACACCATTGCGGTAACATTCCCGCTTCCGGTTATCATGGGACTGCTGGTTAACCAGATGAAGGCACAGAAGTTTAAAAAGTTCTTCCAGGTATCAACCTACCTGCCGCACTTCATCTCTACCGTTGTTATGGCCGGAATGCTGATCCTGTTCCTCTCCCCGAGTACAGGTATTATCGCAAAGCTGGTCGGACTGCTTGGATTCAAGCTCCCGAACCTGATGGGAAGTGCGAAAGCATTCCCACACATTTATGTATGGTCTGAGGCATGGCAGCATGTAGGATGGGACAGTATCCTCTATATCGCAACACTTTCCTCTGTAGACCCGACCTTGTATGAAGCGGCAACGATGGACGGCGCCAACAAATGGCACAAAATGATCCACATCGATGTTCCGGCTCTGCTGCCGACGGCAACCATCATGTTTATCATGAGAATGGGAAGCGTCATGAGCGTTGGATTTGAGAAGGTTTACCTGCTGCAGAATACACTGAACAGTACCTCAAGTGAGATCATTTCCACCTATGTGTATAAGATGGGTCTTGTGAGCAGCCAGTACAGCCTTTCCGCTGCAATTGGCCTGTTTAACAACATTATCAACCTGGTTCTTCTTCTGGCAGTCAACTTCCTTTCCAGTAAAATGAGTGATACCTCACTGATCTGACAGAATTTTGAGCCTACATAGGAATGGAGAGCAAAGATATGAGTAAAGCAAAAGCAGTATCAACAAATAAAGTAAAAAAATCCAGAGAAGACTGGATTTTCGATATCATCCTGTATACGATCGGCGTGCTTCTGATCATCATTACCCTGTATCCGATGTACTTCATCGTCATTGCATCGTTCAGTGATCCGGCAGCCGTATCCAACGGACAGATTATGTTCCTTCCAAAAGGAGTTAACTTCAAAGGGTATAAGCAGCTGGCGAGCTACGCAAAGCTGTGGACTGGCTACCGGAATACGATTGCTTACGTAATTATGGGAACGCTTGTGACACTCGTTGTCAATATTCCGGCTTCCTACGCGCTTTCCAGAAAGCATTTATATGGAAGAAGATTTTTCACAGCATTTTACCTGATCCCGATGTTCTTCACCGGTGGTCTGATCCCGACCTACCTGGCAGTACAGAGATTTCATCTGCTGGACACCTTCTGGGTTATGGTTGTTCCGTTCTCCGTTGTAACGTATTACATCATCGTAGGACGAACGTTCTTCAACAACAGTATCCCGGAGGATCTCTGGGAGGCGGCGCAGCTGGATGGATGTGGATACCTTGGATTCTTCTTCAAGATTGTTCTCCCGCTTTCCAAAGCCGTTATCGCTGTTATTGCCCTGTGGGCAGCAGTAGGACAGTGGAACTCCTACTTTAATGCATTGATTTATATTCGAAGCGAAAGTCTGCAGCCGCTGCAGATTGTCCTTCGAAGCATTCTGGTCGGCAATCAGACCATGAGTGCCATGAGTACCGGCGCTGCAGCCGTTGAGGCAAAGCAGATGGCCGACCTCATCAAATACGCGATCATCGTGGTTTCCTCCGCGCCGATCATGTGTATGTACCCGTTAGTGCAGAAATACTTCAATCAGGGTGTTATGCTCGGATCACTGAAAGGCTGATCCTGCGGACAGGAGAGAAGTATTGCAAATAAAAAATCATAAAGGAGAGATGATGATGCGAAAGAAAACAAAAATGGCCTGGAGCGTTGCTCTTTCGGCCGCAATGGCAGCCGGACTGCTTGCAGGATGTGGAAGCAATGGAGGAACGGAAAGTACGAGTGGAAGCACTGCAGCAAGCTCTGCCAAGACAGAATCTTCTGCCAGTGACACGACAGATACCAGTGACCGCCCAACCTACAAAATTGCAACGGTAAGATGGACCGATACCTGGCCGACCGATTTCCTGCATGAAGGCGTCATGAAAGAAATCGAGGACAAGATGAATATCAACATCGACTGGCAGGTTTATTACAACAGTGACTGGTCCGAGCAGAAATCTCTGCTGCTGGCTTCCGGAGACCTCCCGGATGCATTCCTTGGATCCATCTGCTTAACACAGGCAGATATGGCACAGAACAAATCGGCATTCCTGGATCTGACAGATCTGATCGAAAAAGATATGCCAAACCTGAAAGCAGCCTTTGAGGCTGATCCGGAACTGAAAGCAGTCTGCACCAGTCGTGACGGAAGAATCTACAGCTTACCGAAGAAGCTTCCGCTTCGTCCGAAGGTTTGCGGCGATGTTATGTGCATCAACCAGGAATGGCTGGATAACTTAGGACTGGAAACTCCGAAGACCTATAAAGAACTGGAAGAGGTTCTTGTTAAATTTGCGACAGAAGATGCTGACGGCGATGGCGATCCAACCAATGAGATCGGTATCACAAATGCAGCAAGCAGCGGACTGTTAAGCGGTGATCTGCGCCACATCCTTTCCCCGTTCGGAACCATGGTAAGCCGTGACGGAAACTACATGGGACTGAATGGCGAAGGAAAACCGGTCTTCATGCCGATGGAAGAAAATTACAAAGAAGCAGTAAAATGGATGCGTCAGTTATGGGAAGAGGGCGTTGTTGACCCAGAGTACTTCACACAGGATGGCTCCATGCAGACAGCAAAACAGCAGGCTGATGGCGGTTCTCAGGTAGGTCTTATCTTTGGATGGACTGCAGACGCTCAGGTTGGTCCGAACGTAAATCAGTTTAAGACTCTTGAGGCAGTAGAAGGCTACGATGGAAACCACTACGTAGAAGCAGCAACCAATTACCTTGATATCTCCGACCGTGAGCTCATGATCTCCAAAGACTGTAAAGATCCTGACACCCTGCTGAAGTGGGCAGATGAATTTTACACCGATCTTGCATCGTTACAGACCTTCTATGGTTCCGTTGGAAGCCAGATCACAGACAATGGCGACGGAACCTACAATGTAGATGTACCAAGCGATGGATCTTCTCTGGATACCTCTGCATGGTCCAACTCCTTACGTGATTTCGGTCCGAAATACATGAACGAGGATTTCTATGACAAAGTTTCTCTTCCGGAGGATCAGGGCGACGGTGTCAAACTGGCCGATGATGCAATCAATGAGAAATACGTTGATACTGAGAAAAACTGTGGATTCCCGATGGTTCAGTATACCGACGAAGACCTTTCCAGAATCACGGCAATCGGAACCGATATCTATAAATATGTAGAAGCACAGTATGCGCACTGGGTAGTAGACGGCGGCATCGATGATGAGTGGGATTCCTACATCGATCAGCTGAAAGCTATGGGCATTGACGAGTTCCTTCAGATTCAGACAGATGCTTACAATGCATACAAAGAAAATCTGGCAAAATAAACAGAAAAAATATTACCTGTAAGAAGCAGGCGTTGATCCGGCGGGTCAATGTCTGAAGTGCAAAACAGCAGGAGAAACGGCAGGCCAGAAATGACCTGCCGTTTTTGACAAAAGGAGGATTTTTACATGTTTTTGGAAAAAGAGGGTAAGTTAATTTATTCTTACGATGGCGAGACCGTCTGCATCGAAGCGTGGGGGAAAGATGCACTGCGTGTGCGCGCGACAAAAAATCGAAGCTTTACCGGCCGCGACTGGGCGCTGGAAGCAAAGGACGCGCATGCGGGAGAGGTTGAAATCTTTGAGGATCCATCAGCAAAAGGCGGAGCCTTTGCCAATATGTACGAGGGAACGGATACTTCCTACGGAAAAATCACAAACGGAAAGCTTCATGCAGTGATCGATTCCGGCAGCGTCATTACGTTCTATCATGAGGATGGAAGAGTTCTGTTAAAGGAGCATTTCCGCCGTCTGCGCGATGAGGAAAGCATGCCGCTCAACATCATGGGACGCGAGTACAGCAACGGCGTCGGGGATAATTTCCGTATTGTAACGCGGTTTGTGGCAAGAAAAGGCGAGAAAATCTTCGGAATGGGACAGTATCAGCAGCATGAGCTGGATCTGAAGGGCTGTATGCTGGAGCTGGCACAGAGAAACTCACAGGTCAGTGTTCCGTTCTATCTTTCCAGTATCGGCTACGGCTTCTTATGGAACAATCCGGGCGTCGGACAGGTGATGTTTGCGAATAATGGAACGGAATGGGTAACGGAATCCGGGAAAGAAATCGATTATCTTGTGATTGCAGGTGATACGCCTGCCGAGATCGAGGAGAATTATATGACGCTGACCGGAAAACCGCCGATGATGCCGGAATATGGCATGGGCTTCTGGCAGTGTAAGCTCCGCTACTGGAATCAGGAACAGCTTCTGTCTGTAGCAAGAAAATACAAAGAGCTTGGCGTACCGCTTGATGTGATTGTCGTCGATTTCTTCCACTGGACGAAGCAGGGCGAGTTCAAATTTGATCCGAAATACTGGCCGGATGTGCCGGGCATGTGCCGCGAATTAAAGGAGATGGGAATTCAGGTTGTTGTGTCGGTATGGCCGACCGTTGACATTTATTCCGAAAACTTCGAGGAGATGAAAGAGAAGGGTTATCTGGTTCGCACGGAGCACGGTGTACCGCTGACGATGCTCTGCGGCGGAAATGAAGTTTTCTTCGATGCGACTAACCCGGATGCAAGAACATATGTCTGGGAGAAGATCAAGAAAAATTACTACGACAAGGGTGTCCACATCTTCTGGCTGGACGAGGCAGAGCCGGAATATAACGTCTATGATTTTGACAACTACCGTTACTATCTCGGTCCGAACCTCAAAATCGGCAATCTCTATCCTGTCAAATACGCACAGGGCTTCTACGAGGGAATGCAGGCCGCGGGGCAGAAAAACATTGTGAATTTGCTGCGCTGTGCGTGGGCCGGAAGCCAGAAATATGGTGCGCTGGTCTGGAGCGGCGATATTGCATCCAGCTTTGAAAGTATGCGCAATCAGCTTGCGGCCGGTCTGAATATGGGCATCGCCGGTATTCCGTGGTGGACAACGGACATTGGCGGCTTCCACGGAGGAAACCCGAACGATGAAGCATTCTGTGAATTGTTCGTCCGCTGGTTCCAGTGGGGGGCTTTCTGCCCAGTCATGCGCCTGCATGGCGATCGGGAGCCAAAACAGCCGCAGCTCGGAACAACGGGCGGCTGCACTTGCCTGTCTGGAGCACCGAATGAGGTATGGAGCTATGGCGAGCAAGTATATGAGATCTGCAAGAAGTATCTTGCACTGCGCGAAAATCTGCGGGAATACACGCGCAGCGTGATGCAGGAAGCCCATGAAACAGGACTTCCCGTGATGCGGACGCTGTTCACAGAATTCCCGGAGGATAAAACCGCGTGGGATATTACGGACGAGTACTGCTACGGCGCAAAGTATCTTGTCGCACCGATCCTCTATCCGGAGCAGCGTATGCGCCGCGTCTATCTGCCAATGGGCTGTGCATGGGCTGAGTTGGAGGGCGGTACCGTATATGAAGGCGGCCAATGGATCGAGGTACCTGCTCCGCTTGATACGATGCCGGTTTTTGTTCGCCAATAGGAGGAAATCATCGTTATGCTTTATATCGGCATTGACCTCGGCACGTCTGCGTGCAAGCTGCTGCTGGTGGATGAAGCCGGCGCGATCGTGAACGAGGTCACGCACGAGTATCCGCTCATCTTCCCATACCCCGGCTGGTCGGAGCAGAAGCCCGAGGACTGGTGGAGCGCAGTTGTGACCGGTGTTCCCGAGCTGCTGCGCGGCTTTGACGCAAGTGAAGTTGCAGGCATCGGCTCCGGCGGGCAGATGCACGGCCTTGTCGCGCTGGATGAAGCCGACAACGTCATCCGTCCGGCGATTTTGTGGAACGATGGGCGCACGTCCAAAGAAGTCGACTATCTCAATAACGTCGTCGGCAAAGACAAGCTGTCCTCGCTGACGGCCAACATTGCCTTCGCGGGCTTCACCGCGCCGAAGCTTCTCTGGATGCGCGAAAACGAGCCGGAGAACTTCGGGAGAATCGCAAAGATAATAGCGGATTTTAAAAGACGGCGTCGTTTTGAGAGTGTTGCAAATACACTCTAAACACTTTTCCTGCATATCGGCTATTTTTTCAATATCTTTTTCGGCACAAGAATTTTCGCCGTAATTGAAAATATAGTGTTCTGTTTCAAAGATTTTCATACATCTTCCCTCACTCGATAGGCACAAGGACTTCCCTGTGCTTTACAAAAGTGCTCAGATGCGTAAAGCCGATTTCTTTGAGCATTTTGCACGCCTCGTCGAAGTTTTTGCAAATATCACCCCTGTGTGCGTCCGAGCCGTAACTTATCTTGCGGCCGCCCAGCTCGTAATACCTTTCGATAATATCTCTTTGCGGAGCCATCTCGTGATGGAAGTTGATTTCGAGTGCTTTGTCTCTTGCTATTATGCCTTTCAAAATCGCGTCAATCTCGTTTGGAAAGTCCTTGTAGCGAAGCAACTTATCGCGATACGGCGCGCCGTGTGCGATGTAGCCGATGTGCGCCACGATGTCGTATTGATAGGGTGCGTCGAGGCTTTCCAAGATGGTTTCGAGGTATCTGCGATACACCCTCTTTTTGCTCTTGAACAGGAACGCCATTTTGAAATACACGTCGTAACCGTCAACGCAATGCACCGAATTTATAACCACGTCGAAAGGATATTTTGCAATGGTTCTTTGATACGCTTCTTTTGCCGCTTGACTTGAATCATAACTTGCCTCAATGCCGAAACAGAGGTTTAAAGTGTTGTTTTTGTCATCGTCAAGTGCTTTTTTTGCTTCCGACCACGTCTTGTAGTATTTTTCCAAATCGAGATTGGGCCAACTCACCGGCGCGCGATTTTTGCCGTATTCGAAATCATAATCGAGATGCTCGGTGGTTGCAAGATAGCAAAGACCTTGCGCCTTTGCTTCTTGCACGATTTGCGAAATCGGCACTTTGCCGTCGTGTGAATTGTTGCTATGGACGTGAGTGTCGCACTTCATTTTTTACTCCAAAACCGCTTTGATACGTCTTACGCCTGCGGAAGAAGATTGCTCTTTGACGATACGGAATTTGCCCAGTTCGCCCGTGCGTTTTGCATGCGGTCCGCCGCAAATTTCTTTTGAAATGCCGATTGTGTACACCTTCACGACGTCACCGTAGCGATTGTCGAACACACCGATTGCGCCTGCGTTTTTCGCATCTTCCACGGACATCTCTTCGAGTTTGATTTCGCTGTCTTTTGCGATTTCGTCGTTGACAACCTTTTCGACCTCTGCAATTTCTTCCTGCGTCAGGGGACGGGGGAAGTTGAAGTCGAAACGCAATCTTTCGGACGTGATGTTGCTGCCCTTTTGTTGAATGGAATCGTCGTGAAGCACCAGTTTGAGTGCGGCGTTGAGAAGGTGCGTTGCGCTGTGAAGTCTTGTCGTAAGCTCGCCGCCGTCCGCAAGTCCGCCCTTAAATTTTTGTTCCGCACCCGCTTTGGAGAGTGCTTGGTGGTCCGCAAACGCCTTGTCGTAGCCGTCTTTGTCGAGGGTGTAGCCCTTTTCTTTTGCAAGCTCTTGCGTCATCTCGATGGGGAAACCGTAGGTGTCGTAAAGTCTGAACGCGGTCTTTCCGGGGAACACCGTCATATTTTGAGGAAGGTGCGCCACGATTTTGTCAAATTCTTTCAAGCCTTGTTCGATGGTCTTTGCAAACTTGTCTTTTTCCGCTTCGAGTTCGCTTACGATTCTGCTCTCGTTCTCTTTGATATAGGGATATGCCTCTTCATACTTTGCAACATAGAGTTTTGCAAGCGTTACGAGTGCGCTGTCGTCGATGTCGAGAGTTCTGCAATATCTCATAGCTCTGCGGATAAGGCGGCGCAAAACGTAGCCTTGATCGACGTTTGAAGGAGATATGCCCTTGGGATCTCCGAGGAGGAAGGTTGCGGTACGAGTATGGTCGGCGATTATGCGCATTGCAACCGTCATGGTTTCGTCCTCGCCGTACTTCTTGCCCGAAAGCTCTTCGAGCTTCTTTATCGCAAACGCAAAGAGGTCTGTTTCATAAACGGATTTATATCCGTTGAGGATACAAAGCATTCTTTCAAGTCCCATGCCCTCGTCAACGTTCTTTTGTTTGAGGGGTGAGAACGTGCCGTCGGCGTTCTTGAAGTATTGCATAAACACGTCGTTGCCGATTTCCACGTACTTTCCGCAATCGCAAGCTGGCGAACAATCGGGCGAGCATTTGGGTTTGCCCGTATCGATAAACATTTCGGTGTCGGGGCCGCAAGGACCGGTTATGCCGGCAGGTCCCCACCAGTTGTGCTTTTTGTTGCAGTAGAAGATGTGGTCTTCGGGGATGCCTTGCGCTTTCCAGTAGGACGCGCTTTCCTCGTCGCGCGGACAATCTTCGTCGCCGGCAAAAACGGTCACGGCAAATTTGTCTTTGTCAAATTCCAATTGATTGAGCAAAAAGTCGTACGAGCAAGCGATTGCATACTCTTTGAAGTAGTCGCCCAGCGACCATCTGCCCAACATTTCGAAGAACGTGCAGTGAGTTGCGTCGCCCACTTCGTCTATATCGCCCGTACGCACGCACACTTGAACGTCGGTAAGACGGTTGCCTGCGGGGTGTTTTTCGCCCAAAAGATAAGGCACGAGCGGATGCATACCCGCCGTCGTGAAAAGCACGGTGGGATCGTTTTCGGGGATGAGGGACGCAGAGCCGATGACGGCGTGTCCCTTGGACTTGTAATAGTCGAGATACAGTTTGCGAAGTTCGCTTGAATTTAGTTTTTTCATATATACCTCTATGGTGAATATTTCTGTTTTTCAGTCGTTTGTTTTTACGGCGATATTTTGCTTTTGCAGTTCTGCAAAAAAGGTTTCGGGAAGCAGCGTTTCCTTTATCGCTCTCGTAAAGGCGAGGGTCGTCTTACCGTTTGTGGTGATTGCGCCGAGATTTTGCGTGTTGTTTTTGGACACGTTCATGTTGAGAGCATATCTTTCGACGCCCATGCATTGCGGGGACGTCACGTTGCCGAGATTGCTGAATATTATGGTTTGGCGAGAGCGCATAAACACTCTTCCCATGCGCAATATCGCAGTCTTCAAAAACAACGGAACGACTTTCAAAATCCAGTTCTTTTGCGCTTTGACCGTCGTCGAAATAAATGCGTCGAGCTTGTCCTTCGCCGAGAGAATTTTCAGTTGTCTTTGAGTTTCCTTTGCACATTCTTCGATGCTCTTACACTCATTAGGAGCAAGGATTATTCTCACGAAAGTGACAAAGTTTCGCATGGTTTTCGAGGGATAAAGCGCACGCAAATTGACGGGTATCATCACCGCGATGGGCAACTTGTTTTTGCAAGTTTTTTCAATCGAATACGCCAAAACGCCCGCAATATACGCCGTAAACGAAACGCCGATTTCCTTTGCTTTTTTAAGCACGTCTTGCGCCTCCGCAACGCCCTCGCTCACCGCATAGCCGTCTTTTGACAGCGTGCCTTTTATGCGATGAGGCACTTTGCCCGCAAGTGCTTTGAGGTTCATTTGCCCTAGGGATATAGGCTTGTAGTTTTTTTCAAAACTATCCTCGATTTCCTCTTGATGCGGTTGGCTTTGCCAGTCGATGACGCCCTCGTCCTCGACGTTTACGCCGAGCACTTCCCTATATCTTTTGACGATGCTTTTCAAAAAAGCGAGCGCGCCGTTGCCGTCGGCAAGCGCGTGGAATATTTCAAGCACGATTTTGTTGCCGAGCGCGGACACTCTGAACCAATATCCGTTGGTGTCGGCAGGATTGATCGGCTTCAAAAGCGTTTCTTCCGCAAAGACCTTGCACGGTGCGTCGTTGTATTCGAAAAAGTGCCACGCATAGCCCTTTTTGAGCCGCACTTTGTACGCTTCGAATCTGGGCAAAACGTCGTTGAGCGCAATTTGCAATTTGTCCTTATCCACCTCTTCCGTCATGATTGCGGAAATTCTGAAAAGGCTTTGCGCTTTTTTCGTGGACATTATGGGATAGAATTTTGCCGAATGGTCAAGCTCGAAACGCAATTTTTTTTGCGATTTTTTCGACGTTTTATCACGGTTTTTTGCGGTTTTTTCGCTAGTTTCGCTGCGATTTTCGGCGGTATTTTTGCTCTCTTGCGACAATTTTTGCCACTTCCTTTTCGATAATTCTCGATATATTGCATATATTTTATTCTTTTTTAATATTATTGTCAATGAATTGTGCCATGCTTGTGTTCGGCGCAAAAGGAGCGATATGGATTTTTCAAAAAATCAATCTTCAAAAACTCAAACACAATCTCAAAAAGCCATCGAGCAAGCCGCCAAAACCACGCAAAAATCCTCTCATAAAGTGGAGCTCGACCACCTGCACGCAATGAGCGTAACGGGAGTCGAGGACGTGCCGACTTTCACGGACAAAACAATCGTCATTCGCCTAAAAGGCGAAACGTTGACGGTTTCGGGACAGAATCTTGCCGTAAAAAATCTTGACGTCACCGAGGGAAAACTGCAAATCGAGGGACAAGTCAACGCTCTCAAATACTCGGCGCAAACTTCTCCTACTTCGTTTGCAAAACGCATTTTCAAATGACTCAATTGTATCTCGGGGCAAACGCAAAAGCGCAGGCAATTTGCTTTGCGCTTTGCTTTGCGGCAGGGATTGTCGCAGGCGTTTTCGCGTTATTGTACACAAAAAAAGCGGGCTTTTTCGAGCGCGCCCTTCTCGACTTTTTCGCTACGGGCGTCATTGGTGCGATTTTTATATGCTGCATTGAGTTTTTTATGCAGGGACTACCCTCTTTTTACGGCGTTTTGGCGTACGTTTCCGGCACGGCCGTACTGCCGCTTATCGTCAAAAAAATCAGAAAAATCAAGCGTGAAAAAGCATATAAAACCTTAATGAAGGTGCGGAAAAGTTCTCGACAAATTAGCGAAAAAAAGGACGAATAACACCGCATTTTGTCTTGTTTTGCCTCTTGTCTTTCCTTTTGGGCGAAGTGTGCTAATATAGGCACAGGAGGCAAAAAATGAGCAACGTAAAACACAAAAATTGCATCGTCAGACAGCTTGCCAAAAGCGCGAAATCCAGGCTTTGCAAAAACGCCTACGAGCAAGAAGTTGCGCCCACGGGAGCAACGCCCGAACAAAAAGAAATATATCTCAAACTATGTAAACTGCAAAAAGACGGTGAAACGGTGACCAATCCCGTTGCGAGTTTTGCCGATCCCGAATGAAAACACTGTCCCACGAAGAAAAACAACGCTACATACTCTCTCTTTGCGCCGATTACGTGAGTGTAAAAAAATATTTGGACGAAAAAGCAAGAAAAATCGGCTGACGCAAAAACCATATGTTTTTGCAATTGTTTGAAAATGTGATTTTGACAAAATTCGGCTTTTATGCGTTCGTTTTGACTATATAAACGCTGCTTTTGATAAAAAATCTTTGATTGTCGGTGGCAAGGGGCAAATTGTTGCGTGAAAATTGTACAAAATTTTCCGTTTCTATCATTGACTTTAACGCACGATAATAATATAATATCAAAAGAATAGTTTTTAAGGAGATGAACTATGTATACAAGATGTCCCAGCTGCAGAGCCGAAATCAGTTTCGAGCCCCCTGCGAATATGGAATCGCTTCCCGACGGCTACAAGCATCGTATCAAATGCCCCAGCTGCGGAGTGACCATCGGCGTTAAAATCAACAAAATCGACACAGCTCCCGCAACTTTAGTACAACAAGCACCGGCATATACTCAACCTCAAACCAACTTCGAGCCGGTCTATACCAACGCAAACGAAGAAGCCGTTCCGCAAAAGAAAGTCAAAGCAAAACACAGCGGCGTAGGCAGAAACGTCACCATGATGATTATGTCCTTGCTCTTTATTGCATTGAGCGTTGTCGGCTACCTCGTCAACACAAACGCAATCAAGATCGAAGGCGGTTTGTACGGAATCGGAAATTTGGACGGCATCACTTGCTGGAACACCCTCATTCAAGATTTCGCTGTGTTCAAAGCATACTTTGACGATCCCGTCACCGGCATTTTGACAATCTTGCCGATGATTGTGTTCACGCTTGCAGGCATCAACTTCATCGTCGCACTCGTGTCCGCATGCGGAAAGAAGTACGGCAGAGCTTACAACCTCATCATGAGCATCGTCTTGGCGGCATGCGCGGTGGTTATTCTCTTCCGTCCGTTCATTGCGGTGAAGGACGCATGGGAAGGCAGCATTCTCGCTTACTTCAAAGACTTAGTCGACAGCGGATACTATATGCTTATCGCATCCGCGGCACTCGGCGTGTTGCAACTCATCTTCGGTCTTTGCTTCTGCAAGTCCTTGAAGAGAAAAGAAAAGAAAGTCAAATAATCGAGATTAACACAAACGCAAAATCCATCGGCAACAGTCGATGGATTTTTTTACGCCCTTTCTTGCGCAATTTCTTCCTCTACAAAAGTATAGCGGTGTGTAACTTTAATTACAATTTCCCCTTTCCTCACGTGTTTGGACTTCGGCGTTTGCAAAGCAATCCGCCT
>ENA-OROD01001462-OROD01001462.1-human-gut-metagenome-genome-assembly--contig:-NODE-1462-length-18888-cov-3.352997_pt1 | contig 18888 bp, 18 predicted proteins | sample MGYA00242123_ERZ509038 | MGnify/ENA primary metagenome ERZ509038 (study PRJEB26280, sample SAMEA2338719) | human gut metagenome | biome: human gut; feature: human-associated habitat; material: faeces... | reverse complement strand
CATTTATCTAATTTTCTAAAACAAGGAATCAGAGTTCAACTACTGATTCGCATTACTAATAAGATTATTGCTGCTGACGTTCGTCAAACTCTAACTCTACTTTTACCGGGAAGTGATCCGAAGGAGTGCGGGCTTGATGCGTTGCCGTATATGTCCGTAAGGTATGGCATCATCTTTTCAAGCACCTTTGGGGAAAGGGCCGTTGTGGCCGCATTGTCAAGATAAACCTTTCTCATTTGTCCTCTGTCTCCTGATCTGCATAAAATTTATCCATATTTATTGTTCTGCGCTTGGTGTAGGAGCCTTTCGGCGCGGGCCTGCGCACCATTGGAATATGGTATTCGTCGCCCTTGCCGCAGCGTTCAAGCTGGCTTTTATAATCCTCCGCCATGTCCGCAAGGGTGGTGGAAAACAGCACCTCGTTTATGCGACCCTGAAGCTTGAGCCAAAGCGGGCGGGCGGAGCAGCTGCACGCATTGCTGCAGGCGGCGTTTTCCGTGCCTACACAGCTTACCAAATCCGTGTCCCCTTCAAGCACCCTTAGCACCGTGCCTACGTATATATCCTCCGGCGCGCGGCTAAGCTCATAACCGCCGTATGCCCCGCGGGAGCCGATTATAAGCCCCGCTTTTTTAAGCTGGCTTATCATTTGCTCAAGATAGGACGTACTTATGTCCTGCCTCTGCGCAAGGCTCAGTGCGCTTACCGGGCCGTTGCCGTATTCAATGGCAAGATCTACCATGGCCTTTAATCCATAGCGCCCTTTTGTGGAGAAGAACATTACCACGTCACCTCAATTCCTACCAATGCAGTATGATTTCATATGTAATATACTACCTTTGTTCAGTTTTGTCAACACCGCTATTAAATATGATATGAAAAAATTGCGAAAAACGGGCAAAATTGCCCGCTTATGCCTATCCGTCCAGCCTTTCCTTCAATCCGGTAAGGCTTTTGTTCATTTCGCTCAGTATGCTCAGCGCCTCGTCCCACTCCTCTGCGGAGAATGTTTCCATCATGGTGGTGTATATCATTTCGAAGTCAATATCGCACCAGCGGGCGTAATCCGCGCCCTTCTGGGTAAGCCGTATCCTTACGCAGCGGGTATCAAGCTTATCCCGCACGCGCTTAACGAAGCCCGCCGCCTCAAGCCTGCGCAGCGACACGCCCGCGCTGGCCTTTGTAACGCCAAGCTGGGAAGCAAGCTCGATCTGCGTGGGCGCGCCCAGTTTGCTTATTGCAAAAAGCACCTGCGGCTGGCCGGGGTAAAGGCCGTATTTGCTCAGCGTTTTCTGCATGCAGGCATTATATGTGCGCACAAGTTCGCAAAACGCTTCGCTTACGGCTGCTGTGGGCGCGTTCATGGGCATGTATCCTCCGGGAAAAATACTTAGCATTATTATCCTGTAAACCCGCCCCTTAGTCAAGGCCATGCGAAAACATTTGCGGCATATGTCGCTTTGTGGTATGATATATGCTGATATAATTTTTTATCAAAACGGAGGGCCTATGAGCCGTATTGATTGCAACGAGATTGTAAAACGCATGGAGGAGCGCCTCAGTGCGGATTATCAGATAGAGCTGCACGAGGCTTCAACGGTGCAGCTGCATAACGCGCTGGCGGAGGCCGTTATGGCCGTTACCGCGAAGGACTGCCGCGAAAGCCGCCGCGCGCATGAGCGCGTGCGCAGGGCATATTATTTCAGCGCGGAATATTTGATGGGCAGGTCGGTATTTTCAAACCTGTACAACTTGGGGATACTGGACGAAATGCGCACACTCCTCCGCGAAAGGGGAGCGGACATTTCCGCAATGGAGGAAATTGACGATGCGGCGCTCGGCAACGGCGGCCTCGGCAGGCTTGCCGCGTGCTATTTGGACAGCGCGGCCACGCTGGGCATACCGCTTGAAGGCTACGGGCTGAGATATAAATTCGGCCTGTTCAAGCAGACTTTTGTTGACGGGTTCCAGGTGGAGAAGGCGGACGACTGGCTTAAATACGGCGACCCATGGAGCAAGCGCAGGGACGATAAAACCGTTACCGTTGAATTTGCGGATCAAAAGGTGCTTGCCGTGCCGTACGATATGCCCGTTTTCGGCTACAACACGGCGCATAGCGGCACGCTGCGCCTGTGGCAGAGCGAACCGATAGAGGAATTCGACTTCAATCTGTTCAACGAGCAGGAATATGCCCTTGCCGTGCGGGAAAAGAACATGGTGGAGGATATTACCCGCGTGCTTTATCCGAACGACAGCACATACGCGGGCAAGCGGCTTAGGCTAAAGCAGCAGTATTTCCTTTCAAGCGCCAGCCTGCAGGACATTGTACGCCGCTATAAGCGCACCCGCGGCACGGACATGAGCATGTTTGCCTCGCATTGCTCCATTCAGCTTAACGATACGCACCCCGTGGTGAGCATACCGGAGCTGATAAGGCTTATGATGCTTGAAGGAATGGACTTCAACGCGGCGTTTGAGACCGCGCGCAAAACCTTTAACTACACCAACCATACCGTTATGAGCGAGGCGCTGGAGCGCTGGGACGAGGGGCTGTTTTCGAGCGTTGTGCCGGAGCTGACGGGCATAATTTACCGCATAAACGACCGGCTTAACGACGAGCTGCGCGCCCGCGGCGCAAGCGACGAAATGCGCAGCCGTATGCAGATAATAGACAACGGCACCATACACATGGCCCGCTTGGTGGTTTATGTTTCAAGCGCGGTGAACGGCGTTGCCAAGATACATACGGACATACTGAAAAACGATTTGTTCCGCGACTGGTACGCGCTCTATCCCGAACGCTTCCAGAACAAGACCAACGGCATAACCCCGCGGCGTTTCCTTGGCCTGTGCAATCCCGAATACGCGGCGCTGATTGCCGAAAAGACGGGGTCTTACGACTTCATTGCCGACCTTAGCCAGATAAGCAAGCTGAAGGAGCATATAGATGACGACACTATAGCCCACTTCAACGAAATAAAGGCCAAGAATAAGTGTAGGCTTTCTTCCGTTATAAGCGAAAAGGAGGGTGTGCTGCTGCCAACGGACTTTGTTTACGACGTGCAGGTGAAGCGGCTGCATGAATACAAGCGGCAGCTTATGAACGCATTCTCCATACTGGATATATATTATTCCATAAAGGATGGCACACTTACGGATTTCACCCCCACGGCGTTCATATTCGGCGCAAAGGCCGCGCCGGGCTACATACGGGCGAAGAACATTATAAAGTTCATAAACGAAATTGCCAACATGGTCAATTCGGACCCCGCCATGAAGGACGTTATGCGCGTTGTGTTCGTGCAGAACTACAACTGCTCCTATGCGGAAATGATAATACCCGCGGCGGATATATCGGAGCAGATATCCCCCGCCGGAACGGAGGCCAGCGGCACGGGCAACATGAAGCTGATGCTCAACGGCGCGGTAACGCTTGGCACATACGACGGGGCGAACATAGAAATTGCCGAGCAGGCCGGGCTTGAGAACAACTATATATTCGGCGCAACGGTGGAGGATATTGCAAAAATACGCTCCTCCTACGACCCGAAGGGCATATACGAATCCAACCCCCGCATAAAGCGCGCGCTGGACACGCTGGTGAACGGCACTTTTGCGGACGGCGGCATGGGCGGCTTCAAGGAGCTTTATGATTCGCTGCTGTACGGCGCGGCATGGCACGCGCCCGACCAATACTATCTGCTGCTCGACATGCCCTCCTACATGGAGGCAAAGCTGCGCGCCAACCGCGACTACCGCGACCGCACGGCCTTCGGCCGCAAGTGCCTTATGAACACCGCCGGCGCCGGCAAGTTCTCTTCCGACCGCGCGCTGAAGGAATACGCGGAGGAGATTTGGCATATACCGACAATAACGGGCTTACGCCCGTAGTGAAATTGCGCTTAGGCGCAGTGAAATATTGCTTCCGCCATGTGAAATACGCCTAATGGCGTGTGAGCATGAGAAATTATAAGGATATGGGGACGCTATGCGTCCCCTTTGTGTTGTTATTGTTTGGTGCTACTGCTAACCAAAAGCTGTCCCCGCGTGCGGTGGAGCCTTTTGGAGCGCCTTATAAGCTTACAGATTAAGCCTGCCCTGAAAGGGGAGGTGGACATGAGCGACAGCGAATGGACGGAGGGGTTGAAAAAGAAAGTCGCCTCGCTTGGTATCCTCAACCTCTCAGCCAAACCTTGGTTTGCCATCTCCCCGTAAAGGGGAGCCTTTTGGTACAGCGGCAGTAAAAACAACACAAAAAGGGGACGGTAATCCGTCCCCGCATAATACATGCTGTGTTTATTTATTTGCCGAGCTGGCGGTAAACCTCGGTCATCAGCTCTACGGAGCCGTCGTTGAGCCATTCTTCGATAAGCGCGTTCCAAACCTCGTCCTTCTTGTCGGCGGTGAGGGTGGCGGCTATGGCGTCGTGTACCTCGTCAAGGGTCTTGGAGCCGGCCTTTTCGTCGCTGACGTAATAGATTATGTGCAGCCCGTTGGTGTCCTCGAACACCTGGCTGTACTGGCCAAGGGAAAGCTTGGCAAAGGCATCCTTAACGGCCGATGACCAATCGGAAGAGGAAGTGTAGGAATTGGATATGAGCATACCGTCCGCGTAAGCATCAATCTCTGTAAAGTCGGTATTCTCCGTCACGTCGGCCATAACGGCCTTGAAATCCTCGCCCGCTTCAAGGCGCGCGTAGGCAGCGTTTATCTTTTCATAGGCGCTGGCGGTGTATTCGGCGTAATACTTGTCGTATTCGGCCTGCTTGGCCTTGTATTCGCTTATTATCTCCGCTATGCGAGCGGCGTTGGTGCTTGTGCCGTTTATTGCATCGTCAAAGGCAAGGGTGCAATACTCGGTCTTGAGATTGTTCATTGCGGTCTTAGCATCGGTGCATTCCTGCGGAATGTCACCTTCGTAGGCAACATAGATATCATATATCCTATGGTAATCCTTAGGAACATAGAGCGGGGGAACGCCTTCCTGGCTTGCTTCGTAGGCGTCCTCGTCGTCCTTATAGTACTCGGGATTGTTATTATATGTGTCCATATCGGTCATGGAGTTGGTGCTGAACTGCTCCTCAATGTCCGCCTCGTCCGCAGCGGCGTCCTTGGTCAGGTCGTTCCGCATAAGCTCGACAAGGTATTCAACCTCAACGTCCTCGCTCAGCTTTGCGCAGTAGGATTCATAGGTGGCGTTTTCGTCGCCCATGTTGGCAATGGCTTCTTCAAGTATAAGCTCGTTCATCCTTTCGTCCACGTTCACGCTTTCGTCCGTTTCGGCCTCCTGCTCTGCTATGCCGCGGTAATAGGAATTGAGCCCGTCTATCTTTTCGGCAATGCGGCCTTCAAGCTCCGCCTTCTGCTCATCGGTAAAGTTGGCGTAGCCCAGCTCGCGCGCCTTGGCCTCTATAACCTTGTCCTGAACCATAAGGTTGATAAGGTCGTCCTGAAACTCCTCAAGCGTGGCCTGATCGCTCATCACGTCGTAACCATAGTTGGCAAAATACTCAACGTACATATCGAACATGCTCTTAACATCGCCGAGCGTAAGCACGGTTTCGCCGTTTATTTTGGCTACCGCGGCACTCAGGTCAAGTTCCGCGCTGTTGTCGGTATCCGTAGGCTCTGCGGTGGATGCGGGCGCGGCGGGGTCTGTGGGCTCAGCGGTGCCGTTGGGGGTATCGGTGTCGCTCAGCTGGCAGGCGCACAGTATGCTTGCGGCCATAGCGGCGCACAGCAGCAGGGCAATAAGCTTCTTGGTATTCAAATCGTTTTCTCCTTCCATATCATGTGCAGCAATGGCTGCGCAAGTCAGTATTATGTATTATAGCATCAATTTGCGCTTAGGCAATCGGCAAGCATGTAAACAAACTGTGGCAGCATGGCGTAGAGCGCGGCGGCGTCGCTCTTGGGGCGGCTTATAACCATGCTCGGCGTATCGCCGAAGGTCATGCGCGCGCCCGCTATGTTGCCCGCGGCGGCAATAAGCTTTGCCCCGTCTATGGGCGCCTGCTTATCGAACACGAAGCGCACCTCCTTATCCCGTATCCTCAGCTGCGTAACGCCCGCGCGGGAGCAGTCCGCCTTTATAAGGGCAATGTTGAGCAAATTCGCCGTGTCCTCCGGAATGTCGCCGTAGCGGTCTATAAGCTCATCCTGCACGTCGTAAAGATCGTCCCGCGTTTCTATCAGCGCTATGCGCTTGTACATGGAAAGCCGCTCCGATTCGCGCGGAATATAATGCGTGGATATGCTGGCGGGGACGGGGATATCAACCACCGTGTCTATCTTTACCGGCTCCTTTTCGCCCTTGGCTTCCTTCACCGCGCCTTCAACAATTTTGCAGTAAAGGTCGTAGCCCACGGCTGCCATATGCCCGTGCTGCTCCGGCCCCAGCAGGTTGCCCGCGCCGCGTATTTCAAGGTCCCGCATTGCTATTTTGAAGCCCGCGCCGAATTGGGTAAATTCGCGTATGGCGCTCAGGCGTTTTTCGGCAATGTCGCTCAAAACCTTGTCCCGCATAAACGTTAGGTATGCGTAGCCAAGCCGCGCGCCCCGGCCTACCCTGCCGCGCAGCTGATAAAGCTGGGCAAGGCCCATTTTGTCCGCATCGTATATTATAATGGTGTTTACGTTGGGTATATCAAGCCCGCTTTCTATTATTGTGGAGCAAAGCAGAACGTCGTATTGCTGCTCCATAAAGTCCAGCATCGTGCGCTCAAGCTGCCGTTCGCCCATCTGCCCGTGGGCATAGGCTATGCGCGCCTCCGGCACAAGCTGCTTCAGCTTTTCCGCAAACGTTTCCATGCCGCGCACGTTGTTGTAAACGAAGAACACCTGCCCCCCGCGGCCAAGCTCTTTCATTATGGCCTCCCGCGCAACGGCCTCGCTGTATTCCATAACGTATGTCTGCACGGGGTAGCGCTGCTCCGGCGGGGTTTCGATGACTGACATATCGCGTATGCCCGTCATGGACATATGAAGCGTTCTCGGTATAGGCGTTGCGGAAAGGGTGAGCGCGTCTATATCCTTGCGCATTTCCTTTATCTGCTCCTTGTGGCCCACGCCGAAGCGCTGCTCCTCGTCTATTATAAGAAGGCCCAAATCTTTGAACTGCACGGATTTTGAAAGCAGCTTGTGCGTGCCGACAACAACGTCTATCGTGCCTTTTTTAAGCCCGTCTATCACCCGTGCCTCCTCCGAAGGGGTATTGAACCGCGAAAGCAGCGCAACGTTAACGGGGAAGCCCGAAAAGCGGGCGGCAAGGGTGTTGTAATGCTGCTGCGCAAGTATTGTCGTTGGCACAAGGAAGGCAACCTGCTTGCTGTCCGTCACGGCCTTGAACGCGGCGCGGAGGGCGACTTCCGTCTTTCCGTAGCCCACGTCCCCGCAAAGCAGCCTATCCATAACGCGGTCGCTTTCCATGTCCTTCTTTATTTCGGCAATGCTCGTAAGCTGGTCCGGCGTTTCCTGATAGGGGAAGCTTTCCTCCAGCCGCTTCTGCCACGCCGTGTCAGGCGGGAAGGCATGGCCCTTCCTGTGCAGCCTGTCGCCGTAAAGCTTTACCAAATCGAACGCCAGCTTTTTAACGCTCTCCCGCGTTTTGTTTACCGTGCGCTGCCATTCCCCCGTGCCAAGGTGGGAAAGATGGGCGGTGGTTTCGTCCCCGCCAATGTATTTCTGCACGCGATCAAGCTGATCCGTAGGCACGTAAAGCTTATCCCCGCCCGCGTAAACAAGATGCAGATAGTCCCGCGATACTCCCGCCACCTGAAGCGTTACAACGCCCACGAAGCGGCCTATGCCGTGCAGCTCATGCACCACCAAATCGCCCACGCTAAGCTCGCTGAAGGCCAATTTGGGCTTCTTTTTGGAGGCTGACGCACTGCGGCGCGATTCCGTGCCGTATAGCTCGCATTCGCTTATTACCGCAAGCCTGAGCTCAGGGTATTCAAAGCCGCGCGCTATGCTCTGGCCCACAATAAGCTGCTCCCCGCTTATGATGTCCCGCGTAAGGGCTTCGGCAATGCCTATAGTAACGCCTTCATCGCCCAGCATATCGCCTATGCGCTTTGCGTGCGCGCCCGCGTATATCATAACGGTGCTGCCGCCCCGCTTCCAGCTTTCAATGTCCGCGGCAAGGGCTGGCGTGTTGCCTATGTATTTCGCCATCGGCCGCGTTTCAAAGCGGAAAAGGCATTTGGGCTTTATCAGTCCGTATGTCCGCGTAAGGGCGAAAAGCATGGCCGTATATGGTGTGTCAAGGCTCTGCAATATGTGCGAGGGCTGGCATATAAGCTCCGCCTGCTCGGGCAGCGCCGTGCCTTCATGGATATATGACCCAACCCTGTCAAGGTGCGTTGTGAAGGCAAGCTTTGCGCTTTCCTCAACGCGCTGCGGCTCGTCTATCAATATTATTGCGCCTTCGGGCAGATAATCGGTAATGAACGCCTCCGGGTAAAAAAGGGGCATCAGCATTTCAAGCCCAAGGGGTATGCCGCCTTCGGAAAGCCGGTCGTATTCTTCCTTCATGCCCTCGGTTTTGCGCAGCGCACGCATGCCGCGTGTGCGTGCTTCCTTCGTAAGGGGCATCTCCGTTGCCGGGGGGATGACGCAGCGGTCTATGTTCTCTATCGAGCGCTGAGATATTGCGTCGTATGTGCGCATGGTGTCTATCTCGTCGTCAAAGAACTCTATCCTTACTGGGTTCGCCATGCTTATGGGGAACACGTCCAAGTAACCGCCCCTCAGGCACACCTGCCCCTTGCCTTCGCACATATCAACCCGCTCGTACCCCGCGTTTATAAGCGCGGCCAAAAGCTCGCGCGGCTCAGTCCTGTCCCCTGCGGAAACGGTGCGCATGCATTGGGCGATGGCTGCGGGCGGGGTCATGCGCTGTATCAGCGCCTCTGCCGATACCGCAACGGCAATGTTTTCCCCGTTAAGCAGTGCGCACAGCGGCTCAAGCCGCCTTGCCGTAAGCCCCGCGGATGCGGCAATGCCCTTTGCGCCCAGCGGCAGCTCCCGCGCGGGCAGATGATACGCCCTGTCCGTAAACGCGGCCATGTCCTGCTGTATCCTTGCGGCGCTTGATTCATTGGCGGTTATTATCAGCACGGTTTTGCCCGTATGGCAAAACAGGCCCGCCGCAATGTGCGCCCGCACGGCCTCGCAAAGGCCGAACACGGCTGCGCTGCCCTCGCCCTTTTTCAGCGCGTCAACAAGGCGCGTATACTCCGGGTGCTTATTAAGTATTTTTATCAGCGGATGCTCATTCATCCTTCGTTTCGCCTTTCTGTTCAGCATTTTCGGCTTCGGCCTTCTTGGCTTCTTCCTTCTTTTTGCGCTTGGGCTTTTTGTTGAAGCGCATCTGCGCGTCTGCTATCCGGCCCGATACCATAAGCTCCGCCGCGTCCGCAGCATCGTTCAGCGCGGCCTTAACCTTGTCCAGCGCCTCTCCCGTGGGCATGGACATAACGTGCGCTATCAAATCGCGCCCGCCTTCAGGCGCGCCAACGCCAACCCGTATGCGGGGAAAATCATCGAACCCAAGCTGGTATATAACGCTTTTCATGCCGTTGTGGCTGCCGGAGGAGCCTTTTTCGCGTATGCGAAGATCGCCGGGGTCAAGGTCTATATCGTCATATATAACAATAAGCTGATCGTGCTCGATCTTGAACCAGTTGACCAAATCCCTTACCGCCCAGCCGGAATTGTTCATGAAGGTTAAGGGCTTAGCCAGTATCACCCGCTCCGTGCCTATGCGGCCTTCGCCGTAAACGCTGCGGAAGTTCTCCTTCCTTATATCTATATTGTGCCTTGCCGCCAATATGTCCAGCGCCATAAAGCCCATGTTGTGCCGCGTGTCGGCATATTCGCGCCCGGGGTTGCCAAGGCCTACTATTATATACATAAAAACCTCCGTAAAAAGTTTGTTGCACGCAATCATGCCCTCATGCAGGCTCGCATGGGGGTGCCAACGCATATTATACCCCAAAACCCGCCGCCGCACAAGGCAATGCGCGAACAGAGCGCGGGCAGGGGCAAGAAAAAAAGAGCCGTGCAAGGCGGCTCCTTTGATATGCCGGTTTAAGATTCCTTCTTTTCGCGGTTGAACACCTGCACCCTTGCATAGTGGCAAAGGGCTATTACCGCAAGCACTATCGCAATGCAGAACACTATTATGTTCAGCATGCCTATCCATGGCCAGAAGTTTTTCAAAAGCGTAAGCGCAACGCCCGCATTGAAGAAGCCCGCGGCAAACTTGCCGTACCAATCGGCGTACACAACCACCTCCTTGCGGAAAAGCAGCAGGCCGCCTATTATCATTATGCCTTCTTTTATAAGCACCGCAAGCAGTATCCAAAGCGGCAGCCAGCCAGCGGAATAGAAGCACGAAAGCGCCGCTATTACCATAAGCTTGTCCGCAAGGGGATCGAGAACCTTGCCAAGGTCGCTTATCCAGTTGTTCCTGCGGGCAAGGTAGCCATCGAGCAGATCCGTGAAAAACGCCGTGAGGAACACAATAAGGCAGGCAAGATATTTTGCCCGCGCGAAAAGAAATATGAACACGCCGACCAATATAAGGCGTATGGCCGAAAGCACGTTTGGTATATGCCGCATAAATTACACTCTCCTATGCAGACCATTATAACCGATGGATAAAATATTTTCCATATTTTATTGTGAAAAGTAAGCTAAATGTAAGATGAAAATAGGATAAGATAGTGTTAATTCTGTGTACAATCGCCTTTTTCGTTGACATGCAGCCCCTTGGGCGATAAAATAGTAGGGCAGTTTATCCGCGCGTGGGGGTATCCTCGCGCTTATTACAAAGGAGATTTTTGAAAAATGCGCACAACAAAGACCATTGCCCTTGTACTGGCCGCTATAATGCTCGCGGCGGCGCTGAGCGCCTGTTCGGTAAACAACCCGAATTACACCGTGCTTAAAGTAGGCGACATGAACATAGGCGTAAACGCCTACTATAATAATTACAACTACCTTGCACAGGTCTATTCCATGTATGGCCTTTACAATGTTTCAACGCCCGAAGCCTTCAAGCGTATGCAGGACCAGGTGTTCGATAACCTTATCAACAATGCCCTGCCGGTGGTAGTGGCCAAGCAGAACGGCGTTACCCTGACCGAGGAGGAAGAGGCTCAGGTTCAGGCGGACTTCAAAGAGCAGATAGACCAGATGATAGCCCAGTATGCCTCCCAGGTGGACGAATCCATAACCGATGAGGACGCCAAATATGCCGAAGAGGAAAAGCTGTTCAAGGCGGCGCTTAAGAGCAGCGGCTGGAACTACAACACCTATCTGAAGATGATAGAGGACGACGTCCGCGGCGCAGCCATAGGCAACAAGTATATGGAATCGCTCTATTCCGGCGTGAACGTGACCGAGGAGGACGCCAAGGCCTACTATGACGAGCAGCTTGCCGCCAAGAAGGCCGAATATGCCGAAACCCCCGCCCAGTTCTATACCGATTATTCCAACGCCATCAGCGGCAGCGACACTGTAGGCGTGCTTACCGTGCCCGAAGGATACCGCTTCTGCAAGCATATACTTATAAAGAAGGCCGAAGAGGGCGACACCACCAAGAACGTCAACCAGATAGTTGAAGAGGTGAAGGCCAAGCTGGCGGACGGCGTGGATTTCGATAAGCTCGTTGAAGAATACGGCGAGGATCCCGGCATGAAGGAGGAGCCTTACAAGACCGAGGGCTATCTTATAAGCGAAAACACCCTTGATAAGTATTACGACGGCTTCGGCATCGCTGCCATATCGCTCAAGAACATAGGCGACGTGAGCAACCCCGTTGAGACCGAGGCGGGCTACCACTTCATACAGTACACCTCCGATGCGGAGGTTAAGGACACCCCGTTTGAGGACGTTAAGCAGGCCATAATAGACAAGCTGACCGAGGATGAAAAGGTTGCCATTTACAACGACTGCCTTGAGAAGTGGAAGGAAGAAATAAAGATAGAGAAGTACTATGACCGCGTGAGCGGCATCAAATAAGGCCAAGTAAACAAGGCGACATCAAAGCGGGCGAAAGCTCGCTTTTTTGTATTGGCTGAGGCGTTTGTGATATGCTATAATCAAATAAAGCAAAAGGAAAGGGGAGCGGACGCATGTGCAACAAAGTATATACGCTCGATGAAATACGCTCCATCGCCGCGCCCATCGCCAAGGATTACGGAGTGGATGCGCTGTATCTGTTCGGCTCATACGCGCGCGGGGACGCAACGCCGGAAAGTGACATGGACTTCCGCATAGACAAGGGCAGCGTATGCTCCGTATTCAAGCTGGGCGGGCTATATAATGAGATGGAGCACAGCTTCGATAAAAAGATGGACATTATGACCACGCAGATGCTTTCGGAGGATTTTCTGCGTTTCATACGCGGAGAGGAGGTGCTGATATATGAGCGCGGTTGAGGTTCTTTCATATATTCCGTATCTTGCAGACTTCTGCCAAAAGCTTATATCAAAAGAGATTTGAACGGGTGAGCCGTCCTGAGCGGATGGCTTTTTTATTAGCGCACCGGAGGAAAAGCGATGTTTCAGATAATGGTGGTAGAGGACGACATAAACGCGCGGCGGCTTATGCAGGCCGTGATAGAGCAGAACGGCTACGCGGCTATTCCCGCGTCCGATGGGGCGGAGGCGCTTGCGCTGATGGACAAAAAGCACGTTGATCTTATTGTGCTGGACGTGATGATGCCCCATATGGACGGCTATACGCTCGCGCGGGAGCTTAGGAGCGCGGGCAATAACGTGCCCATATTGATGGTCACGGCGCGGCAGAGCGCCAAGGATAAGAAGGAAGGCTTCCTTGCGGGGACGGATGATTACATGGTAAAGCCCGTGGACGAGGAGGAGATGATGCTGCGCATTGCGGCGCTGTTAAGACGCAGCCGAATAGTGAGCGAACGGCGGCTGACGATTGGCAGCACCACGCTTGATTACGACGCGCATACGCTTATAGACGCGGCGGGGGAGCATGAGCTGCCGAACAAGGAATTTATGCTGCTGTATAAGCTTTTGTCCTACCCAAACCATATATTTACCCGTAGGCAGCTTATGGACGAAATATGGGACATGGAGAGCGACACGGACGAGCGAACCGTTGACGTGCATATAAACCGCCTGCGCGAAAGGCTGAAGGGCAACGGGGATATTGAGCTTGCAACGGTACGCGGACTTGGCTACAAGGCGGTGAAGAAGCAATGAAAAAGCTCGGCGCGCAGATGGTTTTTGCAACGTTCCTTGTTATGCTTTCAACGGCTGCGCTTACGGTCACGGTCATGCTGCTGCTGGAGTTCCTTGGCGCGCTGCCGGAGGTGAAATATCCTGCGGTGGTGTGGCCCGTAATTGCACTTGGCATATGCGTTGCGGTGGGCACGGGCATAAACGCGCTGCTCACGCGGTGGTATTTCAGGCCCATGAAGCAGATCATAGGGGCCGTGCGCCGCGTTGCAAAGGGGGATTTCTCCGTCCGCGTGGAGGAGATAAAGGGCGTAAGGAACGAGCTTGAGGAGCTTACAAAAAGCTTTAACATGATGGCGGAGGAGCTGGGCAGCACGGAGCTTTTCCGGCGGGACTTCATAAATTCATTTTCGCATGAGTTCAGAACGCCCATGGTATCCATACGCGGCTTTGCGCGGCAGCTTAAAAAGAGCGACATTACAGAAGCCCAGCGGCAGGAATATGCGGACATAATAATAAGCGAGGCTGACAGGCTGACCAACATGGCCTCCAACATACTTACGCTGACGCGGGTTGAAAACCAGCAGATAGTTACGGACAAAACCACATTCCGCCTGGATGAGCAGCTGCGCACATGCATACTGCTGCTTGAAAAGGAATGGGAAGCCAAGAACATAAGCCTTGATATAGATTTGGACGAGGTTGAGTATACCTCCAACGAGGAGATGCTTTCCCAGGTTTGGCTGAACATACTGGGCAACGCAATAAAGTTCAGCAAGGATGGCGGAGAGGTGCGCATATACTGCGCCAAGCACGGCAGCAGCGTGCGCGTGGAGATAGAGGACTACGGCGTGGGCATGAGCGAAGAAACGCGGCAGCATGCCTTTGAGCGGTTCTATCAGGGCGCAGGCAGCCGCGCCACCACCGGAAACGGGCTGGGGCTGAGCATTGCAAAGCGCATAGTTGAACTATGCGGCGGGGAGATAAACATAACGAGCGAGCTTAACCGCGGCACGCTGTTCATAATAACATTGCCTACGGAGTGAGTTGGAGCATTGTGGGCAGGGCTTCTTCCTCCTCAACCTGTGCGGATGTGGGAGCCGAGGCGGCGTTGGCTATTGCCTCGGCCAGGAACTCAACGGAGTTCATGGCCTGCTCAAACGTGTTTGCATTGTGCCCAATCTCTGCCAGCAGGCAATGGGAGGACACATGCTGGTTATATCGCCCCACCTTAACGCGGATATTGCGGGCAAGGCTATGGTGTATCGTGCCAAGGTATTCGCTTATGCCCTTGGCAAGGGCGTAGTTGGACTGAAAATCCGGCATTTCATCGAATCCGGCCCCGGTTGCGCCTTCGCCCGTACCTACGACGAACATTATGCGGGCGCACTCCTTGCCGTCTATCACTAAATAATCCGCGGGGGCCTTGGGGTCGTTTCCGTATGCATCGCGGTGCAAATCTATAAACAATTCTATCGTGGGGTATTTCTTTTTGTATTCAAGCATTGTCTCAAGCGAGCGTGAATAGGCGCTGGAAAGCTTGGGCGGTTCATGGTCGGTAATATCATGTATCGCATAAATGCCGTAGCGTTCGTTGAGCAAAGTGCATAGCTTTTCGCCCACGGCAACAACGTTCATGCCGTTGTCCTTCGTGCGCCAGGGGGAGGATACGGCGTAGGTATAGCGCTTTGTTGGGAAGTATGCTTCCGTAGTATGCGTATGGTAAATAAGCACGGTAGGCCCTTCGGTTGATAGACCTATACCCGTGCTTTTATCTGTGTCCGCCTTCATAAGCTCCAGCAGCACCCTGCGGCTTACGCCTTCATCTGCATCAACATGGTCAAGCGCTATCTCTATGTTTGTAAGCTCGTCCCCATCCGGCTTATCCGTGCGCATGGCGGGGCGTATGAGCGCGGCGGCTATGAGCGCGGCAAGCGTAAACATAAAAAGAAGCATTGCGCCTAAGTGCGTTTTGCGGTGGTCAGCGGCGCGTGTGCGGCCGCGCATTCGTTTGTTCATGGCTTATCCTCCTTCCATATTGGTATGAAGGGAGGGCGCGGCTTATGCTATAAGGCTTTTAAGCTCGGCATGATCCGTGCCGAACAGCGCCATGTTGATTGCATTTGACAGTATTGCGCTCATGCTGCCTATAAGCGCGTCTATTTCCTTGGGCGTGACTATCAGCTCGCCCGTTTTTTCGCTTATGGCCTTGGCGGCAAGCTCCTTAACGCTTTCTTCGTTATTCATAAGGCCAAGCTCGCCCGCGATAAGCCCAACCGTGTCGCGGGAGATGGTGCTGGCGTATACCACGAGCGGCACGCCTATGGCTATCACCGGCACGCCCATGCTTTGCCTGTCAAGTCCGCTCCTTGCGTTGCCCACGCCCGCGCCGGGCTGAAGCCCCGCATCGCAAAGCTGAATGGTGCAGCCTATGCGCTCCGTCCTGCGGGAGGCAAGGGAGTCTATTGCTATTATTACGGCGGGTTTGCTGCTTGACGCCGCGCCCTTTATCATCTCCATTGTTTCTATTCCCGTAACGCCCAATACCCCGGGGGATACGGCGCAGACGCTCCGCACATGGTGCGGTATGGCGTCCGCCATGTATTGCTTTATGTGCCGCGTGACAAGTATCTTTTCCGCTGTGCGCGGGCCTAATGCATCGGGTGTAACGGCCCGGTTGCCAAGCCCTGCAACGAGCGCCGTGCCGTCAAGTCCTGCTATCATTGCGCTGAGCTCATTGGCTGCGGCCTCTGTAACGGCGGCTGTCAGCTCCGCTCCGCCATAGGTAAGCTCAGGCGCGTCTATCGTAACGTATAGCCCTTTCGCCTTGCCGAGCGCTTTTGCCGCTTCGTCCGTTTCTATGCGTATGCGGGATATGGCGTAGCCCTCGCGCTGCTCGTTCTGCTCGCTTACGCCGGTGCCTGCGGCGTGCAGCTCCCGCGCCTCCATGGCAAGGTCTGTGCGAATATCGGCCTTCATAATTGTCCTCCTTGAATAAAAATGGTGCACAGGGCTATTATGCGCCGCTTTACGAATAAAAAAACCGATTTTACGCACGAATTATGCTTGCTTTATGCAAAGAGCCGTGCTATAATACACGATGTTCGAGTAAAAATAACAAGGGGGAAACCGTTTTGGCAAACCATAAGTCCGCTTTAAAGCGTGTGGCAGTCACCGCTAAGAAAAACCTTAACAACCGTGTAATTACCTCCAGGGTCAAGACCGCTATCAAGAGCTTTGACAAGTCCCTTGAGGCTGGCGACCAGGCCGCTATCACCGCCGCCTATGTCAACGCCGTAAGCACCGTTGATAAGGCTGCCGCAAAGGGCGTGCTGCATAAGAATAATGCCAACCGCAAGAAGGCTCAGCTTGCCCTCAAGCTGGCTGCGAAGGCTAACTAATTAACTAAGTAATTACCCCTTATTAGGGTTATGCAAAAGCCAATCGAAAGGTTGGCTTATTTGCGTTAGCTGAAGATTTTAAATTTATATTGCCTGCTTTCAGGGCAGGCTGACTCCCTCCGTCTTTTGCTTCGCAAAATCCACCTTCCTCGGTGAGGGAGGCTTAACGTAAGAGTTTGGACATCGACCAAAAGGCGTCACCGCTTGCGGGGGGAGTTGTCTGTGAGCGATAGCGAAACAGACTGAGGGGGGAACACCTCGCGGCACTCGCCCGCTCCGAGTTATTCCCCTTTCGTCACGGCTTACGCCGCGACACTTTCCCCGTAAACGGGGACAGCTTTTAGTTGGCAGTAGGCATGCGTAAGCCCCTCCGCTCAGGGACGCAAGATTTCATCGTCCCTGAAAAAACCTAGGCAAATAGCGGCTTAGGGACGATAGAGACGCAAGGGACGATAGTGTGCAGGGGGTCCCATATAAGTTCGGTCTCGTCCCCGTTTTCATGTATAAAGCTTACAAGCACGTCGCTTTCCCCGTCGTGGGTTATTGTGCCGCTGCCTGCAACGTCCCCGCTTGCGCGCCAGTCGTCGCCGGTTACATCATCCGTATTGCCGCAGGCGGAAAGGCTGATGCACAGCGCAATAGCCATTGCCATGCACAAAAGGTTTCTCCATAGTTTCATGCTTTTTCCTCCTCTTTCCGCCGGACGCGCAATGGCTCCGGCTGTCCGTTTCTCATCCCTTATTGCATTATACCATGCATACGCGGCAGGGGAAAGTGCGGCTTGGCAATGACAGCGGGGCAAAACTGTGGTATTATGGGAGTGGTAACTCCAGCCAAAAGCTGTCCCCGTTCGGGGCGCCTTTTGGCGGAAGCAATACGGGTATCGCCCGCATACTCCTCCGCCATCGCGAATAGTATTAGGTAAAAACGCGAACGGAGGGCAGAGAATATGAAATTACGCATATCTGTGGCCGCGGCCATGATAATATGCGGCATGGTTTTGACAATGTGCGGCTGCGCAAAGGACGTGGCTACGGATGCGGGCATGTATGATGAACCCGCAGGCGAGGCCGGAATGCGGCGCACGGTGCTTTATTATAAGGATGACGACGGGTTCATAGTGCCCGTTATGAAGCTTATCCCGTGGGAGGAAGGCATAGGCCGCGCGGCGATAGGCAATTTGGTGGACACGGCGGAAAACCGCGCAGAGGCGCGCTCCCGCGGGCTGAACGCGACCATACCGGACGGGGTTGAATATACGTTAAGGATACGCGACGGGGTGGCTACGATAGACATAAGCTCGCTGAGCGCATTTGCGGACGAGGCAAGCGAGCGGGCGATGGTAACAAGCATTGTGAACAGCCTTGCCGAGTTCCCCACGATAGACGCGGTGACGATAACCCTCAACGGCGAAAAGGTGACTAAGCTTCCCTGCGGAACAAAGCTGAGCGAAGCCATGACTCCCTTTATGCTGAACGCGGAGGATGGGGACGTGAGCGCCTCGGCAGACGGGATGGAGCCTATGACGCTGTATTTTGCCAACAATGCAGCAAGCCTGAACGTGCCCGTCACGCGGTACTGCGCGGGGCATGGGCTTGCGGCGGCGGTGGAGCAGCTTATTGCGGGGCCGGAGGATGCGGCGCTGATGAACAGCTTTCCCGAAGGTACGCGCCTTATAAGCGCGGATATATACGGCGGGACAGCAACGGTTAACCTGAGCGGGGAGTTCCTTTCCGCCCAGTATACAGAGGGCATGGCGGAAACGGCGTTCGATACGCTTTTCCTTACCGCCAACGCCATTGAGGATATAAGCGAACTGAAGGTGCTTGTGGAGGGCAAGGAGTGCGAGCTTACGCGCGAATGCACAGCGCCTGTTTACGCAAACACGTTTCAATAAATATTACTGTACAAAGGAGAAATACGGATGCGGCTGATAATAGCATCGAACAATGCGCACAAGGTACGCGAAATAAAGGAGATTCTGGGCGATTATTTCAGCGAGATACTTTCGCTTAAGGAGGCGGGCATTGCCATAGACGTTGAGGAGGACGGCGAAACATTTGAGCAGAACGCGCTAAAAAAGGCGCAGGAGGTGCTTAAAATTGCCGATGCCGACGCGGCGCTGAGCGACGACAGCGGCCTGATGGTTGATGCGCTTGACGGTGCGCCGGGCGTATACAGCGCGCGCTTCGCCGGGGAAGGCCACGACGACGCAGCCAACAACGCCCTGCTGATGGAAAAGCTGCGCGATGTGCACCCGATCATCC
>ENA-OROD01001441-OROD01001441.1-human-gut-metagenome-genome-assembly--contig:-NODE-1441-length-19118-cov-5.031789_pt1 | contig 19118 bp, 17 predicted proteins | sample MGYA00242123_ERZ509038 | MGnify/ENA primary metagenome ERZ509038 (study PRJEB26280, sample SAMEA2338719) | human gut metagenome | biome: human gut; feature: human-associated habitat; material: faeces... | reverse complement strand
TACATCGGGTGGCTGGACGCCGAGGTGTTGTATGCAGAATTGGGATGCGCACTATTTTGTGGATAAGGAACTGCTACGTTTCGGACAAACAACGATCGTTGGAGACGCCCCGATGTTCGCCTCCGATATAAGGATAAACCAGTCGTATATGAAACTATGGGCGGAGAGCTGGGGCCTTGGCTTCAAGCACAGCACGAAACCCACGCAGGCCCACAACATATACCGCCTGCCGGTGAAGGTGGTGGTGAATATGCCTAAGAAACCGACCAAATCTGTTTACGCCAGCACGGAAGTATTCATGGGAGACAGGGAATGGATGCCGGGCGACAAGCCCCAGCCAGAGATCGAGACCTATTTCCAGTTGCAGCATAACGTGGCGGTATCCGGTACGGTCAGCGATGAGGGAATATCGTTCAAAGCCGATCACTACCTGAATTATTACGCCACGCGAGATTTCATCGTCATCGATGGGAACATAAACGACGGGCTTAGCATCAGCGGATTGGGAACGATCCCTTTCCGCAGCCAGGGTAGCGTGAACGACCCGATCCCCAAGGAGGGATTCGGAGGCAAGCCCGACGGGAGCATCCAGATACATATAGATCAAAGCTTGGATGACGTGGAGAAATGGGAGCGTATCCGATACGAATAGACGACAGAATATTCACCTTATAAACAAATACAACGATGAGAAAGATCTTGAACATCATGGCAATCGCCCTTGCGATATTCTGCAGGATACCGGTGGAGGTGCACGGCCAGAGTTTCTTGAAGAAACTGAAACAGAAAGTGGGCAACGTAGTAGGTACCAAGGATGATACCGCCGAGATAGGAGAGGAGCCTTTCGTCGGTGGAGATGGCGATCAGCCGACACGATCTGTCACCCCCACGGATAAGCTACAAAAACGTCGCACGGCTACCGCCACGTGGGACGAGATGATCGCTCCCAGCAGAGCCAACTCGCCGGAGGCCTTGCTGAACGAGCTTCCCCCGTTGCCTTCCGTCGAGAGCATCGTCTACCCGGAGGAAACCGCCCGTGCGACCTACTACCGCAAGATCGTAGCCGTGGATATGCGTATAACGGAACTGGATTCGATACATACCTGCTCGGACGAGGAGATGATCGCCCTCCGGGATAAGTTCTATGTAGAGTTGGCCGATATCAACGGGATTACGGTGGAGGAAATGAAAAGCTTGGAAGACCCGAACCTCCCCGAAGCGGAAAAGGAACGCTTGGCCGACAGTCTGCGTTATCGCATAGAAGAGCTTGAAAACGCTCAGCTTAAAGTTGGCGAGGAGGATGAGCTTATTGCTCGCCGCGACCTTTTGCGAAATTCCGAAAAGCTTACAGAAGCACTCGACGGAGCATACAGCGCATTGTATGCCTGCGATGAAAACGCAGGCTCGCTTGTCGATGAAGCGTCGGCGCTCATAAGCAAGGCTGCACTGATATCCGATGAGCTGCGCGAAACGGCAGATATCATTGGTAATGCATCTTCTCTTATTTACGATGCCGCCGAGCGTATCCGCGACTTTCGCGACGGTCTGGAATTCTCGCCTGACGAGTATGACCGCATCGAAACGCGCACAAACCAACTCAGGCGTCTCGGCAGAAAGTATAACGCCGACGAAGAGGGTATGCTCAAGATACTTGACGATAGCAGGCGTGAGCTTGCCATGCTTGAATATTCCGACGATATGCTAAAAAAGCTTGAGAAACAGCTTAATGAGCACAAGGATAATTGCACAAAAAAAGCTGCGGCGCTAACTGTATGCCGCAAAAAAGCTGCCGAAAAGCTTGAAGCGCGCATTTGCAGCGAGCTTCGCGATCTCAGTATGCCGTCTGTGAGGTTCAAGGTATCCGTTGAACCAATGGAATCCGTACTTGGGTTCGATAAAACAGGCGCCGACGAGGTGCGCTTTCTTATCTCCGCAAACGCCGGCATGGAGCTTGGAAGAATATCGAAGATCGCGTCCGGCGGCGAGCTTAGCCGAATAATGCTTGCAATGAAAACCGCATTTTCTGATAACGACCCTATCGAGACTATGGTGTTTGACGAAATTGACACCGGTGTTTCGGGTGTTGCCGCTCAGCGCGTAGGCGAAAAAATGAGCGATCTCTCGCGCGGCAAGCAGGTTCTGTGCATAACGCATCTGCCGCAGATCGCAGCCTTGGCCGACAGTCACGATAAGATCGAAAAGGCCGAAAAGGACGGAAAAACCTTCACTGTCGTAAAAGAGCTTGACCGTCAGGGCAGACGCATGGAGCTTGCAAGGCTCTACGGCGGCGATGTTGTAACGGAAACGACCCTTGCCGGAGCCGAGGAGCAGCTTGCGGCAGCGGATAAATATAAGTTGACAAGAAACGATTAGTTTAGTATAATCTCACACGAAAACGCGTTGAAAAGCAGAAGTAATTCATTTTTTGCTGCACAGAGAGACCCTGTTTGCTGAAAAGGGGAGAGCGAGGATGAATGAATACGGCTTGGAGCGGCTCGCTGAAACTGTCAGTAGGCGATGACGGGTGCGCCCGATACAGCGCGTGAGTCATGCACTCACCGAGGCTTTATTCGTGAGAATGGAGCATATAGAGGTGGTACCGCGTTCACAACGCCCTCTGTCTTAGGACAGGGGGCTTTTTTACAGGAGGCAGCTATGGATATTGGACAACGAGCATTGGATTATCACAAAAACGGTTATAATTGCGCACAGTCGGTTTTCGCCGCGTGCTGCGAGTATACCGGTATGGACGAAAAAACAGCGCTTGCAATTTCTGCGGGCTTTGGAGGCGGCGCGAGAAGCGGCGAGCTTTGCGGAGCGGTCACCGGCGCAATAATGGCCGAAGGACTCGTTTTCCCGTTTAACGACGGTCAGGATACCGAGGCAAAGGATAAGATCGCAGCTATTGCAAAGCAGTGTGTTGCCATTGCACGCGAAAAGTACGGCTATGTGCGCTGCGCAGATCTAAAGGGCAATATAAATTGCAGTGAAATAATTGCATTCATGGCCAAAACGGCCGAAGATATAATGAAAAAGGAGAAAAACTAATGGGTATTTACGAAGAATTGGTCGAAAGAGGGCTTATCGCGCAGGTAACCAATGAAGATCAGATAAAAGACATGATCAATAACGGCAAAGCCACGTTTTACATCGGCTTTGACTGCACCGCCGACTCTCTGCACGTCGGTCACTTCATGGCTCTGTGTCTTATGAAGCGCCTGCAGATGGCAGGAAACCGCCCTATCGCTCTTATAGGCGACGGTACTACGCTCATCGGCGACCCCTCCGGCAGAACCGATATGCGCCAGATGCTCACCGAGGAAACAATAGCGCACAATGCCGAGTGCTTTAAGAAGCAGATGGAGAAATTCATTGACTTCTCCGAGGGCAAGGCTATAATGCTGCGCAACTCCGAGTGGCTCAAGCCTCTCAACTACATTGAGCTTCTTCGCGAGGTCGGTGCATGCTTCTCGGTAAACAACATGCTTCGCGCAGAGTGCTACAAGCAGCGCATGGAAAAGGGCCTCAGCTTCCTTGAGTTTAACTACATGATAATGCAGAGCTACGACTTCTACTACATGTTCCAGCACTACGGCTGCAATATGCAGTTTGGCGGCAACGATCAGTGGTCGAATATGCTCGGCGGCACAGAGCTTATTCGCCGCAAGCTCGGCAAGGATGCTCACGCAATGACAATTACGCTTCTGCTCAACTCCGAGGGCAAAAAGATGGGCAAAACCGCGGCCGGCGCTGTATGGCTTGATCCCAACAAGACCTCGCCCTACGATTTCTATCAGTACTGGCGCAATGTTGACGATGCCGACGTTCTCAAGTGCCTGCGTATGCTGACCTTCCTGCCGCTCGAGCAGATCAACGAGATGGACAGCTGGGAAGGCTCTCAGCTTAACAAAGCAAAAGAAATTCTTGCATTCGAGCTTACCTCACTTGTTCACGGCGAAGAAGAGGCAAAGAAGGCCGAGACTTCGGCAAAGGCTCTGTTCGGCGGCGGTGCGTCCGGCGAAATGCCGACGACCGAGCTTTCGGAAACAGATCTTGCAGACGGCGCTATTGATATCATGAGCGCGCTCGTTCTCACCGGCCTTTGCTCTTCAAAGTCGGAAGCTCGCCGCAATATCCAGCAGGGCGGCATTTCCGCAAATGACGAGAAGGTAAGCGATATCGGCCGCAGTTTCACGGCAGACGAGCTCAAAGCCGGCGTGGTTCTCAAGCGCGGCAAGAAAAACTTCAACAAAATTATTCTCAAGTAAGGTGGATCGGCATGTCCATAGAAAAAGGCAGAGCATATTTCAGACAGTTCGGAATGGAAGACAGAGTGCGTGAGTTCGATGTTTCAAGTGCAACGGTCGAGCTTGCAGCGCTTGCGCTCGGTGTTGAAGGCGCAAGGATTGCAAAGACACTCTCTTTCAAAAAGGATGATAGCTGTATCCTGATCCTCGCAGCAGGCGACGCAAGGATCGACAACCACAAGTTCAAGGATAAATTCCACATGAAGGCCAAAATGCTCGCACCCGAAGAGGTTCTTAGTATAGTCGGCCATCCTGTTGGCGGCGTGTGCCCATTTGGCATAAACGATGGTATCGACGTTTATCTTGACGAAAGCCTCAAGCGCTTTGAAACCGTGTTCCCGGCGGTCGGAAGCGCAAACAGCGCAATTGAGCTTGATCTTGATGAGCTGTATAAATACTCAAATGCCATCGAGTGGATCGATGTCTGTAAGCTCCCCGAATAGTAAATAATATTAATAGCAGAAGGAAATCACGGTTTCCCTCTGCTATTTTACTTTGTAGCTCTTGTAATTCATACAAAACTGCTGTATAATGTTTATAATTGTGCGCAGACCGGGGGCACCGCAGCGCCCCCGTATATAAAAGCGGCTGTGCGCACTTTACCGCTGCAACATTTTATGCCGCCTGCTTTTCCGAGGTTATTGATATGATAAAGATTGCGCCCTCGATCCTCTCTGCCGATTTCACGAAGCTCGGTGCCGAGATTGAAGATATACGTTCTGCCGGCGCGGAATATGTTCATTTTGATGTTATGGACGGATTTTTTGTCCCTAACATTTCAATCGGCATTCCCGTTTTGAAGTCTGTGCGGAAAATGACCGAGATGTTTCTCGACGTTCATCTGATGATCGATAAGCCTGTCAGATACGCAAAGGCATTTTGCGATGCCGGCGCCGATCTTGTCATGTTCCATGTCGAGGCGGACTCTTATCAGAACATATCGGACGCTATTGATATCGTTAAGGAAAACGGGAAAAAGGTCGGCCTTGCGCTCAAGCCGAGGACTCCTGCGAGCGTACTGTACCCGTTTATAGATCGACTCAATATGGCTCTGGTCATGACGGTAGAACCGGGCTTCGGTGGGCAGAGCTTTATGCATGATCAGCTGCCTAAGATAGCCGAGCTTAGACAAGAGATCGACAAAAGAGGCCTTGCCTGCGAGCTGGAGGTTGATGGCGGCGTTGATCCCGTGACGGCAAAGCTCGTGAAAGATGCCGGAGCTACCGTTCTCGTTGCCGGAAGCGCCGTTTTCGGAAAGCCGGACAGAAAAGCACAAATTGACGCAATCAGAAACGCATAAACACTTATTGGAGATAATATAAATGCCGTTTTTCCCTGCTTCACTTGAAAACCTGATAGATAAATTTGCATCTCTCCCCGGTATCGGCCGCAAAAGCGCGCAGAGACTTGCGTTCCACGTTCTTTCGTTGCCGGAGGGCGAGGGTGAAAGCTTTGCAAACGCGATTTTGGAAGCAAGGAAGAATGTATGCTGCTGCAAAATATGCCAGAACCTTACCGAGGGTGAGGTGTGTTCTGTTTGCTCAAGCACCAAGCGCGACAAAAGCATCGTATGCGTTGTCTCCGAGCCTCGCGACGTATTGTCAATCGAGCGCAGCCATGAGTATAATGGCGTGTATCATGTTCTGCACGGTGTTCTTTCGCCCATAAGTCATGTCGGTCCCGACGATATTCGCATAAGCGAGCTTATACATCGCGTCGCTGCCGATAACAGCGAGATCAAAGAGATAATCATGGCAACAAACCCCGACACGGAGGGCGAGGCTACCGCCATGTATATTTCGCGCCTTTTGAAGCCGTTTGACGTTAAGGTGACGCGTCTTGCATACGGTATCCCTGTCGGTTCAAATCTTGAGTTTGCCGATGATGCTACACTTCTTCGTGCTCTTGAGGGCAGAATTGAAATGTGATAAACAGGTTATAATTCCTGTACGATAAAAATTACTACATACCGAATATTAGAGGGGGAAAGCTTCACGGCACGCTGCGTATCGGGGCAGTTGTCGTGAGGGTCCCTTTACTTTGCGTTTTCGGAAATAATCACTCAAATGGAGGTTAATATATGACTCATAAGCTTAAAATCATTCCCCTTGGCGGTCTTGGAGAGATCGGCAAGAATATGACAGCCATTGAATTTGGCACGGATATAATCGTTGTTGACTGCGGACTTGGCTTTCCGGACGAGGATATGTACGGCATTGATATTGTTATTCCCGACATTTCTTATCTCAAAGCCAACGCCGAAAAGGTGCGCGGCATTGTTATAACCCACGGGCACGAGGATCACATCGGCGCAGTGCCTTACGTTATTCATGACCTGAACGTTCCCATATACGCGACTCCGCTCACTGCGGCGCTTATTGAGCTCAAGCTCGAAGAGCACGATCTGCTGTACAATACGCAGATATTCACCAAAAAAGCCGGCGATATATTCCGCCTTGGCTGCTTCAGCGTTGAGTTTATTGCAGTTAACCACAGCATTGCAGACGCTGTTGCTCTTGCGATAAAAACGCCTATCGGAACGATCGTGCACACAGGCGACTTTAAGATAGACCTTACGCCGGTTCAGGGCAAGGTTATCGATCTGCCACGCTTCGGCCAGCTTGGAAACGAGGGTGTACTCGCACTGCTTAGCGACTCTACAAACGTGGAAAAGCCGGGTCTGTCCGCATCCGAGCGCAAGGTCGGCGAAACTTTCGATAAGCTGTTTAAAAACTGCGATCAGCGTATTATCATAACGACATTTGCGTCTAATGTTCACAGATTGCAGCAAATAATCGACGTTGCCGCAAAATATAAGCGCAAGGTTGCGATCACCGGGCGCAGTATGGAAAACATTCTTCGCGTCGCAACCGTTTTGGGATATCTTAACGCGCCGGAAAATGTGCTCGTTGATCTTGCTCAGATCAATAAGCTGCCCAAGGATAAGGTCGTAATAATTTCGACCGGCTCGCAGGGCGAGACTATGTCCGCTCTGTATCGCATGGCGTTTTCGGAGCACAGGCAGATAAACATTGCCCCCGGCGACAGGGTCATAATATCCGCATCCGCAATTCCGGGCAATGAAAACATGATCAGCAAGGTCATCGACGAGCTGTTCCACAAGGGCGCCGAGGTCATTTATGACCGCAACACCGCGCTTCACGTTTCCGGTCACGCCTCTCAGGAGGAGCAGAAAATGATGCTGGCGCTGGTTCGCCCGAAGTTTTTCATCCCCGTTCACGGCGAATACCGCATGCTCGTAAAGCATGCCGAGCTTGGACGCCTTATGGGCGTTGATCCGAAAAATGTTGTCATTGCCGAAAACGGCAAGATAATTGAGATTTCAAAGAAAAGCGTCAAGCTCAACGGCTCGGTCCAGTCCGGCGCCGTTATGGTTGACGGCATGGGCGTTGGCGACGTCGGCAGCGTCGTAATGCGCGACAGGCACAGACTTGCCGAGGACGGCATGGTCGTCATCGTTGTCACGCTTTCCTCCTGGGATAATGCAATGCTGTCCGATCCTGAGATACTCACTCGCGGCTTTGTTTATGTCAAGGAAGCCGAAGATATGCTTGAGGAGCTAAAGCGCGTTACAAAGGAAACCGTTCTTGCATGTGAAGAGAGCGGAGTTAAAGATTGGTCCGCGATAAAAAGCAGGATAAAGAGCAACGTTTCGTCTTATCTGTATAAGACCACCAAGCGCAGTCCCATGATTCTGCCGCTTATTTCAGAGGTATAATGAGCGTTCCTGTTTTTGATTGTCACTGCGACACGGCAACGCACGCACTTGAAAAGGGCGAGATATTGCGCCGCAATAAAATGCAGCTTGATCTCGAACGGCTCGCGGCATACGCTCCGGCAGGTCAGGTATTCGCGATCTGCGCTGTTGACGATCCTGATCCCGTCGCCTTTGCAGACAGGTCAATTGCGTTTTTCCTGCGTCAGATAGAAAAAAATTCAGACATAGCAAAGCTGTGTCTGAATTTTCAGGATATAGTCACGGCGGAGAGCGAAGGAAAGATCGCGGCGCTGCTTTCGATCGAAGGTGCAGAGCAGATAGAGGATATCGACGCTGCATATGCGCGCGGTGTGAGAATAGTACACCTTACTTGGAACCATGACAATTTACTCTGTGGCGCTGCCATGGACGGAGGTACCGGGCTTACGAATAAAGGCCGGCAGTTTGTTATGCGAGCGCAGGAGCTTGGAATAATGCTCGATATGTCTCATATATCCGAACGCGGATTCTGGGATACGCTCGAGATAAGCACGCGCCCAGTTATTGCAGGGCATTCAAACTCAAAAGCAGTCTGCAACGTTCCGCGCAATCTCAGTGACGAGCAGTTTGCGGCATTGGTTCGCCGGGGCGGCGGAGCCGGAATAAACCTATATCCCGAATTTCTCGGCCTCGGACGCGATATTGACGCTGTTTTTGCGCATATCGATCACTTTATGTCCCTCGGCGGCGAAAGGTCTGTATTCCTCGGCTGTGACCTTGACGGTATTGAAGAAACGCCGCACGGCATAAGCGGCGTTCAGGATCTCGGCAAAATATACGAAACGCTGCTCAGGCACAATTATTCCGAGCAGCTTGTTTGTGATATTTTCAGGAATAATATTCTTAAAGTTATGGAGAAGGCGCTGTGAATATTCAAATCTTCGGCAAAAGCAAATGCTTTGACACGAAAAAGGCCGAGCGCTATTTTAAAGAGCGCAGAATAAAATATCAGTTCGTTGATATCATGAAATTCGGCATGAGCAGGGGAGAGCTGAACTCCGTTAAAAATGCCGTCGGCCTTGATAATATGATAAACCAAAACGACGTGGACTATCCGCTTATTCAATACCTTGCATCAAACGACGCGAAGCTTGAAAAGTTATTTGAATGCCCGTGGCTCATCAAAACGCCGATCGTCCGCAACGGCAAGCAGGCGACCGTCGGCTACGCGCCGGAGGTCTGGGCAAAGTGGGAATAAGAAAAAACCGCCTGACACGGCGGTTTTTTCCGTATATTGAGCGAGTCTGTAAGCCGGGTTCTGTCTTAAACGACCATCTATCTAATCCTGCCGTTGCCGGCAGGCTCAAGCCGCCTCCCGAGGACGATCGGGCCAATCACATGTCCTCCCACGGCGTTGCTCCGGATAGAGTTTACAGCATCAACATGTCTCCATGCGACGAGTGAGCTCTTACCTCACTTTTCCACCCTTACCGATTGCTCGGCGGTATATTTCTGTTGCACTTGTCCGAGGGTCACCCCTGGCGGGCGTTACCCGCTATCCTTGCCCTATGGAGCCCGGACTTTCCTCATGTACTTCCTTTCGGAATGCACCCGCGGTCGTTCGGCCCACTCATTTGATTATTTTACCCATTATTCACGCTTTCGTCAATAGAAAATTCTTGTCTTTAAACGTTTGCCGCCGTATAATATATTAGTTAACAGGAGGCTATAAGCATGACTTTGAATGAATATATAGACAGAATAAAACACAAGCGCATTTGCGTTATCGGTATTGGTGTGAGCAACACGCCGCTAATTAAAAAGCTTCTTGCTTCGGGCTGCGATGTGACGGCCTGCGATAAGCGCACTGCCGAGCAGTTAGGCCAAGAGCATGAGGAGCTTTCAAATCTCGGCGCGAAGTTCTGCCTCGGCGAGGATTATCTTGAGCATCTCGACTTCGACATTATCTTCCGCACTCCCGGGCTTATGCCGTTTGACGGGCATCTTCAAAAAGCCGTTGAGCGCGGAGCGGAGCTGACGTCCGAGATGGAGCTTTTCATGAAGCTCTGCCCGTGCAGGATCTTTGCCGTTACAGGCAGCGACGGAAAAACAACAACGACAACAATAATATCCGAGCTGTTAAAGGCTCAGGGCTACACTGTACACCTCGGCGGCAATATAGGCAGGCCGCTGCTTTGCGATGTTGACGATATGAAAGCAAGCGACGTTGCCGTTCTCGAGCTTAGCTCATTTCAGCTGCACAGCATGGTATGCAAGCCTGATGTTGCCGTTATTACTAACATATCTCCCAATCATCTCGATAAGCACAAGGATTATCAGGACTATATCGATGCTAAAAGCTCGATATTTGCATATCAGGACGAGCATGACCGCCTTGTTCTTAATCACGAGAACGAGTTTTCCGCTTACTATGCAGGTAAGGCAAAGTCGAGCATCTCGTATTTCAGTCGTGCCGTGAAGCCGGATAACGGTGTTTACTGTACAGGCGGCTATATCTACCGCGTTCATGACGGTTTATATAATAAGATCATGGCTGCCGACGATATCAAGCTGCCCGGAACGCATAATCTTGAAAACTATATGGCAGCTTTTGCCGCGACGGACGGATATGTTGACGATGACACCTGTATATCCGTTGCAAAGAGCTTTTCCGGCGTCGAGCACCGCCTCGAGCAGGTGAGGGTACTCAACGGAGTTACATTTATAAACGACTCCATCGGAACAAGCCCCACACGCACCGCAGCAGGACTTCACGCACTCAAGCAAAAGCCGATACTCATAGCCGGAGGATATGATAAGCACATACCCTTCGACGAGCTTGGCGACGAGATATGTCTGCATGTTAAAAAACTGTATCTGACCGGTGCTACGACCGAAAAAATCTATGCTGCCGTCACGAAGTCAAAGTATTTTGACGGAAGCTTGCCGATCGAAAAAATTGATGATTTTAAAGAAGCTGTTCTTGCCGCCGCTAATTCCGCGCAGGATGGAGATATCGTCCTGCTTTCGCCGGCATGCGCCGCCTTTGATAAATTCAAGAATTTTATGGAACGCGGAAAATACTTTAAACAGATAGTTATGGAGCTTTAAAATGAACGTAAACGATATAAGACCCGAAGTATACGAGCTTGCTCGTCAGGCAGAAGAGGAGATAAGACCTCAGTTTGAGCGCATAGACCGCATCGCAATGCTCAACACCCGGAAGGTGATGACTGCATTTCAGGACAGCAAGGTATCCGACTCCTGCTTTGCGGGAACTACCGGCTACGGTTATGATGATCTGGGCAGGGAAGTGCTTGATAAGGTATACGCCCAGGTGTTCTGCACGGAAGCAGCCCTTGTGCGCATCGGATTTGTAAACGGCACGCACGCCCTCTCAGCAGCTCTTTTTGGAATACTAAAGCCGGGCGACACGCTGCTTTCCGTCACGGGACATCCGTATGATACGCTCAGAAACGCTATCGGTATTGAGGGCGATTGCCACGGCTCACTCAAATTCTACGGTATTAACTACAAGCAGGTCGATCTAAAGAACGGAGAAGCCGATCTCGAGGCTATAAAAGCCGCTCTTTCCGACAGATCAATTGCCGCCGTGCTTATTCAGCGCTCAAGAGGCTATGAAAACCGCAAGGCGCTCTCGGCCGAGGAGATCGGCGAGATATGCAGCGCAGTCAAGAGCATTTCGCCGAATGTCACCGTTATGGTCGATAACTGCTACGGTGAGTTCACCGGTGAGCATGAGCCTACCGAGTACGGCGTTGACATCATGGCCGGTTCGCTTATCAAAAACCCCGGAGGCGGTCTTGCGCCGACAGGTGGATATATCGTCGGCCGAAAGGACCTCGTCGAAAACGCCGCAATGCGTTTGACAACACCCGGAATTGGCGGCGAATGCGGAGCCTCGCTCGGCAATAACAGGCTTCTTTTCCAGGGCTTTTTCATGGCACCGCATATAGTGGCTCAGGCGATCAAGACTGTTACCTTCTGCTCTGCGATGATGAAAAAGATCGGCTTTGAATCATCCCCGGCTCCCGACGAGGCAAGAAACGATATAATTCAAATGGTAACCCTCAAAAATGCCGAGAATATGAAAAAATTCTGCCGCGGAGTTCAGGCAGGCGCGCCCGTAGACTCATATGTTACGCCCGAGCCGTGGCAGATGCCGGGGTATAATGTTCCCGTCATAATGGCAGCGGGGGCGTTCGTCCAAGGCTCGTCCATAGAATTATCGGCAGACGGCCCTATGCGTGAGCCATATACGTTGTATGTTCAGGGAGGCATAACATATGAATCCGGCAAGCTCGGTATTATGATGGCCGTTAATGAAATGCTGAGCTGAAAAGTGCATATAATACATGGGGTGGTCTCATGTATTTTCGTCGGTATCGCAATCCGATGTACGCAAGGCAGCGCCGGCACAGGTCTGCCGGAATATTCGTTTTCGCCGTCACTGTTTTTGGCCTGTGTGCCGCTGCCAGCTGGTTCCTTGGGAAGCTCTCAACGCAGATAGCCGTATCCGATGCAACCGATATCGTTACCAAGGCCGTCAACGATTCGATAAACGAGGTCATAGGGCAGGGGATATACGGGTTTGACTACTTTGTAAATCTTGATAAAGATTCCGACGGCAGCGTGACCGCGATAACAAGCAACATGGCGCACATAAACACGCTGTCAACGGATATACTTAACTCCGTTATCGCATCCACCGACAATGGGGTGATCAATGTTAGTATTCCGTTCGGCAATCTTACAGGTCTTAATCTCATGCTGAACAAAGGTCCCGATGTAAATGTGCAGATAATAATGCTCACCTCGTCTCGGGTCGATTTTCGCAATGAGGTCGTTTCTTGCGGCATTAATCAGGCAAAATATCAGCTTGTGCTTGAAGTCACGATAGACATTGATGTGCTGATCCCGTGGGGAACAGAAAGCGCAACAACCGTCACTGAGGTGATCGTTGCAGATACCGTTATAGTCGGCAAGGTACCGAATACATATCTAAACATGGAGAACTGAGCATGGACGCAAAAAAAGAGATCGAAAAGCTCCGCGAGGAAATTGAATATCACAACAGGCTGTACTATGTTAACGATGCGCCTGTCATATCCGATTATGATTATGACATGCTCATGTTGAGGCTTACAAAGCTTGAGGAGGCGCATCCGGAGCTTATAACACCCACATCTCCCACGCAGAGAGTAGGAGGCAAGGCTCTTTCCCAGTTTACACCTGTGCATCACCAGGTGCCGCTTGAAAGCCTGAGTGATGTGTTCTCGTTCGATGAGCTCGCCGCTTTCGGCGAACGCATGGATCAGGCGCTCGGCAAGAACAGGGAATTTTGCGTTGAGCCGAAAATCGACGGTTTGTCGATGTCGCTCGAGTATGAAAACGGATATTTTGTCCGCGGTGCAACACGCGGCGACGGCATTACCGGTGAGGACGTTACGGAAAACCTCCGCACAGTTAGCAGCCTTCCGATGCATTTAGTCGATGCACCGGAGCATTTGATTGTCCGCGGCGAGGTTTATATGTCCAAATCCGTTTTTAACGAGCTCAATGCCGAGCGCGAGCTTAACGGCGAGGCGTTGCTTGCAAATCCGCGCAACGCGGCTGCCGGTTCGATACGTCAGCTTGATCCGAAAGTCGCGGCGTCGCGCAAGCTCGATATAGTCTGCTTTAATATGCAGTTTACAGACGGCGAGCCGTATGGCACGCACGCCGAAACGCTTGACGCAATGAAGCACATGGGTTTTCCCGTTGTGCCGTATAAGCTGTGCAGTACGATAGGCCAATGCTGCGAGCGAATTGATTGGATAGGTCAATCGCGCGGCGAATTTGCGTATGATATCGACGGAGCCGTCATAAAAATCAACTCCCTCGCTCAGCGCGCTTCTCTCGGCAGCACTGCGAAGTTTCCGCGCTGGGCAGTAGCCTACAAATATCCACCCGAGAAAAAGGAAAGCCGCGTTATTGATATCGTCGTCCAGGTCGGCAGAACCGGCGTTTTAACTCCAAAAGCCGTCATTGAGCCGGTTCGTCTTGCCGGAACTACGGTCAGCAATGCAACGCTGCACAATCAGGATAATATAGACCGGCTTGACATAAGAATCGGCGATACCGTTCTTGTTCAGAAAGCCGGAGAGATCATCCCCGAAGTACTTGCGGTCAACAAAGATAAGCGCCCTAACGGAACCGAACCTTTCAAAATGCCAAAGTTTTGCCCTGAATGCGGCGCACCTGTTATGCGTGACCCGGACGGAGTTGCACTCAGATGTACAAGTCCTGAGTGCCCGGCTCAACGTCTTCGCAATCTCGCTCACTTTGCGTCGCGTGAGGCAATGGACATTGAAGGTCTCGGTATCTCGGTCTGTCAGGCGCTTATAAACAGTGGTCTAGCCGTTAGCCCTGCGGAGCTGTATTCGCTTGACGTGCAGTCTGTTGCCCAGCTCGACCGAATGGGCGAAAAATCGGCCGAAAACCTTATAAATGCCATTGAAAACAGTAAGAGCGCCGGCCTTGCGCGGCTTTTGTGCGCATTCGGTATTAGGCAGGTCGGGCAGAAGGCCGCAAAGACCCTTGCCATGCATTTCGGCTCTCTCGATAAGCTTATGCAGGCCACGCGGCAGGAGCTTACAAACGTCCCGGATATAGGCGAGATCACGGCCGATTTTATCGTAGAGTGGTTCACTCTTCCTCAATCACAGCATCAGATAAAGCTGCTGCGCGAAGCAGGCGTGTCATTCGACAGCACAGATGCCGTTAAGGACAGCCGATTTGCCGGCATGACTTTTGTGCTCACTGGAGAGCTAAGCGGCTACAAACGCGATGAGGCTGCGGCAATAATCGAAAGCTACGGCGGCAAAGCTTCCTCGTCGGTTTCAAAGAAGACGACCTACGTTCTTGCCGGAGAAAATGCCGGAAGCAAGCTGAAAAAAGCCACAGACCTCGGAATTAATATTATAAACGAAGAGCAGTTTAACGAAATGATCAAATAGCCAAAGCAGCAATCAGCGCACCGGGAATGCACCCGGTGCGTTTTTATTAACATCGTCGGCAGTGTCTCCATATAATGTGGTTGCAAAGGAGGACTGCACCAATGGATGATAACAAAAACTGCGGCTGCAAGGAAGGCACGCTTCCGGACTGCGCGCCGCTTGCTATGGCATATGTTCCGATGCAGCGGTCGGTAAAGCCTGTATACAGCACTGCGGAGGCTCTGAGCAGGGGAACACTGTTTCCAGGCCTTGACCTTCCGTTTATGAATATGGTCAACACCGGCGATCTGACCGGCACACCGTTAGGCGAGGTAATGGCTCTGGATTTCGTTGCGCAGGAGCTTGCGCTTTATCTTGATACGCACAGCGCCGATGAAGAAGCATTTGAATTATATAAAAGCATTCTTGCCCTATCCAAGACGGCAAAGGAAAAGTATGTGAAGCTCTACGGTCCGCTGACGCACAGCGATTTTCTTCAGGCTCAGAGCTACACTTGGATTAAGAATCCCTGGCCATGGGATTACTGCGCAAAAACGGAGGGCTGAGCATGTTTATTTATCAGAAAAAGCTTCAATATCCCGTTAAGATATCTCGCCCCAATCCGGCGTTGGCAAAATTTATAATTAGCCAATATGGTGGCCCGGACGGCGAACTCGGCGCTTCGCTGCGGTATCTCAGCCAGCGCTACAGCATGCCGTATCCTGAGCTCAAAGGCCTCTTGACCGATATAGGTACCGAAGAGCTTGGGCACCTTGAAATGATAGCGGCAATTGTCCACCAGCTTACGCGCAAGATGACTCCGGAGGAAATAAAAAATGCCGGATTTGACGCATATTTCGTTGATCACACAGCCGGAGTTTATCCGCAATTTGCATCTGGTACACCGTGGACGGCAGCAACGATGCAGGTGAAGGGCGACGTCATAACGGATCTTAGTGAGGATATGGCAGCAGAGCAGAAAGCTCGCACAACCTACGACAACATTTTGAGGCTATCCGATGATCCCGATGTTAATGATGTTATAAAATTCTTGCGCGAGCGAGAGATCGTACACTATCAGCGCTTCGGTGAAGGTCTGCGAAATGCGATCGAAAAGCTCGATTCGAAAAACTTCTATGCTGTAAATCCGGCTTTTGATTAAAAAAGCTCCCCCGCAGCCACGGGGGAGCATACATTATGCAAGTTTACTTTACTGCTTTTGCGGCCATTTTCCTGCGCTCGACCTTCGATACCCACATTGCCGCGGTAGCGTCACCGGTGATATTGAGCGTTGTGCGGCCCATATCGAACAGCTTATCGACACCGGCAATTATTGCGATACCTTCAACAGGCAGGCCGACGGACATGAGAACCATCGACAGCATTATCATGCCTGCACCGGATACGCCGGCAGTACCGACGGATGCAAGTGTTGCCGTAAGAACGATCATTGCCATCTGGCCGAGGGTAAGGTCAACACCGTAGCAGCAGGCGATAAACACAGCGCAAACCGCCTGGTATATCGCAGTACCGTCCATGTTTATTGTTGCGCCAAGAGGCAGAACGAAAGAGCTTATTTCAGGCTCGGCGCCCATCTCATTGCAGCACTCGATGTTGATAGGCAGAGTTGCATTGGACGAGGTTGTGGTGAATGCTGTCAGCATTGCAGGGGCAAGACCCTTGAAAAAAGCTATCGGACTCATGCCGGACAGGAATTTGATACTGCATCCGTATACGATGATAACGTGCAGAATATAACCGATATAGGCGACACCGACAACGAGCGCAAGCGATCCGACGATCTTTGCACCGTTTACCGCAACAACATCAGCCATCAGGCAGAATACGCCGATCGGGGTGAGCTTTATGATCATCATAAGGACTTTCATGGTGACTTCATTCATGCAATTGACAAGCTCGCCGATCTTCTTGCCCTTTTCACCGGCAGCAAGGATACCTGCGCCGAAGAATATTGCAATGCAGATTACGGGAAGCATGTTTGCATCAACCATGGGCTTAAGGATGTTATCCGGGAATATGCCGACTATAACATCCATGACCTTGGGCGCCTCCGTTGCCGCATATTCGAGCGAATCTCTTACACTTGAATCCAAAACAGGGAAGAAGCCCTTAAAGCAATTGACCACAATAAGACCGATCACAACCGCAATCGCCGTTGTACACATGTAGTAAATAAATGTCCTTACGCCGACGCTTCCAACGCGCTTGAGGTCATTGAGCGAAATAACGCCGTCCATAATTGAGAACAGGACAACGGGAACGACCATAAACTTAAGCAGATTTATGTATATCGTTCCGATGGGCTTAAGATAATCTGTTGTAAAAGTGCTCTTCGGCGCTAAAATTAGAAATACAAAGCCGACAAGTATACCGGCCAGCATGCATATGATGATCCAACCGGCCAAATTGATTTTACGTTTTTGCTGCATTACTATTCCTCCCAAAAATAATACTCGTATATTAGCATACGGGTAGCTGCTTGGCTATAGTACACAGCAATTCTTAACGCTTTCTTCACATCACTTTGCACAATTTTTAGCTTGAAATCGCAAAATTAGTGCCACTGTTTTGACAGCTTTGTCAAAACAGTGGCATTTTAATTAATTTTTCATTCAGCAACTGCTTTCTCGCAGGGCTTTGCTTTGACCTTTTTCAGCCGTGCATAGCGAGGAAGGGAATTGCTCTGAGGAATTCTGGGTTCGCCCTGTATTAGAGGGAGAACATAGTTAATAAATTCGTTTGTAACATAGTTGCCGTCTCTGGTTATCCATTCAAGGGGAACCTTTTTTTCGTAGTTAGCAACGCTGCTGAGTGAAAGAAGTGTCGGCTTGCAAGAGTACAGTCCCTGATTATCCTCACGTTCAAGTGCTACCATTTGTCCGGTAGCGCCATTTATCGCAGCTTCCACGGCATACTTGCCGACAGAGTAGGCCTCATCGATATCTACTGCTGAGGCGATATGCGCCGCGCTGCGCTGAAGAAGGCTGAGTTCAATTCCGCGAACCTTTTTAAGTCCCATACGCTCTTTCAGGTAATTTGCAAGCTTTACCGCCAGGCCGCCAAGCTGAGCATGTCCGAACCCGTCCGTACCCGATGTCTTTGCCTCGGACACAAAAGATCCGTCGGCGTAATGCAGTCCTTCCGAGACGGCAACAAGCACATTTCTTTTCTGCTTCATGATCTTGGTGACATCTTCCGTGAACTGATCAAGATCAAAATCACGCTCGGGCAGGTAAATAAGATCTGGACCGCAGCCGTTTCCGTATTCGGTCGCAAGTGCAGCCGATGCCGTGAGCCAGCCTGCATGTCGGCCCATTATTTCAATGACGGTGACCATATCCGTATTATAAACGTCGGTATCCTTGCCGACTTCCATGCACGATGTTGCGATAAACTTTGCTGCGCTGCCATAACCGGGGCAATGATCGGTTCCAAACAGATCATTGTCAATTGTTTTGGGAACACCCATGACCCGGCACTCATAGCCGACCTTCTCCATATATCTGCTTATTTTATTGCAGGTATCCATGGAATCGTTTCCGCCGTTATAGAAAAAGTACCTTATATCGTATTTTTTGAATATCTCGAGTATTCTCTTGTAGTCAGTATCATCAACTTCGGGATCCGCAATCTTATATCTGCATGACCCAAGCTCTGAGGATGGAGTGTTAAGTAGGAGCTTAAGCTCATAATCTTCCTCTTCGCCCATGTCATAAAGTTCGTCGTTAAGTACACCTTTGATACCGTATGCAGCACCATATACATTTGTTATAACATCACTGTCGAGTGCTGTTCTGATAACGCCGTAAGCGCTCGCGTTGATAACCGCGGTGGGACCGCCCGACTGGCCAAATATGCATGCGCCAATCAGCGGCGGCTCAAAAAAATTATCCAAAACTACGCCTCCAATTCATAATGATTATTGATTATAACATGTTTTAGGTTTATAATAAATATGATTTTGAAAAAAATTGTGCAATATCACCATTTTTCTTACAGGAGGATCAATTATGCCACTCGTAACAACCAAGGAAATGTTCAGCAAGGCCTACGCAGGCGGATACGCCGTAGGCG
>ENA-OROD01001440-OROD01001440.1-human-gut-metagenome-genome-assembly--contig:-NODE-1440-length-19127-cov-3.177485_pt1 | contig 19127 bp, 9 predicted proteins | sample MGYA00242123_ERZ509038 | MGnify/ENA primary metagenome ERZ509038 (study PRJEB26280, sample SAMEA2338719) | human gut metagenome | biome: human gut; feature: human-associated habitat; material: faeces... | reverse complement strand
AATGGCAATTCATAGGTTCCGTAGCCGCCGATGCCATCGGTGCAGCCATAGCGGCAATCGGTTTTTCGGTTATATCCAATCCTCCTCGTCGAGTTATTCCGTGTACGGCCATACTCGCTGCTATCGGCCACCGCATACGATTCGTACTACTGCAATACGCCGGATTAGATTTAGCCTCTGCATCATTCATCGCAGCATTTTCTATCGGGCTTCTCAGCCATTTTTCTGCCTACAAGCTCTTCTGCCCGGCCACGGTACTCTACATACCGGCATTGTTACCGATGATACCGGGAATGTATGCCTATCGCACTGTATTTTCTCTTATCAAATTCCTTCAAAGCAGTAATAACGATAACGAAGCAATCCATTACCTTTTGGAGATTTTCAAAAACGGTATAACGACAGCCTCTGTTTTATTCGCATTAGCTGTCGGAGCAACTATACCTATATTCATTTTTTACAAACGAGCTTTCACGATGACGAGGGCCTCACGTCGAATCAAGAAATAAGCCGAAACATATTTTTTTTGTTATATTAATATCATACTTTATTAAAATAGTACTTTATTTATATAAGTACACGCCCGTATCTTTGTGGATAAATATTATTTATTAATTAAACCATGAAGACGGATATGAAAAAAACAATCCTCAGTACATTATGCTTCTTACTGGTTTCTTGCTTTATGTTTTTTACCGATGCAGGAACCAGAATTGTCGTATTAGGCTCATCGACAGCAGCCGGAGCAGGCGTCTCCGACTCCAATAGAGCTTGGGTAAATCAGTATCGCACCTACCTGCAATCGATAGACCCTACCAACACGGTTACCAATCTGGCCAAAGGTGGTTATACCACATGTGCAATCATGCCGACCGGAACCGATCCCTACGACACGGGAAACCATATTCTCGAAGTCGATACAGAAAGAAATATTACCAAAGCGCTCAGCCTGTCGCCGAACGCGATCATTATCAACATGCCCACCAACGATGTATCGAACGGTATTCCTGTCGCTACGCAAATGAAACATTTCGCCACTATCATAGATTTGGCGAAAGCTGCTGGTGTAAAAGTTTGGATTACCACTTCACAGCCCCATAATTTCGGGGAAAAGTATGATGGTCCATACAGCGAAGAACATCAACCCGACATTTGGAAGCAAGCAGCAAGAGATCAATTCAAAGAACTGACAGATAGCATATTGAATAAATATGGCGAATACGCACTCGACTTCTACACTCCCATAGCGACCGAAGACGGATATAGCTTTATACGCACCGAATACGATTCTGGTGACGGTGTGCATTTGAATGATGCCGCTCATGACATTTTATTTAATATCGTCAAAAATGCCAATATCCCCGAAATAGCAGGGAGTACCCCGGTAGAAATATCTACGACTCCCATCTATATTAACTTCGGTCCTGCCGAAGCCGGACTCGATAGCTGGAATAATGTTAACAACCAAGCCAGCGGATATAGAGTCGACATGCTGAATGATTCCACTGGAAACGCAACGACCGTTTCGATAGAAATTACTACCGGTTTTACCCATGCGGCCAACAACGGCAGTAACTCTGCTATTTGGGACATGAACACAGCCATTTCGACAAGTAATTTCAGTTCCAATGGAGAAAATCCCGTTTTGACAATATCTGGCTTAAACCCGACTGCAACTTATTCTTTCCAAACTTTCGGTTCTCGGGCAGGCGATGGAAATAGAGAAACAACCTATACCTATGCGGGAGAAAATAGCGGAAGTGCGACCATCGACGCAGCTTCCAACACTTCGTCGGTCGCTACCGTAAAGGGCATAAAACCCACGGCACAAGGAGTCGTTGTATTGACTATCGGTAAAAGCAGTAACAACACTTCGGGATTTTCCTATATCAACGCCATGCGAATAGTCGCTGAAAAAGGAGAACCTCAACCCGATGTACCCGAAGGGGTTATCCGAGTAGACGTTGCCGGGACTCTATCCTCTCTGCTTCCTGCCACAACCGATACGATCACAACACTTATTTTACAAGGCGATTTAAATAGCTCGGACATAAAAACGATTCGAGAACTTCCTTCTTTGAAATATCTCGATATGCTGAATAGTAAAATCGTGTCGGGTGGCGAAGCTTATTTAAACGGAATGAAAACCGTCGAAAATGTTTTTCCCAAAGAAATGTTCCTAAGCAATACAGTCATCGAAACCGTTATCTTACCGAAAGAAGCTGTTGAAGTCGCCTATCACGCATTTTTCGGTTGCTCTACTCTGAAAAAAGTCGTTCTACCGAAGACTGTACGTCGATTCGGGAACGATGTTTTCAGCGGGTGTACAAACTTAGAAGAAATAAATATGCCGGCCATCGCCGAATCTTTGGGAACCGGTGTATTTTATAATTGTAAGAAACTAACCTCCATCAGCATTCCCGAGGGGATAACAATCCTCCCCGGAGGTACATTCTACGGCTGTTCCACTTTGGAAAGTGTTACCCTACCCAGCACCCTTGAAAAAATAGACGGAGATTGGATTTTCGCGAACTGTCATGCGTTGAAAGCTATTGCTTTCCCCAAAACCATTCAATCGATTTCACCGGGGACATTTTACGACTGCCGCTCTTTGTCGACAATCGAATGTAAATCGCTCACTCCACCGGTTACAGCTACCGGTAACGGCGACTCCCCTTTTACCGGAGCTTTCAAACCTGAAAACTGTACACTCAAAGTTCCTTTTACGTCGATCTCGGTTTATAAAGAATCTAGCATTTATGGGATCATGAACACAATCGTTCCTTTGGCGAATATCACAGCCGACAATGAGGAAGTTTCACCGGAGACTACCGATCTATTAGCGACAGCTAAAAAGATAACCATATCGGGGTCAACACCTGATGCTCTGGAAATACAAGCGTTATTTGCTTCGAACGAAAAAGTCACATCTATCGATATGACCGGAGTTATCGAATATTTCGAAGTCCCCGTTGCAGCAAATCCCAACTGCTTGGTCTATGCACCGGCTTCTGCCCAAGTCGAAAATAACAACGTAGTTATTAATGGAACCGCTAAAAAAATCGTGTTGACCGATGCAATGCCTTTCGAAGCCCCCACTGCATTTCATGCCGATGCCATCAGTTATACCCGCACGATCGAAGAAAGTCTGACGACAAATTCACAAGAGACAACCGGCTGGCGAGGGATTGTTTTACCCTTCGATGTTTCGACAATCCAAGCTCGAAATAAAGCGGGAGAACAAATAGAACTCAGTGCTTATAATGCAGAAGGTGAATACGATACTTCCAAGAATCCGTTTTGGCTCAGAGAACTTACAACCGAAGGTTTTGCAGCCACGCAAACATTCTCTGCCAATACTCCGTATATCATCTGTTTCCCGAATTCTTCCGAGTTAGACGAACACATCAACATCATCGGAGACGTTACATTCAGTGCTTCTAATGCCGAGATTACAGCAACCCCGGTATTTAATGCTGTCGAAGGAAAAGATTTTGACATGATAGCAACTTTGCAAACCGTACCGGCTGCCAAGGGAATATATGCAATCAATAATACCGGAAGTTCATTTGTTAACAACAGCCGTGATATCGCTCCTTTTGAATGTTATGTTATATGTAAACAAGGGAGTACGGATGCTCCCGATTCCTTCGATTTACCGGCCAAACTGCCTACTGCAATCGACAACGAAACCGTAACCGGTTCAAAAATCTACACCGCCGACGGGAATCTGGTTATCATCTCGAATGAACCCACCGAAATAGCAGTGTACAACATAACCGGACAAATGGTTCTCATGCAAAAAGTAGAAGCCGGAAAAACCATTGTTAACGACATTCCTCACGGAGTTTATATCGTAAACGGTCAAAAGATCATTTTATAATCAATTCTCCAATTTAGATTTTTGTTTTCACAGCGAATTGCTCGGAGCCACATGGCTCTGAGCAATTTTTTTGTATTGAGATTCTGTACTTCACTTCCTATTTGCTTATATCATTTCTTTTACCCCCTTCGTCACTACGTAACACCTCCCCTATTTGAGGCAGAGTATTTCCACTTCTCCTATGTATTGTATAATGATATATTTTCTTCCCAACCGCGGGAAGGACAAACGACTCAGTAGAAATTTAGTGGGAATAGACCTGAATTTTAATGAATGAAATGGATTGTATTTCTCCTTCTCCCCCGCTTCGATTCTTCATCGAAGACAGAGTAGTAGGGTTGGAAAGATTTCACAAGTTTTTTGACTATAAGGATTAATCCTTTTACTCTGAGAAGACTTCCCCCGCAAGGCTACGGGGTGTGTGGCGTTAGCCATATAAGGGGGAGTACGTAGTGACGGAGGGGTTCAAAACAACATCTCATCAGTCTGCTTATATCGGACATATCCATTTTTCCCCTGTCCCGTACATTTGACGGGTAGCTGCTGTCTTCGTTAAGAGCTGTGGAGCTCCAAACCTCGCCCTATTTCTTCCGCCGGCAAGTGCCCTCTCGACCCGATTAAAAGCGTTTTTCCTTAGCGGGTATACCTTACCTTTTCTTACTCCCCTCTATATGGACTTCACTATATTGCTCCGCGAGACAGCAGAGGAGGCTTTAACCCTCTCGCCTGCGACACAAAAAAAAGAGGGAGCAGCATGCAGCCGCCCCCACTTCATAAACACACTATCTATTCCACCTATTAGAATACAGCAACTTTTGTACGATTAACAATATAAATACCTTTGGGTACTTCTACCGTATGACGACCGCTCGACAACATTTGCGAGGAAATGATTCTTCCATCTACACTATACACAGTCACCTGCATATCTTTCTGCAAATCTACATTGATACAACCATTGGCTCCGTAAACTTTCACATCATCGGTTACCACCTCCGAAACAGCACCAGTCGAAGAGCTGGGGATCAAGACCAAATTGTCATACAAATACGATAAGTCGGATTTCATCAAACGAAGATACATAGTTCTGACAGATTTAGCCTCATCGGTAATCATAGCCGGATCAATTTTCAATTCTACGTCCAACCACTCGCCCGGAGTATAATCGCCGATACCAGCGCCTTCTTGTCCGGTACTTGCATCAACCGTATAACCGAACTTGATGTGTGAGCCACCATCGGTACGAATCCCCATCTCAATAGGACACCACTCGAAGCCACTTTCCAAAAAGCAGACTTGTAATTTGATTCCAGAATAATCATTCCACGTTTTACCAGCAGGAAGAGCCTCTGTAAACGTAACGGGAGAACATTCGCCTCCATTCACCTTTAAAGCCTTCGATGACGTATTGATACCGGTCGTGTAAGGATTCTCGGCCACTTCGCAAGACCCCGACCACGGCATTCCACAACGAGGAGTTGTACCTAAATCCATAGTCTCGAAAGTAAAGATAGTATTAGGATCGGCAACTTGTTCTTTCTCGATTAAACGAATATTATCAATGGCATAATTGAACGCTTGACGCCCCACCTTAATCAACAAACTTGTACTAGTATGATTACCGTCCAAATAAGTAGCCAAAATTGTTTCATCAAAATTGAAATCGAGCGACATCCAAGTATTATACGTAGCGTCTCCCCATGAATTCTGAGCTACTTGAAAAGTTTTCTCTTGGGTATCATTATCAACCAATCCTAATTCATTACCAACCCATGTGATATTTTCCGACCCTTCCAACACAGCAAGTTGTAAACGAACACCTGTATAATCGGCCAATGTCTTTCCTTCCGGCAAGTTCAATGGAATAGCCACATTGGCAAATTCGGTACTGACTACTTTCAACACTTTTGTCGACGAGTTATCGCTCGACGAACAAGGATTGTCTATTAACTCGGCTGTACCGCCCCATGCAGCATTCGCACCATTCAACCCAGACTCAAAATCATTTACCATATAGGTTTGAGCCTGCATACCTACTGCTATACAAGCAGCACACAAAAGAGATAATGTTTTTTTCATGTTATCTACTATTTAAGTTAAACATTTTTATATCCATAGAATTACAGTTCTATTTCATAGGTAAAATTAAAACAAACATTCGATGTAACAGAATTATAAAAGATAAAAGTGTAGTACTCTTTTATCTAAGACTAATACTATATTATCATTTTTAACAATTATATTTATTACAGGATAATAAGCTGTTAATTAACGACAATTTTTACATGTTCCACCATATAAAATCCCGGTGAAAGAGTTAAATAAACAGGTGAATTTTGTAATACCGATACTTTATGCACCAATACTCCCGATAGATTCCACACACTTACTTCACAAGGCTTTTCACTCTTCAATGTAATCTCCCTACCCATACAGGAGACTTTCAATCCGCTTCCCGATATATCCGCACGTTCTTCGATTCCAGATTCATTTCCGGCAGTAACCGTATATTTTTCCAAAACAGACATCTGCGAACGATCCACGGTATAATTATCAGAAGGCTGTACAGCCAATTTATAATCACCCCAACGAGGCCCTGCCGACCAATAGGTTCCCGGCACACCGTTATCCCGCAAATAAATCAACAGATTTTCCAGTGTCTCCAACCAACGAGGATCATCGTCGGGAACTCCATATTCACCCAACAACCCTCGCTTATTATATCGTTTCAACCACTCCACGAAATACTTTGCACGCTCAACACCCGTATTAGCTGTAATACCATCGGCATCATAAGAATTTAAATATTGACCGGAATAATCCTTATCAAAATAAAGATGTGCCTGAAATATGAGATTATCCGACGGATCTACCAATGTCCTAAGATTATCGCTATACTCGACCCAAAAACGTGCAGAACTGAATGAATCGCCGCATACGATAATAGGAGTTTCCGTATCTACTTCTCGAATAGCATCGATAACTACCTGAGCTATATTCACCCAGGGAGCCGAAGGATGCATAGAATAAGGCTCGTTCATAATATCGTATCCCCAAATATTATTATAATCCTTGAACTCCTGCGCCAATTTTCTCCACACATCGGCCAAATGTTCGGCAGTAAGGTTGGACGACTCCCCTATTAACGTATAGGTTTTCCCACCATCGAACGAATAACGAGCAAAGTTATGTAGATCGAGAATTACAGGCATACCTCTATCCTCGGCAGCCTGAACAAAAGTTTTCATTTTAGACAACTCCGTTGCATCCAAAGGTCCGTTCATTACACGTTGGATACGTTCCCAACGAAATGGAAAACGGATAAGGTTCAATCCCTTCCCCTTAAAATAATCGAGGTCCTTATACGTTGGATACCCATAATGAGTACCATCTACCCCGGGATAAATACCGCCGAACTCTGCCCCCGATAAATTCACTCCAAAATAATTTTGAGTTCCGTCCCCTACATACTCTGCCTTTTCAATCAGCTCGATATTGTCTATAATATAGATAAATTTCTGACGCCCTACTTTCATCAATAAGCTCAACTCATCTGTATGTTCACCGGCAAGCCAAGCCGAAAGAATCGTTTCGTCCAACCAGAATTCAAGCGTTATCCATGTATTTAACTCACCGGTTTGCCAAGAAGCCGAACCCGGCCAGCATTTATTTCCCACATTATCTTGTACACCCAAATCACACCCTACCCAATGTATATTCTCGCCACACGCATCGATAACAGCCAATTGTAACCGCACACCCATATAGTCCGTCAAAACCTTACCATTAGGCAAGGTAAACGGAATCGAAGTCGCTGCAAATTCACTGCTACTTACCTTCAAAACCTTCGACGAAGAATTATTTACATCTTTCAAAGGATTATCAATCCATTCGCAAACCCCGCCCCATGCATTACCGGCTCCACCGAGCCCCGATTCAAAATCATTGACTAAAAACTTATCATTAGCACTTGCAATCAATACGAAAAATAAGAATACAGATGATAGCAATTTTCTCATGGTATATTCCTTTCTACTAAAATTTTTACAAAGGAAGTTTTTGATTCAGGCAAATACTACATCTTTTTTATCCTATACTGACACTTTAACCAATCGACCCTCAAATAATAAAGAAGGTGCACCGCTAAGCGGCACACCTTCTTTGTCTTTTTTATTATTCTTATTATTCCAGACAAACAGCAGTCTCTATCGGATATGAAGTTTTATCTTTCAACCCGCTCAAAAAAGACAAAAAATCTTTTATACGAGCAATCATATTGTTTACCCCCAACGAGCTACGCCCGACCTGTACTACACCAGACATTCTATGTGTTGCATCGACAAGAGGCTGTATCTCTTCCGGCGATAAACACTGGGATATCTCGATATAAATATTTTTATCATACTCACAAGCCTTCAAAAAGAACTTGTCTTGTTCCTCTTTCGATACAGCGATAAGTACAATATCCAAATCTCTCCGGTCTAGCATTTTGCAATAATCATTATATAACAAAGGAGCCTTATCTTGAATCGATGTAATTTCTCTTTCCGTGCTCTCTGCCAAAGTAGTCTTTTCGTCGAATACGGCCACGCATCTAGCTTCACCGGTCGATATAAAAGTCTTCAAAACATTTACACCGATGGAATCGCAACCCACTAACCCGATATTGTAAATCGCCATAGGAGAAATATCATCTATACCTTGCGCCAGAAGCGAAACATTACCCGTTAAAAGCAAAAGCAAACAACAGAAACTTTTATACCCCATAATACCGTATAAATTTATCTGATCAAATCATAAACGGCTTGAAGAATATCTCGACGAGATTTCCCTTCAAATTTTTCTATCGTTATACCCGACATCGTACTCCAAGACTTAGCCGTATCCCTATCCATAGGTCTGTCCAAATCGGCAACCCAATCGGTTATATACCCTCGAAGTCCCATATATTGAACCATCTCGAAATCTGGACTATCGACGGTTATATCCTTAAAATACATTAAGGTAGTTTTTTCTTTTAGCAACTCCGCTTGAATATCCTCTATATCGAGCTCTTTCACCGATTTATTCTGCTCAATCGCAAGAGCGGCAGCTATACCCGCAGCCTGTCCCAATGCCATCCAACAAGGCTCCATACGCAAAGTAGAAAAGCCTACATGAGTAGCAGAAGCAGGTACTGGAATCAACAAATTATTGACTTTTTTTGGCAGAATCACGCCAAAAGGAACCGTATAGACCGACGCTTGATAGTTAAAGAATCCGTCCAAAGCAATCTTACCTTTCTCCCGTTTATGAACAGCATGTGAATCAAGAGCATAATGACTAGCAGTAATGCTATTGCTATACAAAGGGGGACGTTTCCCTTTCGCCACGGGATAAGCATCATTCGCTGTAAAAAAATGTTCTCCATGTAAACGACGCCCCTCTCTCACATAAACTTGTCTCGGGAAATTGCCATTATCGATATACTCGTCTTTTGCCAGTCCCCATTCTCTAACATTATCTCGAAAAGCTTTCGGAAGTGCTTCATCATTTTGGGCAAACCACAATAATCCTAACGTATACTCTTTCAATCTTTGAGCAAATCTATCTCGCCATTGCCAATTTTCTTCGGGCCATTGCCAATTTTCTTCGGGTAAATCTGTCGAGATTAGAGCTAAATGCTGGTTATTTGCATCCGTTTTTCCGTTAGGTAAATCAACCATATTCGTAATTTTCGCTATTCCCCAAGGATCGCCCGGTATTTGTGTAGTTCCTCCATTTTCGATATGTCTTCGGTTAGCTACCTGCATCTCAGGAGTAACACTCAACATCTCTACTCCGGCAAATGTACCTGTATAAACGTCCTCTACCAAAGAAAGGTATTCCTTACGATTATATCTCTTCGGCTTCTCTGGCAAAATACGATTAGATGGATCATTCGTCAAACAAAGGCGATAATTATATGCCTGAATATTTCCATCGCCTTCATTAGTCGTTCCTTCTAATTCAGGGCCCAACCACAATTTATAAAGACGCCCTGCTCCTATTTCATTATATTCGTCCTTACCTTCGCGACCTATCGAATACGGAACTCCTGCCGCTGCTCCTAAATCACCTTCATAAGTCGCATCTATAAACACTTTACCACTATACTGTTCCCATTTCTTGGTATCCCTGTTGTATATTCTGACACATTGAATCTCAGCACCGTCCATCACAACATTCTTCGTTTCGGAATCGAATTGGCGCATGGTCAAAACAGTAATATTCTTTCTCTCTGGTTCAAGCATCTTTTCAAAAACTAAAGCCGCTACATGAGGCTCAAAATGATACCCATCGCTACAAACCTTCACCTGTTCGGAGTCTTTCCCGTATTTTTCTATATAATAATCCAGTACATAATTCACAAACTCTCGGAACAAACCGGTAGTAGCTCCCCGCGTCGCAATATCGGTAGCCCCCAATCCATTAGCGGGAAGCCCTCCAATATGTGCCGAACGTTCTAAAACCACCACTTTTTTCCCTTCTCTCGATGCTGCGATAGCAGACATAATTCCCCCGGAGTTCCACCTACCACGACCACATCGTAATAATTGTTTTGGGCAAACAAGATAATCGGAAAGAATATAAACAAAATTTTCAACAGTACCTTTTTCATTTCAATATTGCTCTTTGGGTTCATACAAGTTTTTCAAATCGTCCATATCGAATCCACTTACAGTCAAAACAGACATGGATAACGGTAAATGTGCTATACCATCAATGATGGGTATCTCTATGGTACGACCAAATATATCAACCCCAGTCAATGACTTCGTATACTTTACCGGGATAAGTTCCTCTTTTTCATCAGCCTCTCTCCAAATACTCAGTACAGGAGCTCCGCTCTCTTTTTCATTCTCGTAAATAAAACCATAAGTTTTGCGATCTTTTGCTAAGTACTTTCCTATCGGCTTCAAATATCGATAGTTATTAACCATATTGGCGAATGCTACCGCTGCCGGCTTAACAGTCAACATAGTATTATATCGAAGTATACCGAATCCCGACTCTGGATGATGAACGCCGAAAGGCTCTTCCACCAATTCATACCAAAACATTTTTCCCGCCCCAAAATAAAGCTGTACCAAATAATTACGTACCAAATACTGGGCCTGTTGATATTCCGTTACAGGTGGGAAATGACGACGTATACTATCGGGAAGATAAGTTGTCCACCCGGTTTCGGTTACCCAAATCTCGGTCGGGATATTCCGTTTTTTAAGCATCTCTTTCTGCATTTTATAAAAGCCATCATAGAATGGAGATGTTTCGGGATATTTCCTCCACAATATATATGGGTGTATCGCTGTAAAATCGATATGATTGGCGACATCTTCCCGATTGTCGTCGAAATATTCGATCCACTCTTCCTCTCCGGGCCAAATCAATTTTATATCCCCGTTTACCGCTTTAATAGAATCATGCATCTGTTTCACCAGATCGGTAAAAGGGACACCCCAACCCTGCGGACGCCATTTCTGTCCTTGCGGATGGGGCCATCGTTTATTCCACCCTGCAAAATTACTAGGCTCGTTTTGCGACTCATAAACAAGAATACGATTCCCATTCATCTCGACATATTTTTTGATATTCGTCACATCTTCGTCCCAACGCCAGATACCATTTTCATCTTGCCAGCCATGATTGGCATCCACATAGTCTAAAATAGGCAACCAACAAATATTGTGACGGTCTAAATAATCGATAAAAGGATCGGGCGTATTTCTCGCAGTACCGATAAAATCTTTCCATCTCGCAACATCTCTGACCCAAGCAATACCCAATGCTTGCTGAATCTCGGCCACCCGCCAGTCTCCATAACGAGCATAATGAGCTCCTACACCAAACGGAGAATCGTAATCTTTCTTCGTAAGGGTCACATCGGGTATCACGCCAAAACCTTCCTGTTTCGAGAATATGACTTTATCTCCGTGTAAAAAACTTACGCTCAAATAATAATAGCCCAATTCCGAGAACTGGAACGGAACGTAATAATACCGTTCGAAAGGACTCGACAGCGTGTACGTTTTCTTATAACCAATCGGTTTTTTATCGATATCCACTATCTCGACCACAACCTCATAGGTAATATCGTTATTTGCTTTTATAACCTTACAAACTGCATTCCCAGACTCGTTTTTATGATAAACAGCACCTAACTTATTAAATGTAATATCTATAACATTCTCCTGAGATTTCCCGAAAACTACTGTCACAGCTAAAAAAAACATCGTGACAAATCCAATTATTCTTCTCATACGGCAACATTATTATATTACTTCAACACTCTTTTCACCGGTTCATCGGTCATTGTAAATACCAAATGACCTCCACTCATTATATCCTCATGCTTGATCGTCAACCCTCTCACCGGCTTTCCATTCAATTCGACCGATTTGACATATTTATTCTTTCTGGAAAGATTCTTCGCCTCTACGACAAATGCTCTGTCTTCCGTCAACTGAATGGATATTTTATCCATTTGTGGAGCACCTAAAACATACTCTCCACTAATCGGATCTACCGGATAAAATCCCATCGAAGAAAAAATATACCATGCAGACATCTGTCCACAATCGTCGTTTCCACACAAACCACCGGGTTTCGGTTTATAGAATCGTTCGAATATCTCTGGTATCAACTCTTGGGTTTTCCACGGTTGATCCACGTAATTATACAAATAAACGACATGATGACTCGGCTCATTCCCATGTGCATACTGCCCGATAAATCCACTGACGTCCGAGACAAAGCCTGTATTCTCGGCTATCGTATCCAACATAAACAACGAGTCCAATTTCATAGCAAAAGATTCCTTTCCACCCATTAAATCAATTAAACCCGCCACATCGTGTTGCACATGCCAAGTATATTGCCATGCGTTACCTTCGGTATAATCCCCACCGCAGCTGGCTGCATGAGACAACAAAAACGGATTAAACGGAAAACGCCATTTTCCTTTCGAGTCCTTTCCTCTCATCAACTTCGTGCCGGGATCAAATAACGATTTATATGCACTGGCCCGTTTCATAAAAAACTCATAATCCTTATCCTTACCCATTGCTTTTGCCATTTGCGCAGCACAATAATCATCGTAGGCGGATTCTAATGTCCGGGATACCGATTCTACCGTAGTTATATCAAATGGATAATAACCATATTTATCATAAGTTTCCCAATCCGATTTTTTATGACTCACCGTCAACGAAGCCTTAATCGCATTATAGGCATCTTCTGGACTAAATCCTTTAAACCCTTTTAAATAGGCATCGACAACGACAGGAACCGCATGATTGGCTATCATGCAATATGTCTCTTTATCCCATAACGTCCAAACCGGCAAATGCCCTTGTACCTTCTGATAATCCAACAAACTATTTATCATTCCGGGTACTCGTTTGGGGATCAAAATCGTATAAAGAGGGTGTGCAGCCCGATAGGTATCCCACAAAGAAAACGTCGAATAATATGTGCCTGATTTAGAAACGAACACACTGTCATTAACACCTCTATACTTTCCATCTATATCGGCAATATCGTTAGGCTGAATATACAGATGATATAACGATGTATAAAAATTTGTTTTTTGCTCTTTCGTTCCTGACACAGAAACTTTCGACAACAATTCCCTCCATAAATCCTGACTCTCTTTTTTAACCGCTTCGAAATCCCAATCGAGACTCTCAGTTAACAAAGCACTTTGAGCCCCCTCGATACCAACTGTTGAAAGAGCGACTTTTATCTGTACCGATTCTCCCGGTTCTAAATCAAACTCCAAAATCATTCGTTTGGCTTTCTCCCCTTCACGAGCTGGCAATACCTCCTTCACGGTATAGGGCTTATCGAACTTTACCACATAAAAGAAATGGCGGCGTACCCAATTTTTAACTTCTTGGTGTCCGGTTATAGTCCAATTATCAGGCATATTCATGTCGGCATACAAAACATGTGTTTTCAAATGGTCCTGATTATACACGACTCCACTTTGCATATCCAACAACATTCGTGCGGGCGCATCAGAATTATAAGTACATACATAATAAGCGGTACGCTGTGTCGCTGTCACCTCGACATCTATATCCGAATCGGTCAATTTCACCTTATAATATGCGGGTGATGCCGTTTGAGTCGCTTTATCATATGCACTTTTATATATGCCATTTTTCACATCTCCGCTAAAAGGGAATATCAATACATCTCCCAAATCGGGACAACCGGTTCCATTCAAATGATTTTGGGCAAATCCCATGATAGAATCGTCTGCAATATTAAATCCCGAACAGTATTTCCACTCATCGTTCCCTGTTTCTGGACTTGCCTGTATAAACCCAAATGGCACACATGATCCGGGAAAAGTATGTCCATTATCGGCATTTCCTATAAACGGATTAACAAAGGAAAGCACGTCTTCATTTCCATCAGATGAAGAAATATTATTACATGCAGTAACCAACAAAACTCCTGATAATATCCACAATAAATTTCTCATAATATAAGATATCTAAAAAATTAGCAATTCAACCCGACAAGATTAAGACTTTATCACTTTCTGCTTTTTTATACAGTTGCCCGACTCATTGAGAACACTCAGTATATAAGCACCCGCAGGCAAGTTATCCATATCGACAGTGTAAACTTTGTCATATACTCTGCCCGTATAGACACAATTGCCCATCATATCGAACAAGGAAACTTTTCCTATTTCCGTATCGGAATAAATCGTTAAATTCCTAATTACAGGATTCGGGAATGCACGAATCTGGAAATCATCGTTTTTCATATCCTCCACAGAAGACTCTGGATGTTCCCCTATTTCAATAATATAAGGATGATTAGAGATATCCAACTCTATTGAATTCACATTGTTCAATACCATTTCGGGAGCAGTCCCCTTAGTCGGATTATAAACCCATACCTCGTCATAAGTTTGATCAAAACCGACAGTTATCCGATCGCTACCACCTTCATACTTCTCTCCCCAGATGACCAATTCAAAGGTCCCGTTATTCTTTTGGAGCAATAAATCATGAACAGTTATCGTGCGGCCTGTAATAGAATAAGTTAATTCACCCGGTTCGTCAATATCTTTATCATCTTTTAGAATAGTCGTTAGATTATGAAGATAATGAGCCGATTGTCTCGGATTATAAAACTTATCGTAAAAACCGAAACTTTGGTTTCCCGATTCATCTCGTCGGTCGGTCAGCAAATACATGGCCGTGTAATCAAATCCCTGAGCGAATTGTGCAAGATAAAGCGACATATATAATAACCCCTGCATCTCTTCCGTCACAGCATCGCTTATCGTAGACCCAGTTTCAGTTGTGACACGGGGTAACGCCTCTAACTCCTCATCGGTCAAATACCCTTTGTATTTATTTAACCACGTCACACCGAAATGCCGATACAGCACATCGCAACCCGGTGGCACATTCGTACTCGGCTCAGCGGCTCTCCATGTCTGATTATTTTGTGGAAACTTGAAACTCGGATGATTAAAATAGTTGTGTAAATTAGCGACATCGGCAAAAGTTACTCCTCTGAATTCCTCGGGAACTGCCATATCGTCCTCTGGAACTTTGAGATACTGTAACCCGACATTTTCTCCCGAAGCTCCACCATACGTAAGGCTCCAAACCGGATAATTATACCCGTCTTTCCCCAACACGGGATCGGCTTTCACATCTTCATACAACTTCTTCTGCATACGAGCCACCGGCTTCCAATTATTTTTTCCTTCTTTATTCCCTCCGCCGACTTCTCCTTCAAAAATTACATACCAATTTCTATTATTAGGCTCGTTGTTCCCTTCAATCGCAATAATTGCGTCCGGAGAAGTCGCATCGATAATTCGCTTGACATTATTTATTAAATTGGGAATATTCCGTTCCTGTCCCCCGGCTCCCAGTCCTGCACTGAACCGAATACCGGCATTATCATACAATTGTTTATACGAAGCTATCGACGTGCCGGCTCCCGGTAACGAAGTCTCCGGCAGATTAGTAAGCGAGCTCACACTGCCCCCCACACTCGTACGAATCCACCGAGCACCCAAATATCGCATAATCTCCTCGGTGGTATTCACATTTTCACCCCTACTGTTTATCGATGTATTCATGCCAATGGAATTGAGAAACCGATTGGCCGGCACAGCTTTGAACGTTCCACTTATATCTTCAACCACCTCGTAAGGACACGGTGACAAACTATTAAAATCAATCAGGCTGGTCGACCGCCCCAACTGTACCGTGGCTTCTTCGTTCAATATACCAGCCATTTCATAATATTTGATTTTACAAAATCCGATAACATTGTCATCAGAGGGCTCTTCTGGTATCGCACCGTTATCTAAAATAGAAACATTACCCCCTAAATGTTTTAAAGAACCAAAACCGTTCAATCGCTGCAAAGACCGATTATTCGTCAGCACCAAATCTCCTCCGATATAAGTCAAAGGCATGTTCTCTGTATTATCCCCATTGGTGAAATAATAAAGACGACTACACCCATCGACCACAAAATCACCTTCTACTTTTTCCAAATAAGGGAATATCTTTTGTGGTTTATTCATTGCAGTGGTTATATTGGTCAACTTCAAATCGCCCTGTACCTCACGTATCTTCGAAAAAGATTTATCAAGATGTGCCGTAGCCGCACCCGTCATGACTTGGGGACAATTTTCTATAATAAAATCGCCATGAATAACCGAGAACTTATCTTCATCGGCAAATGCATCCATATCGCTCAATACAGGGCAATCCCTAAACACAAAACCGGCTTCACTACAATCGATCACATCTATCAACCCTGTTGTAATAGTCAATTGAGAAAGACCTTCCATCGTCAACGTTCCCGTAATTTTCTTTACTCTATCGGTCAATTTCAAAATCTCTGACTCTGGAATCATCTCGCTTCCCTCCGGTTCAATCAAAGTCAAATTCTCAACAGTCTCTTCCACCGAACCGGCCGTAAACTCCTTTAACTCCGAAAGCCCATTCAACGTGTAACTGTTTTGGGCGGCAACAAATCCGCACATTACATACGGAATAACCAACACCCTAAAAATACTACTACATATCTTTTTCATCGTATAAAAATTAAATTATCTGTTTAATTACTTTTCACAGAAACCGTATTGGTTACCGTAACCGTCTCGCCTGTAATCCCCCTTACCGTCAATGTTACATTATAATCGCCAACAGCTCCATATTGATGTTTCGGATTAATTTCATGCGAAATCGCCGACCCATCTCCAAAATCCCAAGAGAAAGGCTCCTCTCCCGAAAAGAAATCCCAATAAAGAGAAGAATTGGTAAATACGAACGTATCGAATGAGCTACCGTCGAGTTGTGTAGTAAATGTAGCTACTGGTATCGTTATTTTCGTATCAATCAATATAATGCCTGTATTCAGCTGTTTATTCACACGATTATTCTCATCAGAAATCACAATACCCATAGCATACTTTTTAGGAGCATCTTTTCTCAAAAAATCCAATGCCACGGAAACATCAAAAGTCGTTTCGTTTTTCCCATCGGGTATTTGGATATTTTGTGGTATTTGAAGGACATATTCAGAAGGCAAAACTTCCACATCGGTCAAAACACCATTATCTATCAAGGTTTGAACCGTATCCGCATTCAACATTACCGAAACATTTACAGAGCCTTTAATAGTTTTCCCCGTACCCGAACGATAAATACCCAACGGAATGACAAAGGCATTATCGGCGTTCCTCACTGTATATTTCATCGGTTGTCCCGGCGTAGGAGAAACCCACGCCGTCGATGCTCCTTCTTCAATCGTATAGATACCGTCAGGTGAAATACTCCCATTAACAGCTATCGGTAAATAAACCAAAGATTCGGGATAAGGAATATCTACAATTTCATCGTATTGACATGATGTACCCGCAAACAAAAAGCAAATTGCAGTCACAAGTAAAAGACGATTTTTTATCATTGATTTCATCTTATTTCGTGTTTATTAGTTATTATCTCTTTACCAAAGTGGATTCTGTACCCAACCGGTCGTATTAAGATCGGCCTGAGGAATCGGATATAAATACATTTTCGGCTCGAATGTTCTTTTTTCCACCTCAATGGGTTTATATTCGAACTCTTCATCTGAAATTTTCGTTATTTCCACGCCCCGAAGCGGTGTGCCCAATGTCTCTGGCGCAATCATCCAACGACGCACATCCCAAAAACGATGATCCTCGAAAGCCAATTCCACCCGACGTTCGTTCCGAATCTTTTCTCTCAACTCCTCTTTCGATATAGCCGTAGGTACAGCCGGCATTTCAACACCGACTCGATTCCTCACTTGATTCAAAGCCCTGACGGCATTTAACCGATAACCGACATTACCCGTAGGCCCATAAGCCTCATTCATGGCTTCTGCATAACTCAATAAGATTTCGGCGTATCTCATTATTACCCAATGATGCACACTCGTACGGTTCTGCAACAAATCTAAATTAGGATCTATGAATTTATAAATATAATAGCCGGTACGCGTGGCATGAATAACACCCTTTCCATCTCGACCGCCGGTCCATGCTTCGATCGTACGATCCTTGAATTCCACGTTATTCGTCAAAATCGACATCGCTAACCGAGGGTCTCTATTGGCATAAGGATTGGACTTATGCTCTGGATTATTCCAATCAAACGGAGTACCGTCAATCATCTCATAAGCATCCACCAAATTCTGTGAAGGCGTATTCCCGCTCTGTCCCAAATTATATCCAACCGGATAATTATTCTTTTCAAAAGTATTGGTCGAACCGTATCGTCTGTCGAATATTATCTCACCATTCTGATAATCCCGTATTAAACGATACTCGTCCATCGGATATTTATTTCCCAAAGTCGTAATAAAATCGTTACAAGCCGCAGCGGCCTCCTCCCAACGTTCTTGCTGGCTCTTCCCGTCTTGCATGGAAATATATTCTTTATGAGTATAACCGGGAGCCCACTCCTCTGGCTTATTAAACAAATCGCTAGCCGCATAAAGTAGAGCTCTACACTTCAACCCCATAGCAGCTCCTTTCGTTGCACGACCCAAATTATTGGCAACGTCGGTCATTCTATCGGGAGCCTGTAAAACTGCCGCAGCCGAATCGCACTCACTGACAATAAACCTTATACAAGCAGATAAGGAATCTCTCGAAAAAGTCGACAAATCGGATTTCAAACCCAGCGGTTCCGTTATAATA
>ENA-OROD01001424-OROD01001424.1-human-gut-metagenome-genome-assembly--contig:-NODE-1424-length-19257-cov-2.523071_pt1 | contig 19257 bp, 15 predicted proteins | sample MGYA00242123_ERZ509038 | MGnify/ENA primary metagenome ERZ509038 (study PRJEB26280, sample SAMEA2338719) | human gut metagenome | biome: human gut; feature: human-associated habitat; material: faeces... | reverse complement strand
GCTGGTGAACAACGAGACCGGCTGCGTGTTCCCTGTGGCGGAGATCGCCGCCGGACTGGAAAACGCGGATGTGTTTGTTTCGGAAAAGTATGCGGACATGGTGCCGGAGAAGCGGCGCGTGGTCTATCCAGCCGGACGTTCCGCGAAAGCGCTGGCGGATGCGTGGGGGAAATACCGCGGATTTGTAATGGTGATGGCGGCGGGGATTGTGGTGCGCCATATCGCGCCGCTCTGCAGAAGCAAGACCTGCGATCCGGCGGTGGTGGTCTGCGACGAGCGCGGAGATTATGCGGTCAGCCTGCTGAGCGGGCATCTCGGCGGCGCGAACCGTCTGGCTTCGGAAGTCGCGCGGATCACCGGCGGCAGGGCGGTTTTCACGCCCGCCAGCGATGTGCGCGGTTCGATGGCGTTTGACGAGCTGGCTTCGAGACTGCATTACCGCGTCTTGAATCCCGGCGCGATTCTGAAAGTGAGCTCCCATATTCTGGAGAACAATCCGGTGGAGGTGAAGATGCCGCGTGCGCTGTTCGATCAGTATTATGCGGATGATTCCCGTTTCATTTTTGCAGGAGAGAGCGCGGATATTTCCGTTGCGGTTCCCGGAACAGACACGGTTCTGCGCATGGTTCCGTTCCGTTTTTCACTTGGAATCGGATGCCGGAAAGGGACTTCTTGCGGGGAGATCGGCAAGGCGGTGAATGTGGTTCTGGAGCGTTACGGAATTTCGATGGATGCCGTCGCCGTGGTCGCGAGCGCGGATGTGAAGGCGCAGGAAAAGGGACTGTTCGATTTTGTGGAGAAATATCGGAAAGAGCTGCGCTTTTTCACGGCGGAGCAGTTGAACGCCGTTCCGGTTCCGAATCCGTCGAAACACGCGATGGAGCATCTCGGAATTCATTCCGTGTCGGAGGCGTCCGCTCTGCTCGGTGCGGGGGAGGGCGGAACTCTGCTTGCGGAGAAGACCGTATTCGATGCGGTCACGGTCGCGCTGGCGAAGATGAGAGAGTGACGGGAGAGATTCAGGATTTCAGGGAGGAACCAATGAGAATACCGGCGTTTCTGATCGGCGGAGTCAATTCGGGGAGCGGCAAAACGACGCTTGCTCTGGCGCTGATGCGTGCGTTTGCGCGGCGCGGTCTGCGTGTTGCGTCATTCAAATGCGGACCCGATTACATCGATCCCCTTTTTCATCGCCAGGCGACCGGCAGGGCTTCGATCAATCTGGATACGTTTCTGATGGGGCGCGACGGAGTGAAAGAGGCGTTTTCCGGAAATCTTGCCGATGCCGACGTCGCCGTTGTGGAAGGAGTCATGGGGCTGTTCGACGGGATTCGCCCGGATTCGCTTTCGGGAAGCAGCGCGGAGATTGCCGCTCTGCTGGATCTTCCCGTGATTCTTGCCGTGAATGCGCGCGGGATTTCCGGTTCGATCGCGCCGCTCGTCAGGGGATTTTCGGAATGGAGCCCCGGTGTGAGACTCGGCGGAGTCATTGCGACTTTTACCGGTTCTCCGAATCACGGATTCCTCCTGCGCGATGCTCTCGAAGCCGCAAAGCTGCCGCCGCTTCTCGGCACTCTGCGCCGCAATGGGAAATGGACTCTGCCGGAGCGGCATCTCGGACTGGCGACAGACCGTGTCGGCGATGTCTGGCTGGATTCTCTTGCGGAAGCCGCCGAAGATGAGATTGATCTGGATGCGCTTCTTGCCCTGGCATCCGCGGAGCACCCGGAGGAAGCGGAGGATGAAGTCCGGGGAGATACGGCTGCAAGGCTGGCTGTGGCGCGCGATGAAGCGTTCCATTTCTATTATGAGGACAATTTCCGCATTCTGCGGAGCGCCGGAGTGGAGCTGGTCGATTTTTCTCCGCTTCATGACGATTTCCTGCCGGAAAATGTTCACGGCGTCTACCTCGGCGGCGGTTTTCCTGAACTCCATGCCGCGGAGCTCTCCGCAAACCGTTCGATGCTGGATTCGATCCGGGATTTTGCCGCGCACGGAAAATGGATTTACGGCGAATGCGGCGGGTTTCTCTATCTTCTGGATGCCCTGACGGATTTCAAGGGGCAGAGGCACCCCATGCTCGGACTGCTGCCGGGGGAAGGGAAAATGAATGACCGTTTGAATTCGCTCGGATACCGGACGCTGAAATGCGTTTCCGACTCCGTGTTCAGGAAAGATACCGTGATGCGCGGACACGAGTTCCATTATTCAAGTGCGGTTGTGGCGGAGGGGACGCAGGAACTTTTTGCGGCGGAGAATACGAAAGGTCTGCCCGTCTTTTCCGCGTCCGGCGCAGTCCGGGGAAGTGTCTGCGGCAGTTACGCGCATCTGCATTTCGCCTCGAATCCGGAAGCCGTGAAACAGTGGGTGGAGGCAATGACGCGATGATTTTCCTGCTCACTGCTTTTCTGGTTGCTTTTCTGCTGGATTTCCTGTTCGGGGACCCGCATTCCGCATTGCATCCCGTCGCATTGGCGGGGAGACTGGCCTCCTCTGTTGAAAGAGTCTGCCGGAAGCTGTTGGGCGGCGGCATTTTTTCCGGTATGGCGGGATGGTTTCTGCTGGCTGCCGTATGCTGTCTGGCGGCTTACGGTTCGACATGGGGCGGCTGGATGCTGAATGTATGGTTCGGAACAGCCCTTGCCGGTGCATGGCTGTATGTCTGCATTGCCCTGCGGAGCCTGATCGACCATGCGGAAGCGATCCGGCGCCCTTTGAAAAACGGAGATTTGACGGCGGCACGAAAGGCGCTCGGCATGATCGTGAGCCGTGATACGGAATCGCTGGACGAAAGCAATATCATCCGCGGAGCCGTGGAATCTCTCAGCGAAAATGTGATTGATGCGGTGAACAGCGCGCTTTTCTGGGCTGTGCTCGGCTATCTGGCGGGAGGTCTTCCGGGGCTTGCCGCCGGAGCGGTTTTTCTGCGGATCGTGAACACGCTGGACGCCTGCTGGGGATACCGTGATGAAAAATATGAAAAATTCGGCAAGTTTGCTGCGCGCGCGGATGATTTCGCGCACTGGATTCCCGCCCGCATGACGATGGTTGCGATTGCATTTGCAGGCTTGTTCTGCGGCGGCAGTTTGATGCGGACGCTTGAGACGGGAATCCGGCACAGGAAAGATCATCCGAGCCCGAATTCCTGTTACGGCATGGCATCGTTTGCCGGGGCTCTGGGGATTCGGCTGGGCGGCGCGACGATATATGGCGGCGTGGCGGAGCCTTATCCTTACTGGGGCGACGGCAGAAGCAGGCTTGTTGAACGTGATCTTGTCCGTGCGGAGCGCCTGACCGTTGTCAGTTCCCTTGTGTTTGCAATCATGATTCTCGGAGGTGCGTGGCTGTGGTTCGCGGTCTGAAAAAACTGATCCTGATCCGTCACGGGGAATTGCCTCCGATGTATCAGGGGCGTTATGTGGGGGCAAGCGATGTCCGCCTGAGCGCACAGGGAATATGCGACTGCCGGAAACTGGCGGCACGTTTTGCCGCATTGAACCCCGGAAAGGTCTTCGTGAGCCCGATGCGGCGCGCCCGTGAAAGCGCCGCGGCGATCTGTCCGGAACGCAGGGATTTGATTTACGATCCGCGGATTCGCGAAGTCGATTTCGGGGACTGGGAGAACCTGACGTTCGACGAGATTCAGAAAACCGCTTCGCCGGAACTGCTGGACCTCTGGTTCCGGCATCCGGAGGAGATGCGTTTCCCGAACGGAGCGTCCGTGGCGGATCATTTTGCCGCAGTAGATGAGTTCATGGCGGAGATTCTTGCCCTGCCGGAGTCCGTGGTTGCCGTAATTACACACGGCGGCGTGCTGATGCGGATGATCTCGCAGGCGATGAAAATTCCCCCGGAACGGCAGTTCGAGGTTCTGCCGCCGAGGGCGTCGATGACAATCCTGAACTTTCATGAGGGAGGTTTTGCGTATGGAGAATAAAATCGTAGTGGTGACAGGCGGCGCACGAAGCGGGAAAAGCGCTTTTGCCGAGCGCATGGTGCGCGAGAACAGCAGCCGGCATGTTTATATTGCGACGTGTCCCGTGCTGGATGATGAAATGCGCGGGCGCGTGAAGCTCCACCGGGAGAGGCGGCGCGGCTATCAATGGATCACGATCGAGGAGCAGCTCGATCTTGCCGGTGCTCTGAAGCGGGCGCAGGAGGAAAACGCGGACGGCGTGCTGATTGACTGTCTGACGCTCTGGATCAATAATCTGATGTACCATCTTCCGAAGTTCGATGAGGAGGAAATGAAAAAGAAGACGGCGGACCTGCTGGGTGCGCTGGAGGAGTATCCGGGACAGGTTGTCCTGGTGTTGAACGAGGTCGGCCTCGGGATCGTCCCGGGGACGCCGGAGGGACGTGTCTTCCGGGATTGTTCGGGGCGCTGCGGGCAGATGTGCGCGGCGGCGGCGGACGAAGTCTGGATGTGCGTATGCGGAATCCCTCTGAAAATCAAGGGGTGAAAAATGTCTTTGCTGGAAGAAACTGTCGCGAAAATCGAAAAACAGGATATGGACAGCCGCGAACATGCGAAAGAACATATTCTCAATCTGACCATGCCGCCGTGGGCGCTGGGGCGTCTGCTGGACCTTGCCGTGGATCTTGCCGGAATGACGCGGGGCATGACGCTTCCCGTCGCGAGGAAGAATATCGTCCTGATGGCGGGCGACCACGGAATCGTGAAACAGGGGGTCTGCCCGAATCCGCAGTCCGTCACAACGCAGATGATCTATAATTTCGTGAACCGGGGCGCGGGCATCAATGTGCTTGCGGAGAATGCTGGGGCGAAAGTGACGGTTGTGGATATGGGGGTGGCTTCCGATCTGTCGCCGCTGGTGCAATCCGGCGCGGTTCTCGACCGTAAAATCAGGGGAGGAACCTCCGACTTTACGGAGGGGCCCGCCATGACGCGGGAGGAGGCGGTGCGTTCGATTGAGTCCGGCATTGAACTGGTGCAGTCGCTTGCTGCGGATACCGATGTGTTCGGGACTGGCGAGATGGGAATCGGCAATACCTCGCCGAGTTCCGCGATTGCGGCGGTGTTGTCCGGCATGGATGTGACTCCGCTGGTCGGACGCGGCGCGGGGCTGGACCCGTCGCGGCTCTCGCACAAGGCGGCGATGATCCGCCGCGGGATCGAGGTGAATCAGCCGGATCGTGATGATCCGCTGGATATCCTTTCCAAGGTCGGCGGATTTGAGATCGGCGGCATTGCCGGAGTGATTCTCGGAGCGGCGTCCCTGCGGCGCCCCGTGGTGGTGGACGGGTTCATTTCGAGCGCGGGCGCATTGATCGCGGCGGCGATTGAACCGGATTCCCGCGATTATATGATCCTTGCGCACGGAAGCGCCGAACCCGGACACGTCGTGATGGCGAAACTGCTTGACAAAAAGCCTTTGCTCGATCTCTCCATGAGGCTGGGGGAGGGGACGGGCGCGGCGCTTGCCATGAATCTGCTCGATGCGGCATCCGCAATTATGAACCGCATGGCGACATTCGAGTCGGCAAAAGTAACGACCGAGGGAATCAGATGAGGCCGTTTCTCGCCGCATTGTCGATGCTGAGCTGTATTCCGCCGGGGCGTTTCTGTCCGACGGAACAGGACATCATGCGTTCGATTCATTTTTTCCCTGCGGCGGGAATTCTTTTCGGCGCGATGTTTTACGCTCTTGCATGGCTGTTTACGGTTTATCTGCCTCATCCTGCGGCGGCGATGCTGCTTGCGCTTCTGCCGGAGTTCCTGACGAAAGGGTTTCATCTGGACGGACTGGCGGATACTGCGGACGGTTTCATGAGCAGCCGTCCGAAAGAGCGCAAGCTGGAGATCATGCGCGACAGCCGGATCGGAACGATGGGAGTCTTTGCGATCGTCGCCCTGCTCGGCATGAAGTTCGCCCTGTTCGATTCCATGACGGATATGATGGCGCCTGCCGCCCTGATGATGCTGAACGGGCGCTGTGCCATGGTGCTGTATATCGGCATGAGCAGATATGCACGTCCGGATGGTCTGGGAGCGTTGTTTTTCCGCACGAAACCGTGGTTCGGCATGGTGTCCGGTTGCTGCGCCATGCTTGCCTGCGGCTGGTTCCTTGCCGGAGTGAAAGGGCTGGCGGCGGCTGTCATGGTGACGGTGTTCGCTTTCGTCTGGAGCCATATCACGCGCCGTGTGATCGGCGGCGCAACCGGCGACACCATCGGCGCGAATGAAGAATTGAGCGAGCTTCTTACGCTGTTTCTACTGATCTTCTGATGAAAATGAGATAGTGGCGCTTTTGAGAAAAATTTCATTCAAAAAAAATGAAGTGGCAGTGCGATGCTCTGCATTGCAAAAAGACGATTGAACAGGACTTTCACTCTGAAGTGTTCAGTTGTTGCTTTTTTTATCAGAGGAAAAAGAGACACTGTCGTTTTTCATGCCCTTTTTTATCCACCTTATGATAAGAAGCAGTGTTGACAGTACAGTAAATGTATTTATAGCATATAATACAGCACATGTCAGCATCCAAAAGGTATATCCGTATTTTGCTTGGATCTTTCCAACAGGTGCTAAAGGAAGCGTCAGGGGTAATCCCAATATAAAGAATCCTATATCTCCTTCACTGCACCAATAGGAACCGAGAAAAACGAGCAGGGCAAGTCCAACCGAAATAACAGCAGACCATAGAATTAAAACTCTATTTCCGTTTTTATTAAGAATACCTGTGATAACAATAAACAGAAACAGCAAGATGAATAGGTAGAATAATAGTTCTACCAGTGTTAAGAGATCAAAAGCATAACTTGTAACCATAACTTTTCCTCTCTGATTTATAAGGAGAGATTAACACCTTCATCCCTGCCGGATATTTATCTTGCAGCACGTTGTTTTAACATAGCATGTTATTTTTCTGTTTCAAGTTCAAGATAAAAAAGCTGATTCGGTTTGTCAGCAGATTCATTTTCCTGTTTGGCTAACTCTTTTTCCGCATCTTCCGGCAGGATGCCTGTTTTGTTGATGCTGTCTGTATTTGAATTATAATCATGGCAGATGATTCTGTAAGTGCAATTTTTATATTTTTCGCCCAGCATTGCTGCCGGACGCAGAGATGGATAATCGGCAATGACGGGACCTTCTATCTCAAACATGATCTTTGAAATTATTTTGAATACCTGTTCACAGAACATGGGGTCGTCATGATATACGCTCTCGCCCACCCGTCCTAATTCCAGCGATATCCTTTCCAGTTCTTTTACAACAAAAGCGGCTTTGGTTTTCGTCTTTATCATTTTATGGAGAATACCTTTGCTTTTATAGAATCGGTTTTGACTGAAACATCTATCTCGTCTATTTCTTTCCGGGGCTCCATACGTTGTAGATTTTGGGGATGAGATACTTGATCACGGCTGCCGCGGGAACGGCAAAAATCATGCCCGTGATTCCGGCAAACAACCCGCCGAGCAGAACTACGATGATCGTTTCGACGGTAGTCAGCCCGATGGCGCCGCCGACCAGAGAGGGATACAGAATCAACTGTTCCAGCACGCCGTTGATGATTGAATAGGTGATGATCACTCCGATCAGGGTTGTGGCAAGATGCACATCGACAAAGGCGATGCAGACCAGCGCAGTCAGCACGAAACTGGCGATGGGACCGATGAAGGGAAGAAGAATCGTCAGCCCCGCAACAATTCCGAGCGGAACGGCATAAGGAACGGAAAAGATCGAAAATGCCGTCACATAAAGCACCGTTTCTATGAGAATGATGGAAATGTAGCCGCGCGTCCAACTGTCGAACATGCGGCAGATCCGGTTGATGATGTCTGCGGCTTCCTTCCGGCTTCCTTCCGAGGTTCTTGGGAGCCAGTTTGAATCGAAGATACTCTTGACGCACCAGTCGCCGATGCTTTCGCCGCCCGCATCGGCGGATGCTTTGAACGAATTGGAAAAGAGCGCCATTTTCTGGATGAAATACAGAAAAAAGAAAATGCAGAGAAGCAGGTCGAATACGAACGTGCCGAGAGTCGTCACGACGGCGATCAGCGTGGAGACGATTCCCCTGCCTTTGGAAAACGCGACGCTGGCGATGTCCTTGCTGTTTTCCTGAATATAGGCGCGAATCTCCGGACGGAGCCATTCGACGAACTCTTTGACGGAACGGATTTCCGGTTCTTTGTTGTCATCCGTTTTTCTCGTTTTTCTGGCGAGCTCCGCCAGTTCGCCGTTTTCAGGCGACAGAACCTTTTCCTCCGGTTTGATCCATGCCGAGATCGTATTCTCCAAATGTCCGAGAATCGGACTTGAATTCGCCCACCGGTTGACGGAGCGCCCCATGTTGATCGCCGCCGGAATCAGGATGGATACCGTCAGCATCAGTGCCAGCAGGGCCCCCAGAATGACTGTGACCAGAGCCGCGATGGAGGACTTCATGACCAGCACCTTGCGTGCCGCCAGTTCCTTTTCCTGAGCCGTCTGTTCCTTCGCCGGTGAAAAGATCATGCCGAGCTTACGGAGAGGATAACAGAAAAATGAGAAGAATTTTGAAACTGCTGTGATGAGTCTTGTATTGAAGAAGTGTTTTTCAAAATACTTTTCCAGCGGCAGAAAGAAATAGGCGAGAATGATTCCGAAGATCAGGGATTTCAGAAAGGTCGCGGCAAGAATGAATACGATGATGACGACAAGCGCGACGGCGAGTCCCGCGCCGGAGTTCAGCACCTTTGCCGCTGTGGCGCGCCGCGCCGCCTCCTGCGCGATCAGATCCTGAATCCTGCGGGGATAAATCGCCATGGCTTCGGCGAGTTCCGTAAAGATTTTCCGGTTCTCCTCCTTGAGCGGCGTAACGGCTTTGTCCAGCTCCAGAATCGCGGAAGCCAGCAGGAGACGGTCGCTGATCGGGATCGTCGCCAGCTGGTGCGCGGCATCCAGAGCGCCGGCGTGGTTTACCGCCTTTTCCGCATTGTCGGCAAGTTCATCCGTATCCAGTTCCGGCAGCGATTTTGCAAGAAGCAGCTTGAGTTCCTCAAGGTCTCTGTCCGGCGGCAGAGACTGGTTGATTGTCTTGTAGGCATATAGAAACAGAGTCAGAACCGCCTGTGCCTTATCCTGCGGGACAACTGCCATATATCTGGAGGCAAGATCAATAAAAACGGAACTCCTGCGGCTCCGGAAAAAATTTGTAATGTCTGTCAGATTCATCCGCTTCTCCCCGTCGTAATCTGGAACAATATAGCATACAAGGTGAATTTTACGAGCCGGGGAAAGAATGGAATCCCCGGAAAAATCTCCGGCACGCTTTTTTCTGAATCAGCGGGCGGGGGGAATCAGCGCAGCATCCAGAAAATCGCGCAGACACGCTTCCGCTTTTTTCCTGTCTCCGCCGATGTCCGTCATCAACTGAAAAGTGTACCATGGGGCGCGGGAGGTCCAATGCCGCCGGAAGGAAAGAAAATTCCCCGTTGACCAGTCGGGACCGGCATACCATGCATAGACCAGATAGGAACGGTTGTCCGCAAGAGTGACGGTCATTTCCTGACATGCGAGCCCGCCCCGTGCGGTCATGAAGACAATTTCGCGGTGACCGTGGATCGTATTGCGGGCGCTTTTCAGGCAGAGTTCCGTCGGGTGGATGCTGTGAATGTCGCCGGTGATCCGGATGGATAACAGCGTGATCTTCCGGGTGCCGCTGATGTAAAGATGGCGTGTTGCCTGATTCCCCCTGAAGAAACGTTCTTCCTGCGGGGTGACTGCCTGGACGAAAGCGAGATAGTCACCGACGCGCATCTTTTGTGAGTCCACGATCAGGGCATTGCCGTAAGCCGGCGGCGAATGGCGTATCGCCAGAATCATGCAGACACAGAACAGGGCACAGAGAAACAGAAGCGTCTGAAGCCGTATGGCATACTTTTTCAACAGGAAAAAAGATACGGCGAGGAGTCCCGCGGCAAAGGCTTTCAGCAGAAAACCGGATAGACTGAATCTCGTAATGAGCTCACGGCAGAAGTATTCCGTCCAGTAGGTTGTGGAGGGGCACCCCAGCAGGCAGATTCCCAGAACCGGTGTCAGCGTCACGAAAATACGCAATCCGAAAAGCAAACCGCTCATGGACAGCAGGAACAGAAGCGCTCCCGCGATCTGGAGCGTATGAATATGTCTCCACAGCATCAACCCCCAGAAGCAGAACGCCGGAATCAGGAACCAGAGTGCGCGCATATCGAAATCCCTGACCTGTTTTTTCAGACTGCGGAAAGAAACTGCTGTGATCAGCAGGGCAAGCAGGTAAAAAATGAAATCGAATCTGTCCAGCGGAGAGGCTTTCCATGCGTGCAGCAGATAGGGAACCTTGAGCAGAAACGGGATCGGCGCCGCACACATCAGGAGGATTCGCAGAATTTTCATGTTCATTGCGGCTCCTCCGTCTTTTCCTGTTTGAAAAGTTTTCCTGTAAGAAAAAGCAGCAGCATGGCCGAGATCACGACACAGTAGCCGAGCAGGGAATGAACCGGGTCATGGAACGCCCGTTCCCCGATTCGGAACGAGAGGAGAATCACAACGGTGAGCCGCAGGGTGTTGGCAAGGAGAATGGCAGGAAGCAGAGTGAGGTAGTGCAGCAGTCTCATCCAGAAATTCCTGTGTTCGAAATATACGACGAACCAGCCCAGGAGCAGCATCGCTTCCAGAAGCTCGACGCCGCTGCACGCCGCCGTTACGGCGACATGGTCCTTTCCCGTAAAGATGACTGCCTGGTCCAGCGAACATTCCACACCGACGGCCTGAAGCAACAGAACGGTCAGCGCCGCGCAGATTTTGCTCAACGGGGAACTCAGGAGCAGATGCAGGTAATCCATGGAGCTGAGCAGAATGAAAAGGATGAAATTCGGAAGCGCGAGCTTCAGCGCAAGAAGAGTGCCTCCCGCATAGGCGTAGACGGCTCCTGCGGCAATCCAGATACTCCAGTAAATTCCGATCCGAGGGGAAAACACCGCCGCTGCCGCACTGAGTCCCAGCAGCAGCCACGGAAAATATGCATCTGCTCCGGACCTGCGCGGCGGATTCCCTTTCTTCAGTACCGGAACAGAGAGGCACAGCGCCAGCAGCCACAGAGCATAGGTTCCCGCCTGTTCTCCCGTGAAAGCCATTCGCCCCAGAATGAAAAGCGCGGACAGTGCCATAAGAACGGCAGGCAGCGTCAGCGGGAAGTCTGTTTTCAAAAACTTCATGCGGCCTTTCTTTTCGTAAAAATGATATTCCGTAAAAATACCTGCATGACTTCGTTTGTCAAATGAAGAAGATAGGAAATCTCTGAAAATTTATTGATTGCATATTGACAATATGCGGCTTTTAGATTATAATAAATCTGCAGTTGTTTATCCGGGATATTTCAGCGGGGGGAGTTCATGAAGAAAAAGATCAAGCTTATTCTTCTGTTTTTTGTTGTCTTCGTTTCACTTGGCGCGATCTGTGCCGTCGGATATTTCGCGTTGGCTCAAAGGAAAGAGACCGCGAAGCTGGCCGATGCCGGAAAATATTTCAGGATGCATGATTATGCCAGGGCGAAACCTCTGCTCGCGGGGGTTGTCGGAAAAGACCCTGCCAATGAATCGGCTTACAGAATGCTGGCGGAGATTTTCGAGAGTGAATTCGATTTCCGGAGCGCCGCCTATTGTTATAAACATGCCTCCTCGCTGGCGCCGCTGGACTCGGAGCTGCGCTCCCGATATGTTGCCGTATTGAGCCTTCTGGAACAATATCCCGCTGTCATTTCGGTATTGAAAACCGATTTCGAACAGAACAGGCTTTCCAATATTGATCTGGCTTATTACACCGAGGCGCTGATTGCCGTCTCGGAACAGATTGCCGCCGCCGGAAATATGGGGAAGTTGAAATCTTTTTCCGCGACGATCCACCAATATCTGGAAGGAGTGTCCGCTTTGAAGCGGAGTGACCTGCAGAACGCGCACCGTTTTTTCAGCAGTCTCCGGCTGGCGGAACTGCCGAACTCTCTGCGTTACAAGACCCTGCTTTTTCTTGGTTCCGGCAGTGAGCGCGACGGGCGCAGTGAAGAAGCGGAACGGTATTTCCGGACTCTTGCCGATGAAGTGCCCGCTCTCGGCGCCTATCCGCTGGCGGATCATTACATCAGACAACGTAAGTTCGGGAAGGCGATTCCGTGGCTGGAAAAGACGCTCTCCATTCAGCCGAAACATACGCTTTCCCGTGTGGCGCTCGCTGAACTGCTGATCGCGGAGCATCAGCCGGAAAAACTCGGAAAGCTGATCGCCGGAAGCAAACCGGACAATCAGAACGATATTGAAATCATCAATTACATGTATGCCCTGCTTGCGTTTTCGGAGGGCCGCCGCGCCGACATCCTGCCGTATCTGGAACTTGCACCGTTTCTGGCGGACCGTCAGGTCTACCGGATGATGAAACTGAACTCGCTTGCGGCAAGGAAAGAGATCGGCAAGCTGGTGGAGAGTTTCGATGAACTGGGCAGGCGGGTGCATTCGCCGGAAGCCAGAGAGGAGCTGCTGCAGAGTGTTGCGCCGCTTCTGTCGGAGCTTTACAACTCCGGCGATACCGGGAACGCGCTGAAAATCGCAAGAGCGATGCTCCCTGTCGCCACGGAGAAATCCGCCGCCGGAAAACTTGCAATGAATATTGTTCTGGCGGAAGCTTCCCGCAGCAGAAATTACGAAGAAATGCAGTCCGCTGCATCTTCTCTCCTGAAAGCGGAGCCGGGGAACCCGCTTGCGAATCTTGCTATGGGAGAGGCGCTTCTGGCAAACGGAAATGCGCTTGAAAGCCTGTCGTATTTCAATAATCTTCCTGAAGACGACGGTGGGGCTCTGATCGGGAAAGCCCTTGCCTGTGCCCGGCTCGGAAAAGAAAAGGAGGCGGAAACGTATTTTGAAAAAGCATGGAGAAAACATCCCGGAAACATGACTCTGTTCCGCGGATACGGCGATTTCCTTTTCAAGCGGAAGGAATACCGGAAACTGCAAAGTCTTTATCCCGCTCTGCCGGATACTCCCGAAGCCGCTTACTGGAAATATTTTCTTGATGCGGAGATTGCCGGGATTCAGCGGCGCACGGCGGACAGCAGGAAGAATTATGCCGGAGCGATCGAATGCCTGAAGAAGATGCCGCCCACTCCTGCGAATCTGTATCAGACGGCGTTTCTTTATGCCCGGATCGATCAGGATGAGGAAGCCGCCCGGATTTATCGCGGGCTTCTGAAAGAGAATCCGGATTCCCTGTTGCTGATCGTGAATCTTTCGGAAGTCGAAGCCGCTCTCGGAAACCATTCCGACGCACTTCTCCTCGCGGAAAGAGCGCTCCGGCTGGAACCGCAGTCCGACATTGCAAAAGAGTGCCTTGCCCGCCGCAAAGCGGAAGCGGGAAAACAGGGAAAATAAAAAAATGTTGAAAAAGAAGCGGGACGGATTTCCGGTGATTCTTCCCGCTTTTTTTCATTCTGATCGGGTGCAATATCCCGACTTTTCAGGTCGGTTTTGATACGGAAGAATGCGACGCATTCTTCTCGGGTCAAGAACTTTGCCCTTGTCGCGGTCCAGCGCCGATGCGCTGGTCGTGCAGAGCACGGATTCCCTGCCCGGAGCTCTCGAAGCTTCGCTTACGCCTTGCATCGGGGCAGTTCATTCCCGGTTCACCGGATAGTAAGAAACTCCCAGTTGACGGCGGCGGTGACGGTTTTGCCGTTTTCATCGGCAAACGTGACTTTCCCCTGTTCAAAGGCGGCGGAAGCGACTTTTCCGAAGTCCGCCGGGATTTCCGCGATGCCCTGAATATGGTGGATCGTTACAGAAGAATCCTTTGTGAACGTGCCGCAGGTTTTCCAGCCTTTTCTGCTCAGCGTATTTTCTTCGATGGAGGGTTTGCAGCCGTCGGCGAAATAGGAACAGGTTTCCTCGATGCCGATACAGCGCGTATTGCCGTTCCACGGCATCGCATAGCGCCCGCTGTTGGAGGTCCAGACTGTGGTGGAGGGCAGTTCCGCCGCATTTTTCAGCGAGAAGAAAAGGTATCCGCGGGACGGATAGACAGCCGCTGCCCATGCCGGTTCTCCTGCCGGTTTCTTCAGCATCGCAAAAAGATCGACATAGCCGACGGGGGAGGGGAGCACGGAGTAGTCGCGCACCGGATCAGCCTTGAACTGCGTGGGCAGCGCTTCCAGGGATGTGAACTCCTCGCCGGATGCGAGATACTGGTATTCCAGATTGACGGGACTGGCAAACACGCCGGGGCAGGTCATGCCGAAATCGAATCTGCCGACGGAAAAGAACATTTTCTCGTTTTCTTCCGGCATCTGGATGATCGTATGGTGTCCATAGGGCATTTTGCCTTCCAGATTGCTGATCGTATGAGCCAGGTAAAGGGCATCGGTTCCGTTCTGCATTTCGATGCGTTTGACGACTTTCGCCCCGGAAACGGAACAGTTCATTTCAAATTCAAATACCGTTTTATCTCCCGTTTCTTCGGCTTTTGCAAGCTGCCAGCGGTAAGCCGCCGTTTCGCCGTGGGGCGGATACTGTTTGCCGTCGACCGGATCGCCGTTGCCGCCGAAAGGCAGGCAGAAAAAATCGCCGCGCAGATTCTGGAGCAGGGGAATGGCGGAGAGATCGGGACGCTGATCCTGCCAGGGGCTGATGAAATAGGGCTGAACCGGTTTCTCCGTATTTTTGCGGAATGTCACGGGCGAATGCTGTCCGCCGTCTTCCGTGAGGAACAGTTCGATGTCTCTGGATTTCAGATACCAGCCGGGGGTTTTGTGGTTGACGTCCTTGCGGAACAGTTTTTCATCCATGATTTTTTCTCCTGACATTGATTGTGAATCATACATTTTTAATGACTATAATATGTTTCGGCGCAAAATCAAGTCGTGGAGAAGAGAAAGATACCCCGGCAGGAAAGAGCATGAGGAGAACAAGGAGCCGGGGAGCAAAATCTGTCGGATTTGACTGTATCATGAAAAATGTTACAGTTCGGATTTATTTGTATCATTATTTTAATTTTTCTTTCTGTTTCTCTCTTTACAATTCCGGGAAAATATTTATAATTAAGAGCGTAACGGAAAAGATTGAGGATGAAAAGAGAATGATCTGCGAGCGGTCAACGAAAACTTCGGAACTGGCAGAACGTCTGCGGACGGAGCTGCTGGCGAGGCGTCTGCCTTCGGGAAGCCCCGTGGCGTCTGTGCGTGAACTCGCCTCCCGCTACGGCGTGTCCACCGTGACTGCCGACAAGATTCTGAATCTGCTTGTGAAAGAGGATTTCCTTTACCGCATTCCGCAGAGCGGGACATTCATCAAACATGATCCGCCTGTCGTGCCTGTCATCGGATATGCAGGGCATCTGCCGGGACCCGGAGCGACGGATATTATTCAAGCCGCGGCGGCGAAGCGGCTGCAGGAGCATTTGACTCAGACGGGCGTGGAACAGCATATCATCTCCTATCATGAGCTGCGCCATCCCGAGCTTGTGGAACGGAAATTGAATGCCCTCAACGGACTGCTGATTTCCGCGGCTTTCATTGACGAGGTGACAAGACCGGTTCTCTGGAGGTTCAAAGGGCGGATTGTGGTATTCGCGAATACTTATATCATGGACCGCCTGCCGTGCAGTCAGGTAATTCCCGATTACACGCGCGCCCTGACTGAATTCACGGAGAAATATGACCCGGAGCGGTATGAAAGAATTCAGATATTGAGTGCGGGGCATCCCAATGCCGTTGCTTCCGAACGCAATATACGGAATATCCTGCAGTGCCTCGGCGTTTCCGCGGGGAAAATTGAGACTCTGAATCTGAAAGGCATTAACAATCTGAGTGCCCAGATGGCGGCGCTTCGATATTTTTCCGGTCTCAGGGAAGATTTGAGAAATACGCTTGTCCTTTCCCTGTCGGGATATTTTTCCATTGGTATGCGGGAGGTGTTCCGGAATGCGGAAGATATGCCGGACATATTGAGTTTCGATAACCTGGAGGAATATGCGGAGCCGTCGCCGGAAAGACCGTTTTTCACCGCTGTGGATTGCAGAATGCCTGACATTTATCAGGCGGGGGCGGATCTGCTGACGCATCAGATTACGGAACAGGATGAACGGAACCAGATCATTCAGATTCCTGCGCGCCTGGTTGTGAGGGACAGCATCAGACATTGCAAACGGTAAAACACAGCATGGAGGATTGACATAATGAAAAAAAGATTTTTTTGCGTGAAAGACAGGGCGCGGATTGACTCCGTCCTTTTGGGGAGACCGCATCGCGCCGCAGCTCAAGATTGTAATGCCGCCCTTGAAAAAAGGGGTGCATTACAGTCGTAACTTCTACATTATGATCGGCTAATTATCTTCCTGACACAATTTCCTCTTGAGTTTTGAGGAAAGTATTTTCATTCCTAGTATTTTTTCTACCCACACACGATGACGTTGTGGGGATGAACAATATTGGTGTAAAAGAATAAAAGCCTGTTGTCCTCTCCATTGTGTATCATGAATATTTTCCGAATCTTTCGGCAGATGCATAAACTTCTGCTCGATAAGATCTGTTATCAATTCTTTATTTTTTTGAAAACCGTTATTTCTTGTTAATAATTCAGGTTTAGAAGAAATAAGCGTTAAGATGTATTGAAATTTTACATTGTTCAGATATTTCTCTTCTTTCAATAAAGAAATAAAATACGGGAGAATATCTTGCGTTTCTGTTATTCTTTTTGCTTCAAATGCCAATTTCTCATGCCGAAAACCGTTTAATGTTTCATTCCAAATATTGAACAATTTTTGGGACTTATCTGAATTTTTACTTTCTTCCTTTAATTCTTCTGAAAACTCTATTGCAATAGGATTCTTTTCAAGATATCCCACAGCAAGCACGGCAAGCACCATTCCATACATGTTGATTTGGTCCTGCTCTGGCTTGGTTAATTTTTTATATTCGTCAGTAGACAATCCAATATATTTTTCCCATCCTTTAGAACCTAAAATATCTTCACAAAGCTGATACAGCCCGACGTTGTTCGATATTTGTTTTAGCATAGTTGGATCACCGCAAATTTTCCAAGAAGCAAAAAAATCTCTGAATTCTGTTTGAACAGCAACAAGATCACGTTTTTCTATTGCAGAATACAACTGCTGTATTTCTTTTAATTGGTTTGCATATATAGCAGTAGTGTGCAAAAAAACAACAACCAGAAATAGTTTACAAAACATAAATAATTTCTCCTTATTTATGGGTTGTTAACAGTTCCATCATTAGCTCTATAATAATCCCTGGTATCTTTGTAGTAATATCTGCAGTAATCATAAATATCGGCAAGAGGAGAGATTTTACAGTCGGGGGCATTCCTATGATCCAGTTCCCTCATGCTTGCCTCCTGTTCTCTCTTCGGGGGAGTTAAGAAAAAAGGTTGTGCTCCATGTACATTTTCATGCCCGATGATCCTTGGGAGATTTATTGCTTAACTCATAAACAAATCTCGACAGGTCGAGTTTCTCTCCCTGAAAACTGAAGCGGTCCGGATTGTCGCTCGACAGGAACAACAGCTCTTCAGCACGGGTTATGGCTACGTAAGCCACACGCCGTTCCTGTTCTATTGCCTCCGGTGTGACTGCGTGGGAATTCGGCAACGTCCCCTCATTTAACCCGGCCACGAAAACACACGGGAATTCCAAGCCTTTGGCCGTGTGGATGGTCATTATTTTTACTGCGTCATGGTCTGCATCTTCAGCACGTTCAGAATACAGAGTAATTTGTGTCAGATAGTCCGACAATGTAATTTTATCTTCCTCTTCTTTTTCCAGTATTCTTATGGAATTTTTCAGCTCTTCCAAGTTTTCCCGGCGGGCTTCGTCTCCCTCGCTTAACAAAGCTGATTCGTAGCCTGTTGACTTCAGAACGATATTTAGCAAATCTGATATATTCATGCCTTCATTTGCCATTTTTTGCGCATCTCTTATGCTTTGGACAAACTCACTGCATCTGGCAAATTTTTTGTCATGCAAATTTTCAGATAATGCTTGAAATAAGGATAGATTGGTTTTGGCGGAAATCTGTTTCAAAAGTTCAATGCGCTGTTTGCCCATGCCTCGACGCGGAGAATTTATTATACGCAAAAAAGCCAGATCGTCTTCTCCGGCGACCAAACGCAAGTAGGACAAAGCATCTTTAACTTCAGCCCTTTTGTAAAAATCGGTGCCGTTGTAAATGTGGTATGGTATGTTTCGCCGAATAAGCGATTCTTCAATTTTTCTGGTTTGAAACAATGATCGGCAGAGAATGGCGCAGTCAGCATATGGACGGTGTTGGCTTAATATTTTAATTTGCTTTGCGATCCAGTCGCTTTCAGAGTGTTCCCAGTCTGCCGCGAAAAAAACAGGAGCAGTCCCTGCGCCGCGGATTGAAATAAGCGGATTTTCTATGTGACTTTGGTTGTGGGAAATAAGCGAATTGGAGGCAGAAAGAATATTACTGGATGAACGATAGTTCGCGTTTAATTTGATTGTAATATCTGCCGGAAAGTCCAAAAACAAATTTACGTTTGCTCCCCGCCATTCGTAAATGGTCTGATCCGGATCTCCCACAATAAACAAATTCTTGTGCTTTTGAGATAAGAGCATGACCAAGTTGTATTGGGCAGTGTTCACATCTTGGAATTCATCCACCTGTATATATTGCAAGCGTTCCTGCCATTTTTCCAGAACCATTGGGATTGTCTCAAACATATATAAGGCGAACTGTATCAGATCGTCATAGTCTAGAAAGAAATTCTTACGCTGTTTCCATAAATAAAGTTTAAATATGCGGGTTGTGGTATCATCTTCAGGAGCTTGCTTCAAGTTTTCTGCGCCCGGCATGATGACGTTATGAACATAACCTGTATTCTTCTTCGCATTGGAAATGAAATCTTTAACCTTTTTGAAACTGAAATCTCTCGAACTTAAACCCAGCTCGGAAAATATTTCCCTGATTAGCAGTTTCTGGTCGTCCTCATCCATGATGGTAAAGTTGGCCGGGTAGCACAAGCGGGATATATCCTCGCGTAGAACGGTGTTGCAAAAACCATGAAACGTGGAGACTCGGGATTTGGCACTGTTTCCGAGCAGGCGGCGAATCCGGTAATTCATCTCTTTCGCCGCCTTGTTGGTAAAAGTTACAGACAATACACTGTCTGCTGGGATATGGAGTTCCTCTATCATATAAGCCAGACGATGGGTTAACACTCTGGTTTTGCCGGTTCCCGCTCCCGCAATTACGCGGATGT
>ENA-OROD01001420-OROD01001420.1-human-gut-metagenome-genome-assembly--contig:-NODE-1420-length-19311-cov-13.230110_pt1 | contig 19311 bp, 19 predicted proteins | sample MGYA00242123_ERZ509038 | MGnify/ENA primary metagenome ERZ509038 (study PRJEB26280, sample SAMEA2338719) | human gut metagenome | biome: human gut; feature: human-associated habitat; material: faeces... | reverse complement strand
CAAAACCCATTAATCTAGGGCACAATTTTGTGCACGATGATTGACAACCCGTCATTTTATAATTTTTATTATTATACTAGTATTAAGTTGTTATTCAAGTAAATAATATAAAGAGGTGATTTCTATTAAAAAGAATAATAAAAGCTTATTAGTAATTGGTGCAGGTATTACTGGTTTAAGTACAGGTATACATGCGCTATTAAAAGGATACAACGTTGAAATTTTTGAAAAAAACGACTTTCCAGGTGGTTGTTGCACTGGTTGGTTTAGAGAAGGTTATTATATAGATAACTGTATGCACTGGTTAACAGGCACTAATCAACATACCAAAGGTTTTAAATTATGGAAAAAACTAGGTGCCATATCAGAAACGAGTAACTTATATCAAGGAGAATACTTTTATAAATCAGTTTATGATAATAATGAAATAGCATTATCAACAGACACTAAAAAGTTGCGAAAAGAAATGTTAGATTTATCTTCTGCTGACGCTGAAGAAACCAGCAGGTTTGTTGACGCAATAGAGGAATTAGTAAAAGCTAATCAAATCAATAATTTTATTTGTACTCCTTTTGTTGTTGCAAAAGGCTATTTAAAAAATTATTTATATTATCATAAACTCTCACTCGGAGAATTATCTAAAAAGTTTAAACATCCCTTATTACAACGTTTATTTACTGATTATTTTCCAGCTGAATACTCATCATTATCGCTTATTTGTGCTTATGCTACTTTTGCTAGTGGCAATGGTAAGGTATATGAAAAAGGTTCAAAAGAATTTGCAAATAATATAGCCAAAAAATTTATTAACTTAGGCGGTATAATTCATTATAATAGTAATGTTACAAATATTGAAATTACCAATAATAGTTTTAAATCAATCACTGCAAACAATCAAAAATTTGAAGGTGATTTTCTAATTTCAACCATTGATCCAATGTTCTTATTTAACAATCTTATTGATAATAGTTACATGCCAAAAGATTTAAAAAACAAATTCTTGGATAAAAAGAAAAACGAAATTGTATCAAGTTTTCATACAGCATATTTAATAAATCAAGATACTCCTGATATAACTGAAACTTCGGTTATAGAAATTGAACCAACCTTAGTTGGAAAACATACCATAACTAGATTATTAATAAAAGATTATTCTTATTTATATAAAGATAAAGACAAAAAAGTAGTACAACTTTTTATCGTTCAAAATATGGAAGATATTGAATACTGGCAAGATCTATACACAAACAATAAAGAAGAATACAAAATTGTTAAAGAAAATACTACCACAAATCTAACTTCTGCATTATTAAATAAATTACCTAATTTAAAAGACAATTTGCATTTATTAGATTCTTGGACACCTGTTACTTATAATAGTTATTTTAATACTTACTATGGGTCTTATATGGGATTTGTATTTAAGAAAAAAGGATCAATCAAAAAGCTTTCTTCAAAAATCAAAAATATTAAAAATATGCGTTATGTAACTTATTGGCAAGCGTATATGGGTGGTTTACCTATTGCCGCAAGACTAGGTGAAGCAGTTGTTAAACATTTATGATATTTATAAAATATAAATGATACTATACCCTTTTGGGATACAGTATCATTTTACTTTTTTATTTTATCTAATAAAATTGGTTACTTCTCTCTTTTCTTTTTTAGGAAGGCCATATTTTTCTTTGCCAAGTTCAATTGATTTCATTAGAAAAATCATGTTTTTAGCAAGCATTCGCATATTGTATAAGCCTTCTTTGTCAAAAGTAGCTTCTCCTAAATCACGGCCATGTACACTATTCCAGTAATAGCTTGAAGCAATTGGCATACCACTTATTGTGAAGTATTTGTTTAACTCATCAAATGTTGATGATGCTCCTCCACGTCTTGCAACTGCTACGCTTGCGCCAACCTTCATAGTTAAATCCGCTTGATTGCTGTAGAATAGACGATCTAATAAAGAAATAAGTGAACCATTAGCTGAAGCATAATAAACGGGGCTTGCAATTACCAATCCATCTGCTTCTTTTAATTTTACGGCTAATTCATTTACAATGTCATTAAATGCGCACTTTCCTGTTTTGTGACAAGTTCCACAAGCAATGCATCCTCTTATATCTTTTGTTCCAACTTGTTCTATTTCAACTGTAATACCTTCTTCTTCAAATACTTTTTTCATTTCATCCAATGCTATTGTGGTATTGCCATTAAGTCTTGGACTACCGTTTATCATAAGTATTTTCATTTTCTTACTCCTTACTTGTTGTTTCATTTTTTAATAAATATATTAAGTATTGTAATTGTGGTGATTGATTAACTTCTTCAATCTTTGCATTAAACAAATCATATTTTGAAATAATTACCATTTGCATTGTTTCAAGTTCATTTGTTTTAGAGCCTAAATATTTATTTTGGTATAAGTCATAATTATTTAAAATTTTAGTTATTTCTTCTACTGAATTTAATTTAATTTGTACTTTTCCAAAGAAATCTGGTTTACCAGCTTTACTTGCTAATCTTGAAAATCCTAATACTTTGAAATTTGTTACATTTAAATTTAAATTATTGGTATTGTCTTTATTAATAAAAATGTAACTCTCTTCACTTAATTCACGATACATTGCATATTTTAATAACTCTTTAAAAGTAAAATTTTCATCATTTTTATTCTTTAAATAATCGTTTATATCAATTGAACCTGAAGCAGATGGAACAAAGGTACTACCATTTACATCATTATAAATACTTTGTAAGTTTACTATATAATATATTTCACCATTCACATCAAGTTCTACCATAATATTAATTCCTATTAGGTTAGTTAAGTAACTATTTTCGATGTCTCTTAAACCATTAGTTAGAGGATTCAAAGTTAATTTTTGACCACTTATTACTTTAGTTGGTTCATTTGGTGTACAAATATTTTTAAATATCATTTCATCAGTTGAAACATAACTATGATATCTAACGGCTTTTATATTTACGCAATTTAATGTATCAAAATTTAGATCAGAATTAATTCCAAGTAATTTGCCATTAAAAATTGATTTATCATTTTCTAATTTATCTGAAACAATATAAGCTAAAGCTTTTCTAGAATCATTAGTTAAATCTATTTTATCTTTTTCTAAATTAATTTTCAATTTAGCTGTGTTTTGTTCTAGAGTTTTGTTTTGCTTTTCTGAATAAATAAAAGCTTCATCTTTTTTAGAATTTGCGAAATTCATTACTTGATAGTCTTTATACTTCTTACTGAAAGTTTTAGGATTGACTATTTTATTAATAATGTCTTGTTTTGATTCGCCTTCTATAGTAGTTGTTAGGTTGCAATCTTTTTTAAATTCTAACCCTTTATTAATTTTCTTAATGATTGTTTTAACAGATTGAAGCAAAACCACAAATATTGAAAGTAATAAGATACTTAATGAATTAAATGAATCAGCACAATTATTAGTATTATTATCAACAGGGTTTTTAATTAAAGTTGTAACGATTGTTGCTATAAGTAGCGTAAATTCAATAATAACCATAATATAATCTATTGGCTTTAATTCAGATAATATTGCATTAGTTAAAGCCTGATGTTTACCATGTACAATCTTTTTATGGTATTTATTTAATACATTAATAGTTTTTTTATATGAATTATCTTCTTTGTTTAATTGCTGAAAATTATTTAATGTAAGATTAGTCTCTTCAATATTAATTTTAACTAAAAAATAAGTTTCTTCATTATTTTTCCCAAGACATTTATATTGTGATAGAGAAATATTTTGATTTCTTAAATCTTCAGTTAATGAATATAAAAGATTTAAGTTATTATTATTCATTTTACCATTATAGTAAATGTCTTTCTTAGTTTTTTTAATATCTACTAGCGAAGCTACTTTAGTAATTTTCTTTAAAGTATAGATCCCTACTAATTCATTCTTTTTATTTTTTACATATATTATATATTTCATAAATCACCTTTATAATAAATATCTTATTTATATTATATACTTTTTTCTAATTATAGACAAATAATGTGTAAATTTTTAACTTTAAGATTTAATTATAAAGAAAAAGCTCCTTTTTTAAAGAGCTTTTTTTTATAAACCTTGTTTATCAAAGATATTGACTACTTTATCTACCATATCATAAAAGAATTGATTGTATTGCTTTGGTACATATAAATCATCAACATTTTTGTATTTATACTTCATTGTTGCATAGCTATAAACAAAAGCATCGATTTCAATTGATTGAAAGAAATATTCATCATTTGTACTACCATCTTGATTATTCGGTAAAATGTAGCTGTTATAATCCTTTTGCCAATTTTCAATGTGTTGCTTTTTAACTATGGTTTCTTTTCCTGCTTGATAATCTTCTACCATTTGATATTGAAAATAGTGTCTTATTTCATGTAAGAAAAAATATTCAATCATGTGAAAGTTATTAGTTGAATATGCATATTCACATGAACATAAATTGATTCTTATTAATTTTTCTTTTTTTAAAAATATAGCTACTTTGCTAATATCTTCATCAGCAAAAAAGCACCAATTAGGTATATTAGTAAATGAAAAGTATTTTCTATCTTCTAATATTATGTTAGTAATCAAAGGTTTAAATTTTTCAATTAATTTATTAATCTCTTGTTCCATACAATTATAAACAATTACTTTAATATTATTAAATAGAGATGATACTCAACACCCTCTATTTTGTAATCGTATATTTTTATTCTTTCATTATTTTCTTCACTATTTTCATCTATTGTTAACTTCCATTTACAAGTAGTTGTAAATTTACCATTATTACCATATAGTTTTTGTTCTTTAGCCCCTGTAGAAAAGGTTTCTGTTAAGTCATTTAAATCATATAACGCATAATTACCTAAGCTAAAATATTTACCATTTTTCTTGTGCATATCACTAGCAAGTAAATCACCACTTTTTGTCATTGCAAAATAGATAGCATTATTTTCATCAATATCATATAAATAGATATCATTTTTTATTTCAATTGGTTCTGTAACCGCTGAAGGAGTATATTCTTTTGCAAATGCCCTTTGTGGTTCAGCATAATATTTTGTTGAAAAAACACATGATTGAGTATAAATTGATATGCCATTAACGAAAAATGCAACTATTGCCACCACAAATATTACGGCAACTATTATTAGTGTTTTTATCCCTTTTTTAATAATTATCCTCTTTTTTATTTTTCTCTTTTTCTTTTTTGCTAGTTAAATATTTCCTATAAGAAAATAATAATATAGCATAAAATAACAAATGTTTCTTAATAAGCAATATCTATTTTTTATATTATTTTGTCTTATATAATTTATGATATTACTTTTTTAGACTTTTTTTAAGAAATTTATACATTCTTTTTTTGCTTACTAGAAATATAATATTCAAGGGCTTCTTTGAATTTTTGACATTCATCATCCGTTGGTTCAATATCAAACGGATAACTCCAATCCAATTCATCATACAATACATCTTCTAAATCATCAATATCCGTGTCTTCTATTGATACATAATCATAATATAGTTTGTTGCATAATTTATAAAATAAATATCTTTCGGTATTTGAATCGCTATCAAACATTTCTTTTATTCTATCGTTGTCAATATAATCAATTATTGCTTTTGCAAAAGATACATCAATTTCGAATTTCTCATTGTCAAAATTGCACCTTAATACGCCATTTTCATCTTTTTGTAAATTATTTTAGTAACTCAATATTTGCGAGTAAAAATAATTTTTCAATAAAGCGCCAAATTGAACTATGTAAATCTTGTTCATTAGTAGCATATATTTTGGAATTAAAACACCTATCTTCAAAATTTATTCCTATTTTTGATATTTGTTCTTTAAAATCATCGGGATTAATATACATTGTTTCCCAATAGTCAGTAACAGAATGGCAATCGCTTATAATGTAAGTATTTTCTTCATCAGTTGGTTCAATGTATAAGGCCACACTTTCATCATAATTTTTAAAGAAAATTAGTGTAGTAATGATTATACGATTTTCAAAAGTACGTAAAAATGCTCCTAACTTACAATTTTTTACTGCTTCATATAAATCCAACATATTTCACATATTTTAATAATTAGTAGCCTTTACTTCAAAATAACTTTGAGGATGAGCACAAACAGGGCATACTGTAGGTGCATTTTCACCTATATGAATATGACCACAGTTACGGCATACCCATACTGTAACACCTGCCTTAGCAAAAACTTGAGCGGTTTCAATATTTTCAAGTAATTTACGATATCTTTCTTCATGAGCTTTTTCGATTGCGGCAACACCTTCAAATTGTTTTGCAAGGGCCTCAAAGCCTTCTTCTCTAGCAGTTTTGGCAAATTCTAAATACATTTCTGTCCATTCATAGTTTTCACCTTGAGCTGCTGCAAGCAAATTCTCTTTAGTATTTCCTAATTCACCTAGCGCTTTAAACCATAATTTTGCATGTTCTTTTTCATTTTCGGCAGTTTCTAAAAATATTGATGCTATCTGCTCATATCCTTCTTTTTTGGCAACACTTGCAAAGTAAGTATATTTATTGCGAGCTTGCGATTCTCCTGCAAAAGCAGTCATTAAATTTTGTTCAGTTTTAGATCCTTTTAAATTCATATTAGTTCCTCCCTTTTTTTATTTTACTATACTATAAGTATATTATATTTTCAACAATATTTCAAGCAAATTATTAATACTTTATTTTTTTCTATTTACTTAATATTTTTTTCATTAAAAAACACACTAGATGTTTTTATCTAATGTGTTTTTTCGTAACCTATTCTACTAATGTGAATGTGCAATTTCCACTTGTAATATCACCAGTAATAGTTAATAAATCATTTACATTTACATCCTTAAAGAATTGATTAGAAGGATTTTCTGAATTAATCATGATGTAATAATCACAACTATCGAATGATTCAGCAACATTTATATCTTTTTTACCAACTACACGGTAATTATCGCCTTCTTTTACGATTTTAACAATGTAATAGTATAAATATGAACTTCCTTTGCCTAATGAATCATATGAATATAAAATAGCACTATTTTTATACACATTTTCGTCCCATACGCCAGAATTATATGCACCAATTGTAACACGTCCTTTAGGTTCTGGTTCTGGATGTTCTACATCAATTGTTCCTGTATATTCAATTGAATTATAATCACAAATTGCTTTTTCAAAAATTTGTGATAATAGTGTAGTTCCTTTATATTTATAATGTAGATAGTCATTTAAATATAATTTGTAGTTGTCTTCTTGTACATATTCATCAAGTGGAATAACACCAAGATTATGCTTTTCAGCAAAAGCTCTTATAGCTTTGTTATAAGCTATTCTTCCTTCTTCAGTATATTTCATTCCAGTATATTCAGTATAGCCAAGTGTACAAACATATACTTGAGTTGCACATAAGTTATAAATTTTTGACAATATCATTTCATATGCGGCAACGAAACTTTCTACGCTAAAGCCAGAGCATAAATCATTTGTACCTAAATATAGAATTACAATATCAGGATTACCATTTTGAATTAAAGTATTAATTCTAGCATCGCTACAACCAGCACTTTCATCTGTTCCTATAGCAGTAGATCCACTCCAAGAGTTATTTACGCCAAGTATCATATTAGTATTATTAATTAATTGACCCCACCAAGTTTTATCAACTGTTCTTACATCTTGACAATAAGTAGGATAATAGAATCTTCCAACTTGACCATAATAACTATTCATTGGTGAACCATCTTGATAGAATGTTGAAATACTATCGCCTAAAATTGAGATTCTCTTTCCTGCAAGTTCAGTGTATTTAATTTCCTTAACTGTAGATTGGTAAACAGCTGTATAAACTACATCACCTGTTACTGGAGCTATTTCTTTATCCCAACCAATAAATTCATAAGTACGTTTTTCATCTTCTGGTCTTGTTGGATCTTCAGGAGCTGTTGGTAATGTTCCATATTCTACTTCTTCTTCAGAAAGTATGGTGCCATCAAAGTCAACAAATTTATAAGTATATTTATTTTTAGTGCTTGTATATTGAGCAGTATAAACTACATCACCTGTTACCGCAACAATTTCTTTATCCCAACCACTAAATGTGTATGTAAATTCTTTAGTAGCTGGTCTTGAAGGATTTGTAGGAGCAGTTGGTAATGTTCCATAATCTACTGTTTCTGATTTTAATACTTTTCCATCAAAATTAACAAATTTGTAAGTGTATTGTCTTTTTACTTCTCTGTATTGAGCAGTGTATACTACATCGCCTGTTACTTCAACAACTTCTTTATCCCAACCGATGAATTCATATGAGAATTCAGCAGTTCCTGACTTTTCAGGATTAGCTGGTATATTAGGTAATGTACCATAGTCTACCTTATCTTCTTTTAATATACTTCCATCAAAATTAACAAACTTATAAGTATATTTTCTCTTTGTTTGTTCAAATTTTGCGGTATAAGTTACATCGCCTGTTACTGCAACAACTTCTTTATCCCAACCAACAAATTCATAAGAGAATTCGTCAGTATCCGCTTTTGTTGGAGTAGCTGGAGCAGTTGGTAATGATCCATATTCAACTGATTCTTCTTTTAATACACTTTCATCATGATTTAAGAATTTTACAGTGTATTTTCTTTTTACTTCTTTATATTGAGCTATAAAAGTTATGTCACTTTCAAGTTTTCCAACTTCTTTATCCCAACCGATAAATTCATAAGAGAATTCATCTGTACTAGCTTTAGTTGGATTTGCAGGAGCAACAATTGTGCTACCCTTTTTGCCTGTTCCTTCTGATAAAACTGTTCCATTTTCATTAACAAATCTATAAGTGCATTGTTTAGCACAACCAACTAAACAAAGCGCAAGTGTTAATGTAAATACAAAAATAAAAAATGATGCAAATAATTTTTTCATGTCTACCCTTCTTGTTATTTATTTTTTAAAAATAGTTAATAATTCTATTTTCAATACATTCTATCATTTTTTGGCATTTAAAGCAACAAAAAAACATACTCTAATATGAATTAAAAAAAGGCATCATTGCCTTTTTTATGAAATGAATCGTAACCCAATAAATATTTATCTATCTGTCATATAGAAGATTTTTTATTAATTTAAGTAATTCACTTTTATTTAACTGTTTTTGAACATTAATTAATTTTTATTTAAACATCCAAACGAGTATAGTAGTTAAAACCAATACAATGCCAAGCAATATTATACATATAGTTTGTTTTTTGGTCCAATCATTTTTATAGTAACACTTGTCTATTATTATGCCTACGAATACGCATATTGTAAACATTGTTACAAATATAGGTAACTCAAAAAATAATGGTATAACATTATACTTTACAAGAATGGATATTGCTATAGGAAAAATCCCTCCAATGAGACAACATATTGCAATAAAAGTTTTCTCAGACATTTTTTTCATTTTTTGATTTTACTCCTTATTTTTGTTATAGCCGTTCTATTTATTTGGTAATATTATAATCATATTAATCTGATGTTAATATTATAAAGGAAATTTTTTTGTTAAGGTCAAAACTTCTTTTTTCACTTCCAAAAGAGCGTTTTCATTTCCTTTATTTTTTAATGCTTTGTTAATTAAATGAGCAATTTCTATCATTTCTTTCTCTTTCATTCCTCTAGTTGTGACACTTGCAGTACCAATTCTAAGACCACTTGTAATGAAGGGCTTTTCATCATCAAAGGGAACAGTATTTTTGTTGCACGTGATATTCACCTTATCTAAAATTTTTTCACCTTCTTTACCTGTTATCCCAATTGATTTTTTTACATTCACAATAAGTAAATGATTTTCTGTTTTACCACCTACTAAAACATATCCAAGTTTTGTAAGCTCATTTGCAAGAACTCTACAGTTATCAATGATTTGCTTTTGATATTGTTGAAAATCAACTGATAAAGCTTCTTTAAAGCATACTGCTTTCGCGGCTATAACGTGCATTAACGGACCTCCTTGAACGCCAGGGAAAACAGCTTTGTCAATTTTTTTAGCAAGTTCTTCGTTATTCGTAAGAATCATACCACCACGTGGCCCTCGCAATGTCTTGTGCGTCGTAGTAGTCACAATGTCAGCATAGTCCATAGGGTTTGGGTGTAATCCGGCCGCAACTAATCCAGCGATATGAGCCATATCGATTAACAAGTATGCGCCAACTTTATCCGCAATTTTTCTGTATCTTTCAAAATCTATAATTAAAGGATATGCACTAGCACCACCAACAATTAGTTTAGGTTTTTCCTTTATAGCTAATTTTTCCAATGCATCATAGTCAATTGCTTCAGTTTCCTTGCTTAAGTAATATGGAATAAAATTATAATCAATACCTGAAAAACTTAAAGTACTACCATGTGTTAAGTGGCCCCCTTGGTCAAGTGCCATCCCAAGTACCTTATCACCCTTGTTCAGTATAGACCGATATGCGGCCATGTTGGCTTGTGAACCTGAATGAGGTTGAACATTTACATATTTAGCGTTAAATAATTTTTTAGCGCGCTCTATAGCAAGCATTTCAATTTCATCAACATATTCACACCCGCCATAATATCTTTTTCCAGGATAACCTTCTGCATACTTATTTGTTAAAATTGATCCTTGAGCCTCTAAAACTTCTACTGATACAAAATTTTCAGATGCAATCAATTCAATATTTTGGGTTTGTCTCGTTTTTTCTTTCTGTATTATTGAATAAACATCAAAGTCTTTTTCTTTAAGCATCAAATATTCCTCCTATTCAATTGCTTTTAGGCTTTCATTCATATTTGTCTTTACTATTTTTGGTCTTAACATCAAAGTTACTAGTAACGTAAAACCAAACACAATAAGTGGTACAACAAGCCACATAAACCAGTTCACATCTTTTATTTCGCCAAATCCCATTGTTTTAAAAACTAAACTTGCTAGGCCAATTCCAGTAGGATACCCTAAAAGAATTCCTAAAAACGCGCTAATGTAAATTTCCCGATAAATATAGCCACAGATTTCGCTATCACGATATCCTAAGACCATCAAAGTTGCTATTTCTCTATTTCGCTCGCTTATATTAATTGTTGTAAGTGTATTAATTACTACAACTGTCAATAATCCAGCGAAAATAACAACCACAATGGCAATTCCTATAATTGCGGTAGACCCAAAATCGCTAAAGATACAAATATCTAACAATGCAAGGCCCGCAAAAACAAGACCCGTTGATACAGCAATTGATACAAGCATCATCATAAACCTTGTTTTATATCTTAAAACATTTCTAAATGAAGACTTATATTTAAACGCCAATTTGTTCCAAATAAGCGGAATCTTTTCAATTAAAATTCTTTTCCCCGACTTAGGTACTTTAGGTCTTAGCAAAGTTGCAGGTTCGTTATTTGCAAGTTTCATACCAAGGCCAAATGTTACTAATAATGTTACAATAATAATTATGCCAATTGATAAAAAGAAATAACTAGGATTTACAATCACATTAATTTGTGGCATTACATGACCATAATTAAAAATGTAACATATTAGCCATGATACGCCATATCCAACAAAGAATCCAATACAACCGCCAACCGCTAGAGCAACTAAAGCAAAAAAAATGTACTTCATTACGATCGTAATACTACTAAATCCTAAAGTCTTAAGACAAGCAATTTGGGAACGTTCTTCATCCATTAGTCTCATCATTGATGATAAAACTACTAAAAGTGTAACCGCAATAAATATTACCATTAAAATATTTCCTATTCCTCTTACTTTATCAGCACTCGAGATAATAGATTTAAAACTATAATTATCCTCAAGAGTGATTATTTTTATATTTTCACCTAAAAGATTAACAATTTCTTCTTTTTGTTCTTCCAAATATTTTTCATAATTTTTAGAAAAGGAATTAAATATGCTTCGGTTTTCTGCTTTTACGTATATATCACCAACTGGCATAAATGGGCATACTTCTTTTGGACAATATATAATATTTTCCAACAAATCAAGTTTATTAATTTCCGCGATATTTTCAGGTATTTTTGTGTCTTCTGGATTATTATAACTAGGTTCTCCATCTTTTCCAAACGTAAGAGGACTCATAACTATTCCTTTTACGGTAACATTTATTTTGTATTCAAAAGGAAGATTTAATGCGTCTTTTAAACTTATTTCGATTTTTTCACCAATATTATAACCATTTATTTTATTGTCTTTTGCTTCTACATAAACTAAATTTTTGTCATCTTTGTTTATCTTTTCACCTTCAACAAGTTCAGGTACATTAATATTCCATTTGTCAAAATCTAAAAAATACAATCTTAAAGATTTTTTCTCTCCCGTCTTTATATCAAACGACATTCCGGTCTCTACATTTTCTTGCCCAAAATGATTCTTAATTTTATCTATTTCCTCTTGTGTAAATCTACCAGTTTTACTTTTTATTATAAAATCACTAACATTTTGCTTTTTATAGTAATTTTCAATACTATCTTTTATCATATCTGTAGGAGAGCCGATTCCAGATACAAATCCTACCGAAATTAAAATTATGCCAATAAGTGATAGAAGTCTTGTAAACTGCTTTTTAAACATCCTTCTAACTACTTTATAATAGGTTTTTACCACTCTATCACCTCAACAGAAACAGGATTTTCATTGATTTCGATGCTTTCTACGTTGCCACTTTTTATTTTTATAACCTTATCTGCCATAGCCTTTAATGCAGCATTGTGCGTTACGACAATTATAAGTTTTTTTTCTTTTTTCGAAAGATCTTGTAACAGTTGTAATATTTTTTTACCTGTAACATAATCAAGTGCTCCAGTTGGTTCATCACACAATATTAACTTTGGGTTTTTCGCAATTGCCCTAGCAATTGATACCCTTTGTTGCTCTCCCCCTGATAGTTCGGCTGGAAAATTATTAAGCCTATCTGCTAGACCTACTTCGTCTAAAATAGTTTTAGGGTCTAAATGATTATCGCATATCTCGACAGCAATTTCTACATTTTCAAGAGCAGTTAGGTTGGGCATTAAATTATAAAACTGAAAAACAAAACCTACATCATTACGACGATAATCTGTCAACTCTCTTTTATTAAATTTGGTTATATTTTTACCGTCTATAATAATTTCACCACTTGTTGCTCTATCCATTCCCCCAAGCAAATTCAAAAGTGTTGTTTTTCCTGCACCAGATGCTCCAAGAATGACAACAAATTCTCCTTCATTTAGTTCAAAGGATACGTCTTCCACAGCAGGTATAGTAATCTCACCTACATGATATTCTTTCTTTACATTTTTTAAAGATAAAACTGCCATATTACTCCTCCACACTTTTAGTATATTATAACAATAAATTAATTTTTTTTCAATAATTATGAAAAAATAAAAAAATATCTTGCATTTTCCTCAAAAATCTTGATTTTTAATTGTATATATGTTAGAATGAATTAAATTAACTTTTTTATTTTTAGGTAAAAAAGAATGGATTTCCTTATTTTCCATCTTATACACCATTGTGCAAGCCGACACTCGTCCTTTCGGCTAGAATTGGAGATTTTATGATTGAAATTAAAAACATCGTTAAAACTTACCACCCTAAAAAAGAAGGTGCAGTAATAGCCCTTAATAACGTTAGTTTGAAATTCCCCGAAAAAGGACTCGTGTTTATTTTGGGTAAATCAGGCAGCGGCAAATCTACGCTTTTAAACGTTATGGGGGGATTAGATAGTGCCGATAGTGGTGAAATTATCATTAAAGGAAAGTCATCAAAAGAATTTTCAACTGAAGACTTTGATAGTTATCGAAATACATATCTTGGTTTCATATTTCAAGAATATAACATATTGGAAGATTTTAATGTTGGTACAAATATTGCTATTGCCCTTAAAATCCAGGGCGAGAAAGTAACAAACGAAAAGCTTAATGAGATTTTAAATGAAGTTGACCTTTCTGGCTATGGCAAGAGAAAAACAAATGAATTATCCGGTGGGCAAAAACAACGTGTTGCAATTGCCCGTGCGCTTGTAAAAAATCCAGAAATTATTATGGCAGACGAACCAACAGGAGCTCTTGATAGTAATACTGGCATACAAGTTTTTAATACGCTTAAAAAGTTATCAAAAGACAAACTTGTCATTGTTGTTTCACACGATCGCGAGTTTGCGGAAGAATATGGTGATAGAGTAATTGAACTTAAAGACGGTGTTGTTATTTCTGATATTGAAAAACATTATATCGATGCTGAAGTTGAAAATGGTGGTATAAAAAACTACAACGGGAAACTTATACACTTCCCAAAGGGCTATCAATTAACTTCAAATGACATAATTCGTATTAATTCATACCTTGAAAGTGATGAAGCTTTTTTATCTCTTGATAATAAGGTTAACTTGAATGTAAAAAGTGCCTCTCATATATGTGAAGATGGTAGAATGGAAACTTTTGCAACAACTGATGAAAGCGCAATTAAAAGTTTAACTCAAGCCCCGTTCAAACTTATTAAATCGCGATTACCGATTAAAGAAAGTTTTAAAATTGGCATTAGTAGCATGAAAACTAAACCAATAAGACTAGTTACTACAATTCTTCTTTGCTTTATATGCTTCACTTTGTTCGGCATAGTAGATAGTTTTGCTGCATACAATAGTAAAACCGCCATTGTTAACTCGATATATTATAGTGATATTAAATATACTACTTTTAAGAAAATGGTTGAAGTTGATAACTATGGAGAGGAATATTTTTTAGAAAAAAGCCTTTCCGATAGTGACATTGAACACTTAAGATCAAAAATAGGCATTGATTTTTTACCAGTATTGTCTGAAAAAAGTAACGATAGTTTATATATGGGTTCGAGTATATCTTCTAGCTTTTTGAAAGAAGCTAAAAGTATTATTTATAGTGGAAACGTCACAGGTATTGTTGAAATAACCGATAGCACTATAAAAAAGCATAATCTTGAACTTGAAGCTGGTCGTTTACCTTCTAATATTACAGAAATTGCCATAAGCGATTATGTCTTTGATTGTTTCAAAAAATGGGGATATTTGCATTATAATTTGGATGGTCTACCTGATGAAAGTAAAAACATTGCTGCTGCCAATATAATTGATGGTCAAGATTTTATTGAAACAAACCCTAATATACTAATTAACGGAGACACTCTTTATGGTATATTTAAAATCGTTGGTATTGTAAAAACAGGGTATGCTTATTCTAGATATGAGGCCATTGATAAAAACACCAGCAATGAGGATGCGCTTAACTACTATATGTTACTTAATCAATTCAGTAGCGAACATAATAGTTCTTTTTCAGGTATGCTTTTTGGGTGTGACAAATTTATTAATGAATTTCTTAAATATAGGGGATTAGGCGGAATAATTCCTAATAAAGCTATTTTAGATTTTGAAGAAATTAATGGTAAAATCTATAATACTTATTTAGGTTATAATTACACTAACTATTTTACCACTAACGATTATTCAGATATTGTCTACTTAGGTGATAAAAGCAATCTTTCTGGTAATGGAATAGCACTAGGAATAAATACTCTCATTAATGGTTTAAAAAACATATATTACAATGACGATATCATTCAAAAAAAACTCAAAGATTTAATTATTGACAAAACAAAAAAAGAGGAAATAATAAATACAATATCCCCTCTTCTAAAAGAAGCAAAGATCAAAATGATTTGTGGTGGAATTATCTCCCCATATCTAAATAAAATGGTTTCCATCGATGGTTTCTTCTTCGAAGACGAAATTATTAATGGAAACTATATTGGGATATCAAACGAACTTGCCAATCTCATAAAATCGGCGCCTGTTGGTAAGTACTCAATGGCCATTTCCGGCGAATTGCTTTCCAAACACAATCTTGAGAAGGTTGTAGCTTTTTCAATGCAAAATGAAAATGGTGTTAAATATTCTCTAGTTAATTATGTAATTACGGCTGAAAATATGATAGGATCTACTATTAAAACTATAGCTAAGATTTTACTATATGTTGGCATTGGCATATTCGTTTTTGCAATAATACTTTTTACAACATATATTTCAGCATCAGTAACATACAAGAAGCGTGAAATTGGTATTTTGCGTGCTATTGGAGCACGCTCTAGCGACGTTTTTTTAATTTTTTTAAATGAAGCATTATGCATCTCATTTATCGTTTTTTCTCTTGCTGTAATAGGAAGTAGTATTTCTGTTTCAATGACTAATTCGTCATTACGAACATCTTATGGATTACCTATATCGCTTTTGAATTATGGATTTCGTGAAGTAGGAATTATTCTTTTAGGCTGCATACTTACTGCACTTTTAGCAAGTTTCGTTCCTGTTTTGAGAATTGCTAAAAAGAAACCAGTAGATGCAATTAATAATAAATAATAGTCTCTACTAACTTTTTACTTTTTCATTAATCACAATTAATCCTTCTTTTGGATATAATCTACTATCATCAATAATTTTATCAAATTTTATTTCAAGTTCTTCTACTATTAAATAATTAACTATCCTTTTTGCTAGTTCATCTATCTTCATTGCTTTTCATCCCATAATAATGTAATAAAGGACTCCAGTATTGATGGAGTCCTGTTTTACGAAGTTAAATTCCACCAAATGGTAACTACATAAATATTATACCATTTTCTTGATAAATTTACAATATAAACGTATATTTTCAACTTTTTTATTGTTCTTTAAAATATAAAAAGGGTTAATTCTAGTTCTGTAAAATTTTTTGAAACAATTAATATATTTTTTTCATAAATCATAAAAGATTTTACAGAACCCAAAAAAGATGCATCCACTACACTAATGTAGCAAATGCATCTAGTTAATGAAACATTTAATTTATTATTTAATTTTCTAATTCATCCCAAATCTCATGAAGTGTTTTATTATTAAATGCTTTAAAATAAATAAGTTCATCTACTGAATCGAATACTAAATTAGTTGTTTTGTCTTCTGAAGAAATATTTAGTTCGTATACTTTTTTCTTACCTTCATAATGAAATGCAATGTCAATTGCCATATTGTTAAAATTAAAACAAAATTCCATATTTTCATTTAAATATTTTATAAATAATTCCCATGTTAATTCTTCTTCATGTACTTTAAAACATTTTGTATATTTTAATGTTTTTTTGTTTCCCATAAAAACCGCCTTTCAATCATAGTATAAAAAGCATTTACTGAATTGTGACTTTTTCTAAAAATTCTTTAGGTAATTTCTTTAAATCAGAATACTTAACAAAAAAACCATAACCGTATATTCTGCCAACACGATTTTTGAATGATATTTGGAACCAGCCAGGCGAATAGCCAGTACTAAAATACGCAAGCAAAAAATTAATAAACGTTATACGAGTATACTTGATTTGTTTAATGTTATCAATAGGACATTTAATTTGTTTCTTTTTTTTATTAATTATGACTTCATCTTTAGTAAATGTAATGTTTTTTAAAGAAAATGATTTCATTTGCTTTTCAAATACCTTTCACCAAATTATCTTTTTTTTATTTTTCTATACATACAACCTGTTATACAGCCAAATGTAATAATAATTATTGCAACAAATGCTAATAAAATTATTGCTACTGTAACAGTTTGTTTAAGAGAACAAATAAATACAGTAATTGTCAAAATAAATATTAAATATCCTATTAATTCTAATATAAATGTTTTCTTTGAAACTATATGTTTTTCTTTAGATTTCATTATTATAAAAAACATTCTATGTTTAAATTTCCAGCATTTTTGTTCGTTATGTAAAAATTCATATTCATCTACTGAATAGATATTTATAAAAGATACAAACAACACTATTAGCAAATATAAATAGTATAAAATCAAAGTACCTAGCATATCAGAGTGTACCAAAATTTCCGTTTGGGTTAAAAAACGAGCTAATTCTACCATAAATTTCTCCAATAAATCCAATTAAGAAATATCTTATTAAATAAAGTTTTTATTCCAAATCTATGAACTACACAACAAGTCAATATTATCAAATGCAATAATTTATGAGGAATTATCATAGAAGTTTTGAATCGCTTGTTTTTAATAATTAGCAATATTATTTGTAATTTTTTTCTTTATTTTTTAGATTCTTTATATCTTTCAGATTTTTTAAATTCCTTATACTTTTGTTTATAATTTTTTCGATATTTTTGTCGAGAAGGAATTTTTTTATATACAGTATCTGTTACACATGCAAACACAGTAATAATTGAAAACACAATTACTGCTAGAATTAATGCTGTTGTATAAGTTTGTTTAAGAGAACAAATAAATACAGTAATTGTCAAAATAAATATTAAATACCCTATTAATTCTAATATAAATGTTTTCTTTGAAACTATATGTTTTTCTTTAGATTTCATTATTATAAAAAACATTCTATGTTTAAATTCCCAACATTTTTGTTCATTGTGTAAAAATTCATACTCATCTGTTGAATAAATAGTTAAGAAAGCATAATATATCAACATTAACATGCACAAATATGCTATAATCAAAGATCCCAACATATCAGATTCCAATAAAATTTCCGTTTGGATTAAAACGCGAGCTAATTCTTCCATATGTTCCTCCTCCTGCACCACCAAAAGCAATTGTTGGTAGAATCATTCTTCGTAATGATTTTTCCCCAACCATATGAATTACATCATACATTGCATTTTTACCACTAAAACCAATAAATGCATTTGTAGCTTCTGATTGCATCCAACCTTTTTGACCAATTTTTCCACAAATGGCACCAAATCCAGCATTGATAACCAATCCACCTAAAGTAATTTTGTTACCACTCAATAATTGTGTACCAGCATAATTTGCAGCACTCAATGCAGCATTAATAGCCATTTGAGCTCCTGTTCCTAATGGACTGGCTGCGACAGCACCGCTAATTGCACCCGATGCAGTGCTCATTAAAAATGCATTTGCGAAATCATGAATATCTCCACCAGATACAACAGTTGAAACTCCAGCACTAATTCCTCCTGAAGCGGCTCCTATAGCTGCTCCCGCTAATACAACTGATAATGCTCCTCCAGTTAAAATCGATCCTGCTACACAGCCAGCAATAATGGCAACTCCACCAACAATTTTCAACGTTGTAGCTAGCCACTTAGGCATATGTCCAGTTGGATCTGTACACATAACAGGATTATTCATACAATATGCGTATAAATTAACCCCATTTATAGTTTCTATATCAAGATAATCTATATCATCTATTGATATCCATCTTCTTATTTCTGGATCATAA
>ENA-OROD01001414-OROD01001414.1-human-gut-metagenome-genome-assembly--contig:-NODE-1414-length-19346-cov-6.640350_pt1 | contig 19346 bp, 15 predicted proteins | sample MGYA00242123_ERZ509038 | MGnify/ENA primary metagenome ERZ509038 (study PRJEB26280, sample SAMEA2338719) | human gut metagenome | biome: human gut; feature: human-associated habitat; material: faeces... | reverse complement strand
CGAGCGTGTACCACCCGCGGCCGAACATCCGCAGCTGCGCTGCGCGGTCCTCGATGCCGGTGGGGCTCACGGTGCGCGGCAGACCGGCGTCCACCAGAAACAATCCCTTCGGGTGCTCCACCAGATATGTCGACACCGGCAGCCAGATGCGCGCGTCCTTCTTCAAGCGCCGCGCGTCCGCCTTTGCCGGCCAGCGCCACTGGGCGCTGGCCGGCAGGTTTGGCGCCACGCCGATCTTTCCACAGTGCAGAACATGGATCTGGATCTGAGCCATCGCCGTTCCCTCCTCGTGAATTTGCACGATATTGACCAATTGGTTACGAAAAAGCATAGCACCGCCTGTGCAGGATGTCAAGACAGGCAGGCAAAATTGACCGGAATTTTGCAATCTTCAACAATGTGTTGCCCATTTGCATATTGAATTGTATGCGTGAGATGTGCTACAATAGATTGCGTATCTATTCACAAACCAGGGAATGAAAACAAAACATTTTAAGGGGAAGAAAGGAGCCTGAAACATGGCAAGAGAACTGATCCTGAAGCTGGGCAAAAAGATCACGGACCGCGTGGATGTCAAGCTCGGCATGACGAAGCTCGACGAGGATTCGCCCGAGTATTACGGCCTGGCCAGCGTCGTCACCGACGAGATGGCGGAGCTCGCGCTCGCGATGGACGTGCGTGTCCCGACCACACCGGCGGAGATGAGCAAAAAGACGGGCAAGGACCCGGTCTACATCGAGCAGCTCTTTGACCAGATGTCCATGATCGGCCTGCTCGAGTACAACTGGGAGAACGCCGACCACCACAAGCAGTGGACGCTGCCGATCTTCGTGCCCGGCTCTGCCGAGCTGATGAACATGAACCTTCAGCAGGTGGAAGAGCACCCGGAGATCGCGCGGTTTTTCGAGCGCATGTCGTTTCTGCCGCTGACGAAGATCACCTGCATGGTGCCTCCCGGAGGCGCCGGTGTCGGCATGCACGTCATCCCGGTCGAGAAGGCCATCCCGGCCACGAACGAGTCGGTCGACGTGGAGCACATCTCCCACTGGCTGAAAAAGTATGAGGGCCACCTCGGCGTCGGCTATTGCTCCTGCCGCAATGCCATGCGCATTCAGGGCGAGGGCTGCGGCGAGCTGCAGGACGAGCTGTGCATTGCCGTCGGCCAGTTTGCCGACTACTGCCTTGAGACCGGCAAGGGCCGCAGCATCACCTATGAAGAGGCGATGGAGATCCTCCAGCGCGCCGAGGACAACGGCTATGTCCACCAGATCACGAATATCGACGGCGAGGATAAGATCTTTGCCATCTGCAACTGTGCGCTCGGCTCCTGCTTCGCGCTGAGAACGAGCCAGCTGTTCAACACGCCCAATATGTCCGCCTCTGCTTACCGCGCCCACGTCGACGCCGAGAAGTGCGTCGCCTGCGGCAAGTGCGCCGAGGTCTGCCCGGCCGGCGCCGCCAAGCTCGGCCAGAAGCTGTGCACCAAGACCGGCCCTGTGACGTATCCGAAGCAGCCCCTGCCGGACGACAACCACTGGGGCGAGCACATGTGGAGCCCGAACTATAAGGACGACAACCAGAAGCAGTGCCACGAGTCCGGCACCGCCCCCTGCAAGACCGCCTGCCCGGCGCACATCGCCGTGCAGGGCTACATCAATCTGGCCGCGCAGGGCCGCTATCTGGATGCGCTCAAGCTCATCAAGCAGGATAACCCGTTCCCGGCCGTCTGCGGCAGCATCTGCAGAAAGTACTGTGAGGATGCCTGCACCCGCGGCACCGTCGACGAGCCGCTGGCCATCGACGAGATCAAGAAGTTCATCGCCGAGCAGGACATGAAGGCCGAGCACCGCTACGTGCCCGCCATGAACTCCTGCACGCATGAGAAGTTTGACCAGAAGATCGCAATAATCGGCGCAGGCCCCGCAGGTATGTCCTGTGCGTACTTCCTCGCCATTGAGGGTTACAGCCCGGTCGTATTCGAGAAGGAAGCCGCCCCCGGCGGTATGCTCATCAACGGCATCCCCTCCTTCCGCGTCGGCAAGGACATCGTCAAGTCCGAGATAGACGTCCTGCGTGAGATGGGCGTCGAGTTCCGCTGCGGCGTTGAGGTCGGCAAGGATGTCACCATCCAGCAGCTCCGCGAGGAGGGCTTCAGGGCCTTCTACGTCGCTGTCGGTCTCCAGAAGGCCGCAAAGCTCAACATTCCCGGTGAAGAGCTGGCAGGCGTTCAGAGCGGTCTCGACTTCCTGCGCTCCGTCAACAGCGGCGCGACTAAGGAGCTTTCCGGCGACGTTATCGTTATCGGCGGCGGCAACGCGGCCATCGACGTGGCACGCACAGCAAAGCGTCTGACCGGCGGCAGCGTCAACATGTACTGCCTTGAGAAGGACGAAGAGATGCCCACCGTTCCCGATGAGAAGAACGCAGGCATCGCGGACGGCGTCGTCATCAACAACTCTTGGGCGCCCAAGGCCATCCTCGGCGAGGACGGCAAGGTCACCGGCATAGAGCTTATGCGCTGTGTCTCCGTGCGCGACGCAAACGGCAAGTTCGCTCCCGTTTATGACGAGAACGAGACCATCACCGTTCCCTGCTCCAACGTTCTGGTCGCCATCGGCCAGCGCTCCGAGTACGGCGCAGTCCTCGCCGGCACCGCCGCCGAGACTCCCGACGGCCGCCTCATCGCGCATGACGTCATCACATTCCAGACCGCAGAGCCCGACGTGTTCGTCGGCGGCGACTGCGCGACCGGCCCGAAGTACACCATCGACGCCATCGCCAGCGGCCGTGAGGGTGCAGTGTCCATCCACCGCTACGTCAACGTCGGCCAGACTCTGACCATTCACCGCAATCTCCGCGAGTTCAAGGAGCTTGACAAGGAAAATCTTGCCCTGCCCGTAGAGAAGATAAAGAAGCCCGCCCGCTCCGAAGTCGTCATCGACAAGAAAAAAGCTCTCACCATGTGCGACGACCGTGTGACCTTCACCGAGGAGCAGATAAAGTCCGAGGCTTCCCGCTGCCTGAGCTGCGGCCGCAGTGTGGTCGATCCGAACAAGTGCATCGGCTGCGGCATCTGCACCACCAAGTGTGAGTTCGACGCTATCCATCTCAAGCGCAACCGCCCGCAGAACAGCAAGATGATCCCCGCCGAGGACAAGTTCAAGGCCATCGGTCCCTACGCCGCAAAGCGTCAGGTAAAGATAATCAAGAAGCAGCTTTCTGGCAAATAATCATCCCGGAACAGATCAGACAGGTGCGGGATATCCCCGCACCTGTTTTCAGAAAGGAAAGTTATGCACGAGCTTAGCATAGTGACCTACGTCATCAAGCAGGTCGACGAGATAGCCAAGGAAAACAAGCTCACCAACATCCAGTCCGTCACGCTGGAGTTCGGCGAAGTGTCCGGCATAGTTCCGGAATATCTCAGCGACTGCTGGCAGTGGTACGCGAAAAAGACTCCGCTTATCGAGCATACGGAGTTCAAGTATGAGATAATCCCGGCTGTCACATGGTGCGACGACTGCAAGACGACCTACCCCACCGTGAAGTACGGCAAGACCTGCCCCAACTGCGGCAGCGGCCATACTTGGCTCCAGCAGGGGCAGGAAATGAACATAAAAGAAATAGTCGCCTGCTGATCGGAGGATAGATATGGCGGATTACAAGGTTTACGAGATAAAACAGAGCATATTCAAGGCAAATGACGACGCGGCCGACGTACTGCGCGCGGAGCTGCGTAAGCAGCACTGCTTCCTGCTGAACCTTATGAGCTCCCCCGGCAGCGGCAAGACCACTACCCTGACCCGCACCGTCGAGAAGCTTTCGGGCGAGATGAACATCGGCATCATGGAGGCCGATATCGACTCCGACGTCGACGCCGAGCGCATATCCCGCACAGGTGTCAAGAAGGTCATCCAGCTCCACACCGGCGGCATGTGCCATCTCGACGCGGACATGACCCGTCAGGGACTCGACGAGATGGGCACGGACGACCTCGACCTCGTCGTGCTGGAAAACGTCGGCAACCTCGTCTGCCCGGCGGAGTTCGACACGGGCGCGGCGAAGAACGCCATGATACTCTCCGTCCCCGAAGGGCACGACAAGCCCCTTAAATACCCCCTGATATTTCAGGTCTGCGACGCGCTGATAATCAACAAGATCGACGTCCTGCCCTACTTCGATTTCGACATGGACAAGGTCGTGGAGTTTGCGAAGATGCGCAACCCCGACATCAAAATCTTCCCGATAAGCGCAAAGACCGGCGAGGGCGTGGATGCATGGTGCGATTGGCTTCGCGCTCAGGCCGCCGAGTGGAACGGCTGAACGCATTTTTCGACAACTTTTTATCAAAAACGCTTCAACTGTATATTGCAATCGGGAAAACAAGTGTTAAAATAATGACGGTCGTTTTATGCGGCCATATTCTAGTGCTGGATGCCGCCGGTTTCCGGCGATTGGAGAAGAAATATGAAAGATCTCAAGCACCTGCTCTATTTTGAAAACCTCCTTCAGGAGGCGCAGAATGAGCTTATCCTGCAGGCGCAGAGCGAGGGGAAGGTCTGCGTTGCTTATGTCTGCGAGAACACCCCGGAGCCGCTGCTGAACCTGCCGGGCGCGTTTTCTACGCGTCTGCGCGCGCCGCGCACCGGTTCCATGGAAATGGCAACCTACTACATGACCAGCTTCCTCTGCGAGTACAGCCGCGCCCTGCTTGAGCGCGCCATCGAGGGCGGCTACAACTTTGCCGACTGTCTCATCACTCCCGACGGCTGCACGATGATGAACCGCGCCGTCGAGAACATGGAGCTGCTGAAGGCTCTCGGCAAGGGCAAGGAGAAGTTTTTCTTCGAGTACATGGAGATACCCATGAAGGCCGACGACAACGGCCTGAATCTCTACACTCTCCAGTGCACGAATCACATCCTCAAGCCCCTGCATGAGCACTACGGCATCGACATCTCCGACAAGGCGATACGTCAGGCCGTCGCCGAGCACAACCGCATCTGCGAGCTTATCCGCGCCATCGGCGAATACCGCAAGGGCGACAAGCCGCGTATCACCGGCTACGAGTTCCACGTCATCACGCTGGCGACCTACGTCGCCCCCAAGTACCTGCTTATCGACAAACTCGAAGAGACGCTGGAAGAGCTCAAGACCCGCGAGCCGGACGAAAAGGGCTACCGCGCCCGCGTGCTGGTAGTCGGCTCCGAGGTCGATGATACCGACTTCATCAAGCTCATCGAGGATACCGGCGCATATGTCTGTGCCGACCGTTTCTGCTACGGCTCGCTCCCCGGCAGAAACCCCATAGAGCTGACCGACGACGAAGACGCGCTGACGCAGATCTGCCGCCAGTATATGTACCGTGGACAATGTCCCCGTTACATGAACACCGCCAAGATGACCGGCCGCCGCGAGTACGTCAACGCGCTTGCAAAGGAATACGCCGCCGACGGCATCATCTACGAACAGATAAAGTTCTGCGACCCGTGGGCTTACGAGCGCATGATGGGTTCGCACATCCTGCATGACGATTACGGCTACCCCGTGCTGTCCGTTGACCGCCCGTACAACATCTCTACCTCCGGCCAGATGCGCACCCGCGTGCAGGCCTTCGTTGAGAGCATCGAGATAAAGAAGATCCAGGGAGGGGACAAGTGATGAGCAATAAGAGAATAGGCTGCGAGAATTTCGGCAAATTCTACACTGAGGGCAAGGTCAGGAACCGCCGCGAGTGGCGCGGTCTGGTGGACACGCTCTATGATTACTCCCGCTGGCTCCACAACTGGATCACCATGGCAAAGATGGTCTCGAAGCCGAGAAACATCAAGGCCATGTTCCGCTACCGCTGGATGGCAAACTACCTCGCCGTCCCCATGATGGTCGACCGCCATACGCAGGGTCTGCGCGGCGAGCATCTGCGCATCTGCCATTTGGAGCAGGATCTCATAATCGAGGACGTCGCAAAGCTGCTTGACGGCCTCTTCCGCGGCGACCGCCGCATCGGCAACGACAAAAAGTTCTCCGACAAGGTCGTTCTCGTCGATGAAAACGAGATGACCGCCGTCATGATGGGCTTCCCGACCCTGAAGGGTCTTAGCCGCGAGACCCCGTCCACCTACGTCTCCGTGCTTCTGAACCAGCACGCAGCGGAGCATTACATCGACATCGCACAGGAATACGGCCTTGCGGGCGACGTCTGCCCTATGCCCGAGGCAGAAGCCGGCGTCTCCATCGACGACGACGCGCCCGTGCTCGGCGCCTGCGCCGTCCAGTGCAACACCACCTGCGACGGCTCTCTGCTCGGCAACGGCGTTATCTCCAAGCGTCTTGAGCTTGAGGACGGCATCCCCGTGTTCCAGCTTGCCGCCCCTCTGCGTCACCGCGAGGACGACGTGCAGGACTACGCAGCACAGGAGATCAAGAACGCCATCGCATTTATCGAGGAGCACACCGGCGAGAAGTGGGATTGGGACGCATATTTCGAGTGCGCTAAGCGCGTCAACTACGCCACCAAGTGCCGTCTCGAGTGGCTTGAGATGAACAAGACCGATTACCCGCAGGTATTCGGCTCCAACCTCGCCCTCTACACCGAGACCAACTACATGGCCATCTGCGGCAAGGTCAAGGCCTTTGAGGATGTTGACCGCAAGATAACCAAGCTCGCCGAGCGCGCCTACAAGAAAAAGAAGATGGCCGCGAACGAGTACCGCCACAGAGCCATCATCTGGGGCGTCCAGTCGCACTTCTATATGGACTTCCTCGTGTGGCTGCTCAACTGCTGGGGCATCGTGCCGCTGACCGATATGCTCTCCATGGTCTCCACCAAGGAGCTTGTCACTGAGGACACCCCCGAGAACCGCGAGCAGGCATACTACGACATGGCATGGCTGACCGAGAACATGATCATGCGCAACCGCACCCACGGCGGCTACAAAGTCCTGCTTGACGAGCTGTGGGAGTACTGCACGGAGTTCAACGCCGACATGGTCATTCTCTGGGAGCACATGAGCTGCAAGGCGCTCGACGGCATGCACGGCATGTTTGAGGAGCGCGCCAGAGAGCACGGCATCCACCTCGTCTGGGTCACGCACGATCTGTTCGACCCGCGCGTGATATCCCGTCAGGGCGTGCGCGAGCAGGTGAACAACTACATGCGCACCGTCATGCAGGAAGAGCCTGTCGATCCCAGCCTTGAAAATCTCAAGGACGAGAAGTCTTGGTAAGGAGGAAATAAGATGTTCTGGAAAAAGCTCCGCAAGCTGATGATAAAGCTCGGCATAGCCGGCCTCGGCTTCTTCGCCGTCACCTTCGTCGTGTATTTCTTCAATCTCGACATGAAGCTGACCTCCGTCATGGAGGGCTTCATGCTCAAGCACTACGACAAAATCGACCGCGACCAGCACCTGTAAACGCAATGATCAAGCCCGACGCTCTGCGTCGGGCTTTTGCTTTTCGCCGTAACATCGTCTAAATGCATAATTGACTTGCCGCGCGGACGGCCGTATAATCATGGCGAAAACACTCAAAAGGAGCAGGATATGAATACACCCTTCAGATATGATTATGTCGGCAGCTTTCTCCGCCCCGCGGCGCTCAAGCAGGCGCGCGCAGATTTCCAGAGCGGCGCGATAGACGCCGAAGCGCTCAAGGCCGTTGAAGACGGGGCAATACGCGATCTCGTCGCCAAGCAGAAAGCCGCGGGCTACCACGTCATCACCGACGGCGAGTTTCGCCGCGCTACATGGCACCTCGACTTTATGTGGGGCTTCAACGGCGTAGGCCACAGCCCCACCAAGACCGGACTTCCCTTCCACGGCGAGGCCGCGATGCTCGACGACACCTACCTCACCGGCAAGGTCTCGCTCGACTCACATCCGTTCGTGGAGCACTTCAAGTTCGTCAAAGCGCTTGAGGACGAGAATACCGTTGCAAAGCTCACCATTCCCGCCCCAGCACAGTTCATCGAGCAGATGATAATGCCCTTCGCGCTGGAGAACACCAGAAAGTATTACGCAGACAACCGCGAGCTCGCCGAGGACATCGCCGCAGGCTACAAGAAGTTCATCGCCGACGTCTACGCCGCTGGCTGCCGCAACCTCCAGTTTGACGATTGCAGCTGGGGTATGCTCGTTGACCCGATGGCCTGCATGTATTTCGGCACCGACGAAAAGGGTCTTGAGACAATCAAAGAACAGCTGCTTGAGCTGAATAACGCCGCCATCTCCGGCAAGCCCGACGACCTCGTCATCAACACTCATGTCTGCCGCGGCAACTTCCACAGCACCTACGCAAACTCCGGCGCGTACGACGGCGTCGCGCAGACTCTGCTCGCCCGCGAGAACGTCAACGCGTACTACCTTGAGTTTGATGACGCGCGCAGCGGCGGCTTTGAGCCGCTCGCCGCAGTCAGCGGTGACAAGAAAGTCGTCCTCGGTCTGGTGACAACCAAGCGCGCACTGCTTGAAACCAAGGACGGCGTCATCGCGCGCATCCACGAGGCGGCAAAGTATCTGCCGCTCGACAGACTCTGCCTAAGCCCGCAGTGCGGCTTTGCAAGCTGCGAGATTGGCAACAAGCTGACCGAGGCGCAGCAGTGGGCAAAGCTTGCGCTCGTCAAGGAGATCGCCGAGGAGGTCTGGGGCTGAGTCCCGCCCATTCACAGGATACCAGAGAACACCAAGTATGAAGCGCCGCACCGCCTCCTGCTTGGTGGTTTTCTTACATTCACGCAGAAGGAGGTGGCCGCCATGCCGCAGGTTGAGAGCATATACGCCAAATGGAATCCGTGGCACGGATGCACGAAGCTCAGCGCCGGATGCAAATACTGCTACGTCTACCGGCAGGACGCGATGTACGGCACGGAAGAGGCCGCCTCCGTCTGCCGCAAGACCGCGAGCTTCGACCTGCCCGTCAAAAAGAAGCGGGATGGGAGCTGGAAGCTGCCGTCGGGCAAAGTCATCTTTACCTGCTTCACCTCAGACTTTCTGCTGAGCGACGCCGACCCATGGCGGCAGGACTGCTGGGATATGATCCGCCGCAGGCAGGACTGCTTCTTCTATTTCTTCACCAAGCGCATCGACCGTCTGTCTGAATGTCTGCCGCCCGACTGGGGCGGCGGCTATGAGAACGTCATAATCGGCTGCACGGTGGAGAATCAGGAGATGGCGGACTACCGCCTGCCGATCTTTCTCGCGCTGCCGATACGCCACAGAGCCATCATCGCCGCTCCCCTGCTGACGCCGCTCGATATAAGCGTATATCTCGACTCGGAAAAAATCGAAGAAGTCTCGGCCAGCGGGGAATCCGGCGCCGACGCGCGCCCATGTCACTACGACTGGATCCTCGCGCTTCGGCAGCAGTGCGCGGAGCGCGATATCTCTTTCCAGTTCCATCAGACCGGGGCGCACTTCGTCAAGGACGGCAAGATGTACCGTGTGCCGCGCCGCGAGCAGATCGCGCAGGCCAGAAAAGCCGGTATCGACTACAAGGTCGCAGCTCACGACCTGCCGCTGTGCGCGCTGGAGCATGTCGCTTCTCTCCGTCAGGAGCCGGAGCAGCTTTCGCTGCTATGACGGCCGCTGGAGTGGATACGTGCGCAGAGTATGGACGCAAACTGCGTCGAATCCATCGCAAACCATGATCCGTATGTAAAGCCGCATATCATAGAGTTATAGGGCTGAAAAAAGCAGAGAGTTTTCCTCTCTGCTTTTACTTATTAAATCTTGCGGCGCTGTCAAACTCGCAGTTGGTGAAAATCACGCTCGCAGCGGCGCGGTAATCTTCGAGACTTCTGGATTTATTGAGCACTTTCATCTCGCGCCCGCTGTGCGGGAACAGGCCGTCCATGTAAAACCACAACTCCTTCATGCGCGATGTCGCCGCGCGCGCATCAAGTCCGTAGGCCAGATACGCGTCGAGAAGCGTGTCGTGAAACTCCCGCAGCTCCTCGCGGCGAAGCGCCGCACCTCCGCGAAGCTCGCGGAACAGCGCGGGATTCATCACCGCTCCCCTGCCCAACATGAACCGGTCTATTCCCTGCAGTGCGTTCACATCCTCCGGCCGGAAGATGTTCCCGTTATAGCACACCGGCGCGCAGCTGTTCTGAGCCGCAGTCAGGAACGCCTCGCGGTCAACCGGAGACTTATACATCCCGGACCGTGCCCGCGCGTGTATCGTCAGCTCCGCGATCGGGTACTTATTGTATATCTCCAGAATCGCGCCGAACTCGTCCACGGACTCCAGCCCCATCCGAGTCTTGACCGACACGGCGACCGGCGCGCGGGAAAAGATATCCGCCAGCATATCATCCAGCGAGTTCAAATCGGCAAACGCGCCGCTCCCTTTATGCTTCGAGACAACCGTACCTGATGGGCAGCCGAGGTTCAGATTGACCTCCCTGTAACCTATATCGGCCAGTTGCCGCGCGACGGCGAGAAACGGTTCCGCGCGATTGCACAGCAGCTGCGGCACCAGCGCAATGCCGGTGTTGTTCTCCGGCAGAACGTCCCGCGCCGAGGACGCGCGGAAATTCCCGCTGCCGTCAGGCGCGATGAACGGGGCGTAGTATCTGTCCGCGCCGCCGAAAAGGCGCGCATGGACACGGCGGTATATATGAGTTGTTATCCCTTCCATGGGCGCAAAATATGATCTCATAGCAAACTCCGGTTTTCTGTCTGTTCTCACCTGCCGTCGGCGGCAGATGCGGGCAGGAAAAATATATCTCATTTCTCCTCAAATGTGAAGAAAAATATTTTTCATGACTTGGATTGTTAACAAATATAATGTATAATTATTTTTATTGAATATATGTTGGGGGAATGAAGCTTGAAACATCAGGCGTTAAGCAGAGTTATATCCGCCGTGCTCGCCGTAATGTGCCTTGTGACGCTCATCAGCGGCGTCGCTGGCTTCGTCAGCGCGGGAAAGGATTTTTCGCAGGATCGCAGCGATTATAAAACTCTCCGCGACCGGATAGCCGAAGCCGAATCGCTCGACGCGCAGCTCAACGGCGGCAAGGCCGAATACGACAAGACCGCTGCGGAACTGAAAGCCGAGAAGGGACAGTATGACGATGACGCTTCCCGCCACCGCGAGGAGCTGACCGAATACACCGCCACAAACGCCGGGCTTCAGATGGGCTCTGGCAGCATCGGCTCCGCCGCAAGCACTCTCGAAGAGGGCTGGAAGCAGTATAACGCCGCGCGCGAGCAGTTCGACGCGATGGAGGCGGAATTCAACGTTGGCTATGATAAGTATCTCGCAGCCAAGGCGCAGATAGAATCCGGCTGGCAGGAATATAACGACGGTGTCGCCCAGATCGAGCAGGGCAAAGCGGCCATAGCCGAGGGGCGCGCTCAATATGACGCCGGCATGCAGCAGCTTGAGCAGGGTCGTGCGGAGCTTGCGAGCCGACGCCAACAGCTTGCGGATGCAGAGGCGGCGCTGCCGCAGTATGAGGCGGAGCTGGCCGCCGCGCGCACCCAGCTTGACGAGGCGCAGACTCAGCTGAGCGAGGCCAAGCGCAAATACGAGGCTTCCCTAACCGCGTATAATGCAATCGACGCAATATACAGCCAGGCTCAGGCCATTATCGATAAAGTCCGTGAGGACACTGTCGGCGGCGAGCTGATATACGAAATTGCCAACAAGACCATTCAGGCGATGTTCGGCCGCAGCTTTGAAGACATCCGCAGCGATTGGAGCGCGAAGCGAGCCGAGCTTGACGCAGCCGGCGCGCAGCTTTCCGAGGCGGAAGCCCAGCTTGCGGACGCCGAGGCGCGTTACGCCGAGGGTGCTGCACAGCTTGAGGCCACGAAGCAGATGATAGCCGACGCGCCCGCGCAGCTTGCCGCTGCGGAAGCGCAGCTGGACGAAGGCGAAGCGCAGCTTCAGGCGCTGAAGAAGCAGCTTGACGACGGCGAAAAGAAGTTGGCGGAATCCGAAAAGATGCTGCCGCAGGTCAAGGCGCAGCTTGAGGCCGGTGAGGCGGAGCTTAAGAAGAACGAGCCCGCCCTGCTCGAAGCCAAGGCGCAGATAGACGCCGGACGTGAGCAGTTGGACGCTGTCAAGGCGCAGCTTGAGGCCGGTGATTCCCAGCTCGACGCCGCGCTGGCGCAGCTCGGTGGGATGCGCGCCGAACTGAGCAAGACGGAGCAGAAGCTAAAGGACGAAAAGGATGAGCTCCTCGCCGCGTTTGACAAGATCAGCGGAATGCAGACCTCTGTCAGTGAGTACGAAAAGCTTCAGGATGAATATAAATCAGCCCGTCAGGCGCTGCTGTCCTATGACGACATCTCGGAAGACGTGATAAACGGCGATGAGTTGCTGACCGCGGCGAACAGTGCGGCGCGCTCGATGCACGTCGGATATATCGTCCGCTTCGTTCTCCGCGTTCTGATAAACCTGCTGATGCTCGCCTCCGCCGCTGCCGGTGCGGCAGCGATGCTGAAGGCTTTTGACAAGCTGAAGATAAAATATCCGCTGTGGCTCATCGCCGCGGCCTGCGCCGTGGGCGCGATACTGGCGGAGTCCATAAGTCTGGGGCTTGGCCGCGGGCTGCTGTATTCAGCGCTCTTCGTGCTGATCTTCGCGGCGGCGCTCTTCGCGCTGACCTTTGAGAAAAAGCAGGCTGCGCCAGCCAAAGCTGCGCAGTAAAGCTCATATACAGCACAGCGTCCCGCCTTCCGGCGCAGCTGCCGGAAAGCGGGACGCTGTTTTTTTCTGCTCAGAACGAGACTGTCAACGGACTTTTCAGACGCTGTACTTTTGGGCGTATTCCTCGTAATACTCGTCAAAGCGGTGAGAGTGCAGCTCCTTGAGGCTGATGACATACTCGTGGGTGTCATACCTGTCTGAGCACAGCTCTATCGTCGCTATTGCGAGGTTTGAGCTGTGGTCGGCCACACGCTCGAAATTTGCAAGCAGGTCGTTGAACACGAAGCCGTTTTCAAGTGAGCACTCCCCGCTCTGGAGCCGTTCGACATGGTGCAGCTTCAGTTCGTCGCACAGCACATCGATCCGCTCCTCCAGCGGCTCCACGCGATACGCGAGCTCAACGTCGTTTGCGAAAAACGCCCGCGACGCGACATCCAATATCTCCTGCACGGCGGCACTCAGTACGCCAAGCTCATGCTCCGCCGCGCCGGTGAAGCGCAGCTTCTTCTGGTTTATCTCGCGCGCGGCCTCCGCAATGTTCATTGCGTGGTCGCTGATGCGTTCAAAATCGCTGAGGGTATGCAGGTATTTCGACACACTCTCGTTCTCCTCGCGCGTAAGCTCGCGTTCGGTTATGCGCATGAGGTAGGTTCCGAGCCTGTCCTCGTACCGGTCGACCAGTTCCTCCTCGCTCTCAACGTGCGCAAAAGCCTCGTCGCTGTATGTCTTGAGCAGTGCAACCGACGCGAGGAGGTTATTCTGCGCGGCCTTCCCCATATCCTCCACAGTCTGACGGCTCTGCTCCACGGCAAGCGCAGGATGCGCAAGGAAGCGTTCGTCAAGCCGGTCGAATGCGTCGACACGAGCTTGCTCCTCCTCGCCCTTTATCAGCGCGCAGGCCAGCTTTTCAAGCAGGCCGATGGCCGGAAGCAATGCCAAAGCGGTCACGAAGCGGAAAGCCGTGTTCACAAACGCTATGCTGACGGCGTTCATCGTCATGTCCATGAATGTAAAGCCTATCGCCGCGTTCGCGCCATAGAACAGCCCGCCGCAGAGTATTACGCCGACAAGCTCTATTTCAAGATATGCAAAGGCGGTGCGCCTGCCGTCGGTTTTCGCGCCCAGCGCCGACAGCAGCATCGGCATAGCCGCGCCGATCGCGATGCCGAGGATGACCGGGTACGCAGCCGCAAAGCTGACCGCGCCCGTGACGGACAGTGCCTGAAGGATGCCGACCGCAGCGCTCGCGCTCTGCAGAATGCAGGTGAAAAGCGCGCCCGCCAATATGCCGAGAAGAGGATTTGAGAAGCTTGTGATGAGCCGCACGAACGCCGCGCTCTCGCGCAGCGGGGACACCGCAGTACTCATTGACTGCATCCCGAACATCAGCACCGAAAAGCCCAGCATGATGTCGCCCACGTGGCGGCGCTGCTGGCTGCGGCTGAACATGCGCAGGATTATGCCGCACACGGCGATAACGGCGCTGAGCGTGGACGTTGAGAACAGTGCGACCCAGCCGCTCCCCTCCAGCTCAGAGAGACAGATTATCCAGCCCGTGACACTCGTGCCCAGAAGCGCTCCGAGGATCACCGCGATAGCTTGCCGCAGCTTCATCATACCGGAGTTGACGAAGCCGACAACCATCACCGACGTTGCCGAGGACGACTGTATGACCGCCGTCACGCCCGTACCCAACAGTACGCCGCGCAGCGGCGTCCCCGACAGGCGGTACAGCACAAGCTCCAGTTTGCTGCCTGCGACCTTTTTCAGCCCGTCGCCCATCAGTGTCATTCCGAACAGGAACAGCGCCACTCCGCCCAGCAGTGAAATAATATTGTTCAGATTCATTTGCATCCTCATACCGGCTCCCGCACAGCTTTATACAGTCCGCAGGAATATGTCTATAGGTGTCTATTTTATACTAACAATTTATCCAGCCGGCGGCAAGCCGCAATAGCGAACAAATAAATCCGCCTTTTTTAAATACGCTTCGTTCAGTATTGACATTAATTGATTATCGCGCTTGGCCGGCCGTAAATATTTACGTTTTGTTCAACCTCGCAGAAAGCCGCCCCGGCGGGCGCGAGCGCTATTGGGACACCGTGCCGCTAAAGTACTTTTTGGACGATTATACCGTTTATACCCGTAAATGCGATGCAAACGATGTGATTGAGATAGACACATTTACTGAATTGAAAGCACTTGACAAAGCCTATGATATATAAATAACACAAAATTTCACCAAATCGCAAAAATGTTAAAAGTATCATTTGACTTTATATGGCGACTGTGTTATTTTCTTGTCAGCAAGTGAAAAGCTTGCGTGTCTTGAATGAGACGTTTTTCATTCGTTTTCTCACTCTCTTTTCTTTCACAACCGAACGGGAACTCTTTGCAGGCAGGCTTGGAGTTCCCGTTTGGTTTTTTCGCGTTTATGCGCTTCAGCTATGGACAAGGCGCGGCGCAGCGTGTACAATATGTGCAGACATTTTTTGAAGGAGAAATATCATGCGTTGGATCGAAGTAAGCGTTGACACACCGGCCGAGCTTATAGATGAGCGCTGCCAGCAGATGGCGGACATGGGCGCGGACGGATTTGTTATAGAAAACGAGGCCGATTTTCAGAATTTCCTCGAAAATAATCACCAGTACTGGGACTATGTGGACGACGAGCTGGAGCAGAAGTTCGCGGGCGTCAGCCGCATAAAGTGCTACCTCAGCGACGATGCCGACGGCAAGGCCATCCTTGCGAAAATACGCGGCGCATACGGCGCGGTGCAGACAGCGTTTATCGAGGACAGCGACTGGGAGAACAACTGGCGCGAATATTATAAGCCCATCGAGGTCGGCGAAAAGCTGGTCGTCGTACCGGAATGGGAAGAGATACCCGCCGACGGGCGTCAGCCGCTGCGGCTCGATCCCGGCCTGATCTTCGGCACCGGCAGCCACGCGACCACGCGCATGTGTCTCGCCGCGCTCGAAAAATACTGCTCACCCGAGACAACCGTGCTCGACCTCGGCTGCGGGAGCGGAATACTCGGCATCGGCAGTCTTGTACTTGGCTGCAGGAGCTGCGTCGGCTGCGATATAGACCCGAAGGCGCCGGACGTCGCAATGTCGAACGCCGCGCTGAACGGCATCGGGAGCGACAGGTTCCGCGTCTACGCGGGCGATATTATCGGCGACGCGTCCCTGCGCCGCGAGCTTGGCAGCGGGTATCAGCTTGTGCTCGCAAACATCGTCTCCGACGTTATCATCCCCCTCTCCGGCTATGTGCGGCAGTTTATGGCCGAGGGCGCGGTGTTCATATGCTCCGGCATAATCGAGGGGCGGCAGGACGAAGTCAGCGCCGTGCTCCAAAAAAACGGCTTTGAGATAGTCACTCACTACTGCGAAGAGGAATGGCACTGCTTCGAGTGCAGATAAGCATAGATAGATCAACACCCCGAATCGGTGATTCGGGGTGTTGGCATATTCAGAACGGCCAAGTCGGCAGCCAGCGCAGCAGGCGGCTTGCCGCCGCATTATCCACGCGCATCCCGCTGAGCGCCGGATAAAACATGATAAACATCGCCACGCACAATACGGCCATTCCCACCGCGTATACGCGCCAGCGCGGGTTCCACTGCCGCATAAGCGCAATGACGTAGCCCAGCGCGAGGACGAGGAACACCGTGCAGGCGAAGTAGTGGTACTCAAAGGTTATGCGCGTGATGAACACCCACGGCAGGAGCTGTGCGAGGTAGCCTATGAGTATAAAGGCCGCGCGGCGGTCACGCTTGGCAACGGCTTCATAGCCCAGCACAAAGAGCGCGATAAGGCCCGCCCAGCACAGTATCGGGTTCACGAACGCACCGAAGCTCTGCCGCGTACCGTCCGTGCCGTAATCCAGGCAGTATAGTATCGGTCGGATATCTAGCACCCACTGGTACCAGCGCGATGAGTACGGGTGCGAGGCCGTGACGCCGGAGTGGTAGGTGAACATAAAGGTTTGGTTGTCCAGAACGATCTGTGCATACTCCTTGGTGAAGAACGCGCCGATGCCGGTCAGCCCCTTCGCCGCGCCGTAATGATAATACGAAACGTAATATATCGCTGCCGGTACGAGCACGAAAAACACAACGCAGAAGCCACAGTTGCGCAGGAACTCGGCGAACAGATTCCCGCCGTTTTCCTCGTCTTTTCTATGATATGCACGGACGATCCAGTGCAGCGCCCATATGACCGCAAGCCCCGCGCCGGCATAGATGCAGGTCCATTTACTCGCCGCGCCGATGCCGAAGAACAGGCCGGACAGTGCGAGATAACGTTTCTCCCCGTCCTCGCACCACAGGTACATGAACAGGTACATCAGCAGGATGAAGAACACAGCGTAGGTGTCTATCGTGGCGATGCGCGTCTGCACATAGTGCATGAAATCCGCCGCAAATATGATAGTTCCGAGCACCGGAACCACTTTTCCGCCGAAAAGCTTCTTCAGAAATACATACATCACCGGCAGCATGAGAACCCCGAAAAGTGTCCCCATGAAACGCCAGCCGAACGGCGTCACGCCGAAGAGCGAAATTCCGATGCCGATTATCAGCTTGCCGAGCGGAGGATGACTGACCTCATACGGCCAGATGTCCTTCTGGTGCTCTATCGCCGTGCGGACATGGTAGATCTCGTCAAAGTAGCTGGAGTTCATGAAGCTCGCCGAATCCGGGACAAACTCCTGTTCGTCGCACAGCTCCGGAGCGTCGGCGGATGTTATGACGAGCTGATCGCCGTACGGGCTGTACACCGCGATCTCGTTCAAATACATATCGTTATCGGCGGTTATACGGAGATAACGCACAGGTTCGGTCGTGACCGTATCGCTCAGCTCTACCTCTTTCCACTTGAGCACCGCGACATAGTTCTGCGCAAATTCTCCGGCGTAGTTCCAGTTCTCGCCGTCTTCAGAACACTCAATGTAATAATTGCCGACGTTTATGCCGCAGAACATGCGCAGCTTGCTTATCGGCATGGCGCTCTCAAGCTCCACGGTGACGCTCTCATTGGGAGAGAAGACATGCGGGTTCTGCGCCGCCTCAATATCGCCGAGGCCGATGAACGCGACTACCGCGTAGCAAAGCGCGATCACCGCCGCGGCGAGCCAGTCGCCGCGCCTCATCTTGCGTTCCGCAGGCTCCGCGCGTTTCAGCGGGCACTCCTTCAGCGAGGGCAGACCCATATAAAACAAAACTATAAGCAGCGCCGCCAGTATCGGCAGCAAGTAAGTTATCGTCATAGCAGTCATCGCGGCACATGGCCGCAGGTTCAGATTATACGCGGCCGCAGCCGCAATACAGGAAAAATATAACCCAGCTCGGCCGCAATGTCAAGCCGTGCTCACTTCTGCCGGTGCTTCCCGACGTCAAAAATCCCGCTGCCGAAACCGGCAGCGGGATTTGCGTGTCTGTAAGGCTTTAGCCGCGGAGCAGCTCGTGCAGCTCCTTGACGCTCGGAAGGACGAGGTCGGGCTTGCGCTCGGCGGCGTCTACCATGGCCTGATCCGTCTCGCCGGAGAGAACCAGCACGGAACCCGCGCCCGCGTTCTGCGCGACGGCGATATCGGTATAGAGCCTGTCGCCCACGGCGCAGATATGCTCGTTTGCGATACCGGTCATCTCAGAGATAACGTCGATCATGTTGCGGTTCGGCTTGCCGATATAGGTCGGCTTCACGCCGCTGGAAGCGGTGAGCAGGGCGCAAATACTGCCGCAGTCGGGCAGGACCTCGTCATGCGGCATCGGGCAGACCCAGTCGGGGTTCGCAGCGATAAAGGTCGCGCCGCGGCGCAGGAAGTGGCAGGCCTTGTCGAGCTTCTCGTACACCAGCTCCGTATCGAAGCCCTGCACGACGACATCGACGGTCTCCGCATCGGTGTGGCCGTTCTCGTCGTTCACGAGATCGATGCCGTAGCTCACCAACTCGCGGTAGAACGCTTTCGTACCGGCAAGGTACACCTTCGCGCCGGGGTGGCGCTGGTTGAGGTACATACCGGTCGCCATGCCGGAGGTGAACACGTTCTCGGCCTCGCAGGGGAAGCCGAGGCGGCGCAGACGCGTGATATAATCCGTCCCTGCGCGGGAGGAATTATTTGTGAGGTATATGTACTTCTTGCCGAGCTTCGGCAGGTCGTTCATCAGCTCGATCGCGCCTTCGTATACGTTATCGCCAAGATAGAGCGTACCGTCCATGTCAAACAGGAAAAGCTCTATGTCCTTCAGGTTTTTTTCCATTCTTTCTCTCCGTAATTCTTTCTCTATTTATTCCTTCGTCCAGTCGAGCGCACACTTGACCGCACGGTGCCAGCCCTTGAGCAGCGCTTCGCTGCGGTCGGCCGGCATTATCGGCTCGAACACCTTGTCCTCCGCCCAGTTGCGGCGGACGTCCTCAAGGCTGTCCCAATAGCCGACGGCAAGGCCGGCGAGATACGCCGCGCCGAGCGCCGTCGTCTCGATGCACTGCGGGCGCACGACCCGGCTGCCGAGAATGTCGCTCTGGAACTGCATGAGGAAATTGTTGGCGCAGGCGCCGCCGTCGACCTTCAGCTCGCGGATGGGGATGCAGCTGTCCTGCTCCATGGCGCGGGCAATGTCATAGGTCTGGTAAGCCAGCGACTCAAGCGTCGCGCGCACAAGATGCGCCCGGCTGAAGCCGCG
>ENA-OROD01001401-OROD01001401.1-human-gut-metagenome-genome-assembly--contig:-NODE-1401-length-19457-cov-4.338573_pt1 | contig 19457 bp, 20 predicted proteins | sample MGYA00242123_ERZ509038 | MGnify/ENA primary metagenome ERZ509038 (study PRJEB26280, sample SAMEA2338719) | human gut metagenome | biome: human gut; feature: human-associated habitat; material: faeces... | reverse complement strand
AAGCGCCCAGGCCGCGTCGGAGGCATCCGGCCGCAGCGCGCGCAGCTTTTCCTGCGCAGCAGCGGGCAGATTTGCCAGCTTGCCGCCGCGCACCGGCTCCATGACCCAGATGGGAATGTTATACCGGTTCAGCAGTTCGCATTTCTCCTTTGCCTGCTGCAGCGTCCAGTCGAGATAATTCAGTTCGATTTGACAGAACTCCATCTCGTCTGTGTGCTTTTCCAGAAATGCCTCCAGCGCGGGCACGCCTGCGTGGGTCGAGAAGCCAAGATGGCGGATACGTCCGTTTTTTTTCTGCTCCAGCAGATATGGGAGAATGCCCCAGCGCTCGTCTTCATAGACGGCAATGGAATTTTCATAGACGTTATGCAGCAGGTAGAAATCGAAATACCCCACGCCGCACTTTTCCAGCTGATGTTCAAACACGGCCTTCACGTCGTAGCTGGGCGCGATCTGATGTCCGGGAAATTTGTCGGCCAGATAGAAGCTTTCGCGCGGATACTGCTTCAGAATTTCGCCGATGACTGTCTCCGATTTGCCGCCGTGATACGGCCACGCGGTGTCAAAGTAATTGACGCCCTTCGCAATCGCCTCCGCTGTCATGGCAGCGGCCTGCTCCTCGTCGATGGATCTGTCCTCCCGCAGCGGCAGCCGCATCGTGCCGAATCCAAGCTGCGAAAGCTTTAGCCCCTGAAAGTCCTTGCAGATCATGATTCGCATTCCTTTCTGTCTGCTTTTACAGTTCCAGCATAGCATATTTCTTTCGGGTTTTCCAGCGCGGAAAATCCAGCAGAGCAAAAGCTTCCCGGCAAATCTGGCTGGTCGTTATACGGCTGCACCCAAACCTCCCCTTTCAGAGGAGTATGCCGCATGCTGATAGAAAAACTCCGGCAGGAAAGTTCTGCCGGAGTTGAAAATTAGAAGCTGATTACGCCCAGATGCTCGAGCAGGATCTTGAGGCCGATCAGAATTAGGATGATACCGCCTGCAAGTTCTGCCTTTGCCTTATAGCGCAGGCCGAAGAGATTGCCGACTTTGAGCCCAGCGGCGGAACAGACGAATGTCGTTACGCCGATGAGACAGACGGCCAGCGGCACGTTGACATCCGGCAGCAGCGCAAACGTGATGCCGACAGCCAGCGCGTCGATGCTTGTGGCCAGTGCCATCAACAGCATCGTTTTGAAAGCAAAAGAACTGTTTGTTTCGGATTCTTCCTTGGAAAAGCTTTCTTTGATCATGTTTGCGCCGATAGCAGCCAGCAGCACGAATGCGACCCAGTGGTCGAAGGCTGTGATGTACTGCTCGAATGTCGAGCCCAGAAAGTAGCCGATGGTCGGCATCAGCGCCTGAAAGCCGCCGAACCATGCGCCGATGATGAGATAGTGCTTGATCTGCAGCTTTTTCGTCGAAAGGCCCTTACAGATCGATACGGCAAACGCGTCCATCGACAAGCCGATACCCAGCAGAAGAATTTCCAGTATACTCATAATAATCAACACAGCCTTTTCAGTGAAGTTTTGTTAAAATCTCATAATTTCTTAGAAAAGTCAAGAAAAAAGCGCGGGTTTCCGCGCTTTTTCAGAAAAGATGTCATGCTGTCTGCCGCATGGTTCGGAAAGTCTTGTGGTATACAATAAAGTATAAAATGACGCTTACCGGGATGGCAACAAACACGTCAAGGATTGAGTGCTGCTTGACAAGCACCGTCGATGCGCAGATCAGAAGACCCAGCGGCAGCGCGACCCACTGCAAATGCCGCTTGCAGAGCGGCTGCGAGTCAAAGCAGGCCAGTGTCAGCGCCGCGCAACCGATGACGTGCATGCTGGGCAGGACGTTCGTGTTGGTGTCGGCGGCATAAATGCGCTGCAAAAGCCAGATGAAGAAATCATGCTGGGCGAATTCTGTGGGGCGCAGATCCTGCCCGTTCGGAAAAGCCAGACAGAACAGAATCGAGCCGCCAAAGCCGAGGCCGATGTACACCATGAAGCGCTTGAACGCGGGCACGTCGTACCACATGAGGTACAGCGTCATGGCAAACAGCAGCGGGTGCCACATACAGTAGGGGATGATAAAATACCGGCAGAAGGGGATCTTATCGTCGAGCGGGAGATACGATACCCAGTAATGGTCGGTCACAACATGCTCGGCAATATAAAACAGGACGAGATAAGCGATCCAGATGAGAAGATACCAGTGATGGCGGCAGTTTTCAACTGTCCCGATCTTCCACTGCTTTTTCGGATGGCTGCGCATGGTCTGACTCCTTCTTGGTTTCCGTGATGGTGGGGATGAACGCCTTGGCGATGCGGCCATTGCCGCGGTGCTTGATATAGAAATAGCCGAACACGCTGAACGTCAGCGCGCCGATAAAGTTGACGAACAGATCCTCCATCGTGTCGTACAGGCCGATATCGAGATAGCCGTTAAAGCCCAGATCCTGTCCATTGACGGCGACGGAGGTGATGTTGTCAATCGTAATGGGAATATTCTTGTTCGTCGGGTCAAGCATAACAGACGAGATTGTGTGCACGATCGTGTCCTTCTGCATATCCATGTGGAACAGCCTGTCCACGCTGAACTCAAAAAACTCCCACAGAACGCCGATGGTCATCGAGAAGCAGAACGCGACAAGCGCCACATAAATAGGGGACAGCTGGAACTTGATCTTGTCATTCCGGTTCAGAATATCGATGAGTGCAAAGCCGAACGCTGCGCACAAAAAACCCGTCGTTGTGTGGAGGATGGAATCCCAGTTGGGGACATTGATGAAAAAGCAGCCCAACTCACCCAGAATTTCCGAAGCGAAGATGAACACCAGAATGATGATCTCCAGTGTGCTTGGCAACTCGATGCCGAAGTTTTTCTGCACAAACAGCGGCAGCAAAAACAAAAACAGCACCAGCAGGCAGATTGCCGCGTTTTCATATTCGCCGCGCAGGATCGACGAGACGAGGATTGCCACGACAACCAGACGCAGAATGATATAGACCGTAAATACGGCGGGCTTTTTTTTTGCTTCCGCGAGCAGCCGCAGCCGCTTCTGACGGTTCTTTTCCTTCATATCCAAATACCCCAATCATTAGTAAAGAAAATAGTACCCGAAATCTACGCAAAAAACAAGCGGAAGAATGTTAAAGATTTATGAAGATTGGGCAGAACAGAAATTTTGTATATATTAAAGACACTTGGACGAGGGCGTCATTCCGGCTGCTTTTTTCGGAAAAACAGCCGCTCCACGCGCTTGTACAGGAAGAACGTCAAAACCGACACCAGCACGCCCTTGAGCAGATTAAACGGCACGACAGCCAGCAGCACGAGCGTGGAAAGATCGGTGATTGCACCGTTGACCTGTGTACCCATGGCGATGATCGCATCGAGCGGCAGACCGTACATCACGGCAAAGCGCGGAATGAGGAACCACGCGTTGAAAAAGCTTCCAAACACGGTCATAACACCCGTGCCAAGCGCCAGAGACGCGACAGCCCCTTTTTTGCTCAACAGCTTCTGATACAAAATCGACGCGGGCAGCACGAACGAACAGCCGACGAGGAAGTTCGCCAGATCGCCGACGAACGCTGTTGATGTGCCCTTGAGCAACAGATGAATCAGAACCTTCAGGAACTCGCAGACCACGCCTGCAACCGGGCCCAGCGAAAACGCGCAGATCAGAACCGGCAGTTCACTGAAATCAAGCTTATAAAACGGCGGCGCAAAAAACAGCGGCAGTTCGATGACCATCAGAACGCCTGAGATCGCTGCCAGCATGCCGACGGTCGTGATGGTGTGTGCGGTGCTCAGCCGGTGGCGCTTTTTCATCACCAGCTTCTCGCCGACCCATGCCAGCAGCACGACCGCCGCCGTGACTGCCAGGCAGAGCAGCACAAATTGAACATTTTCCGAGATCGAGGAGAATAGTGTTTTCATGGAAGACCATCCTTTGCAAACAAAATAAGCACCTGAAACGAACTTCAGGTGCTGCAAACAGACGGTCCAGATTGCTCTAGTGACCGCACAGAAATCTTCTTCCATCCAGACTGTACTGTCGGTACCGGAATCACACCGGTTCAGCTTGCGCTCGCGGACTTTACCGCCGGTCGGGAATTGCACCCTGCCCTGAAGATCGATTCAATTTGTAGCATTATAGTAGCACGGTGCAGGCCGCTTGTAAAGAGGCTATTTTTCTGATATACTGTGGAAAATAAACGGGAAAGAGAGTGAAAGCCTGTGATCTGCGCCTTTACCGGCCACCGGCCGGAGCGCCTGCCATGGGGGCAGAACGAAGATGATGCGCGCTGTGCCGCACTCAAGACGCTCCTGCGCCGCACGGTGCGGGAGGTCTATGACCGGGGCTTTCATACCTTCTTGTGCGGTATGGCCCGCGGCTGCGACCAGTATTTTGCCGAGGCCGTCCTGGCCGCAAGGGCAGATGGCGCGCAGAACGCGCGGCTGTGTGCGCTCGTCCCATGCCCGTCGCAGCCGGACGGATGGGATGCTGCGTCTCGCACGCGCTATTGGGCTTTGCTCGCCGCCTGCGATCAGGTTGAGGTGCTGGAGGATCACTATAGCCCCGGCTGCATGCTCCGGCGCAACCACGAAATGCTCCGCCGCGCGCAGCTGCTCATCTCCGTCTACGACGGCACCCCCAGCGGCACTGCCGCTACTGTCCGCCGCGCCGAACAACAGGGGATTGAAGTGCTGCCGTTGTGGATGTAAGTGACTCTGATGAATCCGAATGCGCCCAAGGCTCCCCTTGGACGACACAAGGGGAACTGGCCCGAAGGGTCTGAAGGGATGCGAACGTCGCAAATTTCGGGGCACCCCGAACTTTGCAATAAATTCCCTCCGGCATTTGCTTTGCAAATGCCACCGCTCCTTGTCATGCGGTGCATGATAAGGAGCGGCTTTGGGGATAGAATCACTCCGGCATTTTCAAGCCGTGCATCACGCCGGTCTTTGCGCTGGAGGCGACGTCTGCGCCGACGATCTGACCGTCCTTGACTAGAAGCGTTGCGTAATAGACGCCGGCTTCGTCCGGATAGTTTGTGATCCGATAGACATAGCGCGTCAGTTCCTCGCCGCTGTATTGCAGCAGATCGTAGCCCTGCGAGACCTGCAGTTCGTTGTAGCGCAGGAATACTTCGCTGGGATCAGCCGGGACTGTGACCTGCTGGGTCTTGACCGGCTCCGGCTCGACCTGCCAGCCATAGCCTTCGAGGAAGGCAATGCGCGCCTCGTTCGTTGCACCCTGCGCGCTGCTTTTTGTGGGCTTTTCCGTTTCGCTGCCCGCGCCGTGCAGACAGAGCGCCAGCACGACTGCCGCCGCGATGAGCAGCAGTACGATGAGCAGCAGCCTTCTTTTGGGGACTTTCGCCGTCATGATGACCATGGAACGATTCCTCCAATCTATTTGATTGCATGGTACAACCTATGCAGACCGATTTGATTTATGACAGGAGCAGCCGTATGCAGAGACTGGACAGAATTCTGAGTGAAGCGGGCGTCGCCAGCCGAAAAGAACTGCGCGCGATCATCCGTGCGGGCCGCGCGGCGGTAAACGGAGCGGTTGTGACCGACGAGAGCCGGAAGTTTGACGAAACGGTGGTCTGCGTCACGGTGGACGGAGAGCCGGTGCGCCTGCGCGGGCCGGTTCTCATTATGCTCCATAAGCCAGCCGGTTATCTGACCGCGGCCGACGATCCGAAGGCGAAGACTGTCATGGAACTTGTGCCGGAGGTGTACAGAAAACTCGGCGTCATGCCTGTCGGCAGGCTCGACAAGGATACCGAGGGCCTGCTTCTGCTGACGAACGACGGCGATCTTGCCCACCGCATTCTTTCTCCACGTCACGGCGTCTGGAAGCGCTATTACGCCGAACATGAGGGCAGGACAGGGCCTGAGGACGTGCGCGCGTTCGCACAGGGATTGGTGCTTGCCGACGGCCTGCACTGCCTGCCCGCAAAGCTGACACCGCTGTCTGACGGGCGCTCGGTCGTTTGCGTGCAAGAGGGAAAGTACCATCAGGTGCGCCGAATGCTTGCCAGCCGGGGCTGTCCGGTGACATATCTGCGCCGCGAGGCCGAGGGCGGCTTGACACTCGGAGATCTGCCGCTCGGACAGACAAAAGAACTGAATATTGTGGAAGCCGAAGGTCTTCTCCGGAATATCTTGTGATTTTGACGGAAGAAAAAACTTGCATATTTTGAGAGGCAAACCCCCTGAATTTGGAGCAAATGACGAAAAACTATGAAAATGCCACAAAAAAAGATGGCTGTTTTCAAATAAAATGTCAAAAAGACCTTGCGCTTCTGCCGAAAACGTAGTATTATGTCAATGGTTGTTTGTGTAAAAAGCAAGTTGTAATAGGGAGGGCGTATTATGTCCAGCCGTGTTTTTCAGAGTGTGATCGTTCAGATGAAGGAGGCGACCGACCGCATGATCGGCGTGATCGACGCCGACAGCACCGTGATCTCCTGCAGCGATACCTCACGCATCGGGGAAAAATGGCCCGAGGCCGTGATCAAGCTTAACAGCGCCCCGGATTCCATTGTCGTTGTCGATAAAAAGACCTTCAAGCCGCTTGTTTCCTGGAGTGCCTATTTTGACTATGCCGTGTTTGCCGAGGGCGATGATGAGATCGCCAAGAGCCTGTGCGTCATGGCCTACGTCGCGCTCAACGGTGCGAAGACCTACTATGAGGAAAAGCACGACAAGGGAACCTTCGTCAAGAACATCATCACCGACAATATCCTGCCGGGCGATATCTATATCCGTGCGAAGGAACTGCATTTTGTCACCGACGCGCCGCGCGCTGTGTTCCTCATCCGGCAGGTAGGCCGGGCGGACGTTGCCTCCGTCGATGTGCTTTCCGGCATGTTCCCGGATAAGCAGCAGGATTTTGTTCTGTCCATCAACGAGACAGACATCGCCGTCGTCAAGCAGATCGCACCAGGTACGGAAAAGGCCGAACTTCTGCAGACGGCCCAGACCATCGAGCAGACGCTCCGGTCCGAACTGTTTGTCAAAACCGTGATCGGCATTTCCACTGTCGCAGGTCATCTGCGCGAGTTGGCCGACGCCTATAAAGAGGCGCAGGTTGCCATTGAGGTCGGCAAGGTCTTTGAGACGGAGAAAACAATCATCAATTATGAAAATCTCGGCATTGGACGCCTGATCTATCAGCTTCCGACGACGCTCTGTGAGATATTCCTGTCAGAAGTGTTCAAGAAGAACTCTATCGACACGCTCGATCAGGAGACGCTGTTCACGATCAATAAGTTCTTTGAGAACAATCTGAACGTCTCCGAAACGTCCCGCAAGCTGTTCGTCCACAGAAATACGCTGGTATACCGTCTTGAGAAGATCAAGAAGCTTACCGGCCTTGACCTGCGCGAGTTTGATGACGCGATCATCTTCAAGGTCGCCCTTATGGTCAAGAAGTATCTTGTCTCGCGCGAGAACAGACTGATCTGATCCGCGCAATGCTTTGAAAATCGGAGTTTAACATGATCGAATTACAGGATGTGCATAAAACCTACGACACCGGTACGATCGCGCTGAATGGCATTTCCATGAAGATCGACGACGGCGAATTTGTCTTTCTGGTCGGCCCGTCCGGCTCCGGCAAATCCACCATCATCAAGATCCTGACCGCCGAACTGCGCCCGACCTCCGGCAGCGCGCTTGTCAACGGCTTCGCCGTCGAAAAGCTTCGCAGCCGTGCCGTGCCGTATCTGCGCCGGACGCTCGGCGTTATCTTTCAGGATTTCCGCCTCATCAGCGACAAATCCGTCTATGAAAACGTCGCGTTTGCCATGCGCGTGATCGGCGCGCCGGAGAAGGAGATCCAGAAGCGCGTGCCGTATGTGCTCGAGTTGGTCGGACTGGAGACAAAGGGCCGCCGACTTCCGAACGAACTGTCTGGCGGTGAGCAGCAGCGTGTCGCCATCGCAAGAGCGCTTGTCAACAATCCCAGCGTCATCATCGCCGATGAGCCCACGGGCAACCTTGACCCGGCGCGCTCACTCGAAATTATGATGCTGCTCGAACAGATCAACGCCCTCGGCACCACGGTTCTGGTCGTCACGCACGAGCGGGAGCTTGTCAACCGCTTTACGAAGCGTGTCGTCGCCATCAACGAGGGCAGGATCATCAGCGACGGAATGGACGGGTATTATCTCAATGAAGAAGAATAACATCGGTTACTTACTGCGCGAGGGCTTCCGCGGCGTGTTTCTGCACGGCTTCATGTCCTTCGCGGCAATCTGCGTGACGGTGGCGTGCCTGATTATCATGGGCTCGTTCTGCCTCATCCTTTATAATACCAGCGCAATGGTCAAGGAACTCGAGAGCGAGAATGAGATGCTTGTCTACATTGACGAGAACTATTCCGAGGCCAAGGCCAAATCCGTCGGCTCGCAGATCAACCTTATCACGAATGTCCGCTCCGCGACCTTCGTCTCACGCGATCAGGCGCTTGATGATTTTGTCGAGACCCTGAACGACCCGGATGCGTTTGCAGGCCTCGACCCCGATACGCTGCGCGACCGCTATGTCGTCACAGTCGAGGACAATTCTCTTTTGAAGCAGACCTATGACAAGCTTACGCAGATCGAGGGCGTTGCCGAGGTTGTTGCCCACTTTGAAATCGCCGAGGGCTTCCAGACGGTACAGAATGTTCTAAATATTGCGTCCTTGATCATCGTTTCCGTTTTGTTTGTCGTCTCGCTGTTCATCATTTCCAATACCGTCAAGCTTGCCATGTACTCCCGCAGCGAGGAAATTGCCATCATGAAAATGGTCGGCGCGACGAACGCCTTTATTCGACTGCCTTTTGTCGTCGAAGGCTTTATCATTGGAATCATCGCCGCCGCAGTCGGATTTTTCCTTGAATGGGGTCTGTACGATTTTGTCCTTTCAAAGATCGCACAGCTGGACACGCTCAAGTTGTTCGTCCTGACACCGTTCACGGACGTCATTGAGATCGTTGCAGCCGCCTATGCGGTTACGGGTTTCCTCGTGGGCGTGTTCGGCAGCTTGCTTTCCATTCGGAAGTTCCTGAAGGTGTAATACCGGGAGGTATCCTTACTTATGAAACAGAAGAAAAGCGGCTCTGCCCGCCGGATCGTCTGCCTGGTGCTGGCTGCCGTGATGCTGCTGGGGCTTGTTTCAAGCGCCCTCATTATCATGGTCAACGCCGCGTCCAGTTCGGAAATTAAAAAAGAACTGACCGGCCTTCGCAGCCAGCAGGCAGAACTCAAAAAGGAGCGCGAAGCGCTTCAGGCAAAAATCAAAGAAAATCAATCCAAAACACAGACACTCGTCGATAAGAAGTCCGATATCGACCAGCAGATCAGCATGACGCAGGCATCTATCAGCAACCTGAACGAGCAGGTGCAGCAGTACAGCCTGCTGATCGCCAATAAGCAGGCCGAACTCGAGGCGTCTCAGGCCGAGGAAAAACGCCTGAACGAGCAGTATAAGACCCGTATCCGCTCCATGGAGGAGACGGGCAGTATTTCCTACTGGGCAATTTTGTTCGGCGCGAACAGCTTCTCGGATCTGCTCGACAAGATCGACGTCATTCAGGAGATCGCCAAGGCTGACCAGCTGATGATGGATAAGATGAAGGCAGTTTCCGAGAAAATTACTTCTGAGCGTACAGAACTCGAGCAGCAGATGGCAGAACTCGACGTGACGCGTGAGGAACTCGATCAGCAGGAGCAGGAACTGGAGGATCAGCGCGCTGAGGCGGATACCCTTTTGGGCGATATGATGAAAGCCTACGAGGAAATGAACGCCGACTATGAGCAGAACATGGCCAATGAGGCGGAACTTTCTGATGAGATTGCCAAGTCTGAGGCTGCCTATTATGCTGCGCTATCCAAGGAAGAGGCAGAGCGCATCGCTGCGCTGAACCGGCAGAACAACAATAAAGGCTCGAACAGCAATTCCAGCGGCGCAACCAACACCGGCGGCTGGCTGTATCCGCTGCCATATCAGTGCCAGGTCACAGACTCCTACGGCTACCGCACGCATCCGCTGACCGGAAAGTACAGCTGGCACAACGGCGTAGACTTCGGCGCGGCAGCCGGCACGGCAATCCTTGCAACCAAGTCCGGCACGGTCACGACCGCAGGCTGGGTCTCCGGCTACGGCAACTACACCGTTATCAATCACGGCGGCGGCGTCATGACGGCCTACGGTCATCAGTCCGCGATCTACGTTTCGGTCGGTCAGACGGTCTCCGCAGGTCAGACCATCGGTGCGGTCGGCTCGACCGGCAACTCCACCGGTCCGCATCTGCACTTCGAGGTCTACGTCAACGGCGCAACGCAGAACCCGATGAGCTATTTCAGCTAAGTACATCAATTCTTGGGGAGAGCGGTCCACGCTCTCCCTTCTTTCATGGAGGAAAAACGATTGAAAAATCTGCGAAAAATACGGGTGCCGCTCGCGGCGGCCGTGCTGCTGTGCTTCGTATCCGCCGGCGCGTCGCTCGGCGCGGAAAGGCTGCTCTGCGGCTGGAAAACGAGCGCTGTCGAGACCAAACTGCGCGAGATCGACCGTCTGGTCTCGGAAAAATATATCGGAGAGACCGACAGCGGGAGCGTTGCGGATTACGCGGCGGTCGGCTATGTGACCGGTCTGGGCGACAAGTGGTCGAGCTACATCCCGGCCGACCAGTACGAGGCCTACCGCATGAGCAGCGAGGGTACAGGCTGCGGCATCGGCGTTTCGGTCACGAGCACAGCGGACACGGTGCGCATCTCGATCGTCTACGATGACTCGCCTGCGGCACAGGCCGGCATCGTCAAGTACACCACCATCACGGTCTATGATACCGCTGCTGGCACTCAGGTCACTCTGAAGAAGGACGTTCTCGATGCCGTCAAGGGCGATTACATCCTCGGCGCGGAGGGCCTCACGGTCGAAAAGGACGGCGCGAATGCGGTCATCTCCGCGATACGCGGCGAGGAGGGCACGGACGTCTCGGTCACGATCCGGACGGCGGCCGGCGAAACGAAAACGCTTGCGATGAAGCGCGCGACCGTAACGCAGAAGATGGCGTGGGGCGAGATGCTGTCGGGGGGTACCGGCTATATCCGCATCGAAAACTTCCACACGGGCGTGTCCGGGCAGTTCCGGAACGTACTCGACACGCTGACCGGCGAGGGCATGACCTCGCTCGTTATCGATGTGCGCCACAACGGCGGCGGCAAGGTCAAGGAGATGAGCGAGATACTCGATCCGCTGCTCCCGGAGGGCACGATCATGACGCTGCGCGAGAAGGACGGCCACGAGACCGTCTACTCCTCGGACGCGGATATGATCGATCTGCCGATCGCGGTGCTGATCGACGACCAGAGCATTTCGGCGGCCGAGTTCTTCGCGGCGGCCTTGCAGGAATACGAGTGCGCGACGCTCGTCGGCACGCACACCACCGGCAAGGGCCGCGCACAGCGCACTTATGCGCTCTCGGACGGCTCGGCGGTCAACCTGTCGGTCGAGGAATACTTTACGCCTAAGGGAAAGAGCCTCGCGGACACGGGCATCGCCCCCGACATCGAGACCGCGCTCACCGATGAGCAGACCGCGAACTTCTATTTTCTCGGGACGGACGGCGATCCGCAGCTTCAGCGCGCGCTGAGCGAGGTGCAGAGTCTGAAAAACTGACCTGTAAGGCAAGGCAAAAGACAGTTTTTTCTGCCGAATATGTGGAAAATGCGTCTGCTGCCTTGACACATCGCGCGGCTTTACATATAATAAAATGTACTGTACAGTCCCTTTGACAGCGTCTGCGCGCCGGAGGAGACTGATTATTGATGAATAAGAAGGGTTTGCAGATATGGCTAAAGAAATCAAGCTGACACAGGAAAGCCTGGACGCTTATAAGGAAGAACTCGAATACCTCAAGACTACCCGTGCGGACGAAGTCGCAGAGCAGCTCAAGGAAGCGCGCTCCTTCGGCGACCTTTCCGAGAACGCTGAGTACGATGAGGCGAAGAACGAGCAGGGCAAGCTTTACTCCCGCATCGCAGAGCTCGAGGAGATCATCAAGCTGGCGGTCGTCGTTACCGGCGATACCTATGCCGCAGACGAGGTCTCTCCCGGCTGCCGCTTTGTTGTAAAGGATCTGGAGTTCGACGAGGAGGAGGAGTACCACTTCGTAGGCTCGCAGGAGGCTGACCCGATGGACGGCAAGATCTCGGACGAGTCCCCGTTCGGCAAGGCAATGCTCGGCAAGAAGGTCGGCACGGTCGTCGAGGTCGAGGCTCCGGCCGGCGTGATCAAGTACCAGATCGTCAAGATCGAAAAGTAAGCGCGGAAAAATTCCGTTTACAGGCGCGTTTCCTTAAAAACGCAGATAAATGATACAGAAAGATGGGGAAACTATGGCAGAACAGCATCAGGCGCAGGAGCAGCACGAGCAGACCGCAGAGGAGCTGCACGAGCTCAAGCGCATCCGACGCGAGAAGCTGGCCGAGCTGCAGGCCGCGGGCAACGACCCGTTCCAGCAGGTTCGCTTCGAGCGCGATCACTATACCAGCGACATCCACGAGCATTTTGACGAGCTCGAGGGCAAGACCGTCCGCCTCGCAGGCCGCATGATGTCGAAGCGCATCATGGGCAAGGCGTCCTTCTCGGACATGACCGACCGCTACGGTCGCCTTCAGCTCTATATCAAGCGCGACAATGTTGGCGAGGACGTATACAAGGGCTACAAGAAGTTCGACATCGGCGACATCATCGGCATCGAGGGAGAGGGTTTCCGCACCCAGAAGGGCGAGATCTCGGTCGCTGTCACCGAGCTGACCCTGCTCTCCAAGAACCTCAATCCGCTGCCCGAGAAGTGGCACGGCCTGAAGGATACCGATATGCGCTATCGTCAGCGCTACGTTGACCTGATCGTAAATCCGGGTGTGCGCGACACGTTTGAGAAGCGTTCCGCCATCGTGCGCGAGATCCGCAACTTCATGGATTCCCGCGGCTTTATGGAGGTTGAGACCCCGTGCCTCAACACCATCCCGGGCGGCGCGGCTGCCCGTCCGTTCATCACCCATCACAATGCGCTCGACATCGATATGTACCTGCGCATCGAGACGGAGCTCTATTTAAAGCGCTTGATCGTGGGCGGCTTCGACAAGGTGTACGAGGTGGGGCGGATCTTCCGCAACGAGGGAATGGATACCTCTCATAATCCCGAGTTTACCACCATCGAGATGTATCAGGCATACAGCGATTACCGCGACATGATGGATCTCATCGAGAACATGTACCGCGAGGTCGCGCGGAAAGTCTGCGGGACGGATACGGTGACCTATCAGGGCGTGGAAATTGCGATCGGCCGTCCCTGGGAGCGCCTCACCATGGCGGAGGCGGTGAAAAAATACGCCGGCGTGGACTATAATGACTGGGCGACGGACGAGGATGCCCGCGCCTGCGCCGCCGCGCGCGGCGTAGCGGTGGACGAGGGAAAGAACGCCACCAAGGGGCATGTTCTGATCGCGTTTTTCGACGCGTTCGTGGAGGACAAGCTCATTCAGCCCACGATTATCTATGACTATCCGGTGGAGAATTCGCCGCTCGCCAAGCGCAAAAAGGACAATCCCGCGTTTACCGAGCGGTTCGAGTATTTCATCTACGCGCGGGAGATGGGGAACGCCTTTTCGGAGCTGAACGACCCCATTGACCAGCGGGAACGCTTCGTGAAGCAGGTGAACGCCAAGCGCGCGCAGGGCGCGAACGCGGAGGTGGACGAGGATTTCGTCACCGCTCTGGAATACGGCATGCCCCCGACGGGCGGCCTGGGACTGGGCGTAGACCGCCTGGTGATGCTGCTGACGGACAGTGCGTCCATCCGCGACGTCATCTTGTTCCCCACGATGAAACCGATGAAAAAACAGGATCGATATGGACAATAAAATTACCAAGCGCCGGCTGTCCAACATGCTGTCGTACGACTGGATCTTCATTCTGGTGGTGGTCGTCGTCGCGTGCGTGGCGTGGTCGCTGATCTATACCATGGCAGGCGTCCGGCTGTCGGCGGGGCAGACGTTCAATATTCAGTATTATTACACGGTCAGCGCGAGCAAGTCGGGCGAACTAGCGGACGACCTCGAGGAGAAAAACGTGTTTTCCTACGACGTGATCGGCGGCGTGGGGACGGAAGCGCTGGACGAAAAGTACGGCGCGCAGATTCTGCAGGCGCGCGCGTCCACCCACGAGGGGGACGTCATGGTCATCGACAGCAAGCCGGTGAAAGACACGGTCACCGTCGACGGCAAGGAAACGGAAGTGGAAGTCAGCAATTTTATGGCGTTCGTGGACGGCTATCCCATGTACGACATGGAAGCGCTCCTTGCGGATGCGGAGAGCTATCTCGCGCGCTTTTACGACGGCGATACGCTGATCGAGAGCGAAGTGGAAGCGCATTTTAACGAGCGCATGAAAAAGGACAACCGCTACCGCAAGGAAGAGGCGAGAACAGAGGGCGTGCAGCAGGAGATCGGGCGGATCGCCCGCCTGAAAGACGAGGCTGCCGATTTCCGCAGGCTCCTTGAAAATCACGAGGGGCTCTTCGTCACTTACGCGCGCAACACCTATCGGTATTATCTGGGGGAAGCCTCCAGGGACGACATCGGGCAGGAAAAACCGTACGGACTGAATCTCGGCTATCTCGCGCAGAACCGCGGGGACAAGGAGAGCATTTCCTCCATGTTCTGGCTGTCGGAGGATACCTCCGAATCGCCCAGCGCGGAGCACGTCGTCCTCACGCTCTACAATTACCTGGAATATCAGCCCGATCTGCAGTTTGAGGCGATCTCCTTTCTCAACTATATCGTAAGGACGTACAGCACGCTTTTGGATTAAGCGGGGGAATTATGGATAAGCTACATCTGTTATCGGTACTGAAGGAATACGCCCGCAAGTTCCCGCATCGCTTTCACATGCCGGGGCACAAGGGAGACGCCCGCTTTACCCGCCTGTTTAAGGGCGCGCGGCTGGATATCACGGAACTGTATTTTTCGGATAACCTGCAGGATCCCACCGGCGTCATCCGCCTTGCGGAAAACGACGTCGCCGCGCGTCTGGGCGCGCAGCGGAGTTTCTTTCTGACGGACGGCTCTACGTGCGGCATCTACGCGATGCTCTTTGCCGTGGCGCACAAGGGGAAAAAGATCATCGTCAACCGCAACGCGCACAAGAGCGTGTTCAACGCCTGCGAGGTGATGAAGATCGAACCGGTGGTGCTCAATCAGAACGTTATCGAGGGCGTGATGGTGCCTCCGTCCGCGGACGACGTGGAAAAGACGCTGGAGGAACACCCGGACGCGATCGGCGTGCTTCTGACCTATCCCGATTACTACGGCGTGGCGTTCGATCTGAAAAAGGTCGCCGAAGCGGTGAAGCGCGCGAAGAAGGTGCTTTTAATCGACGGCGCGCACGGCGGGCATTTCCGCTATGACCGCAACTGCGTCTATGCGGGCGAGTATGCGGATCTCTGGGTGGACGGCGTGCATAAGACCATGCCGGCGCTCACGCAGGCGGCGATTCTGAACGTAGGGAACACCGCTTATCTCGAAGACGCGGAGGACAGCGTCAACCGCTTCCGCACCACCAGCCCGAGCTATCCCATCATGGCTTCCGCCGAATATGCGGAAAAGTACATGAACGAGAGCGGCAGGGAGGCTTTCATGAAGCTGCGGGAAGAACTCATCCTGATGAAGCAGCGCCTCTCCAATGCGGGCTATAAGTTTTTGCAGAACGACGATCCCTTAAAGCTGGTCGTCGATTTCAAGAGCGTGAATATCTCTCCCTACCGCGCGGAAGACTATCTGAAGTGGCACGATATCTTTATCGAGATGAACGACGGGCGGTATCTCGTGTTCATGCTCTCCCCGTATTACAATGTCAAGGAACTGCACGTGCTGGAGGGAGCGCTCTCCCGCATCGCGAAAAAGCGTTCTTTGAAAGATACTTACCGCGCCCGCGCCTTTGCCTCGAGCGGCAAGCGCAAAATCCCCTATCTGCAGGCGGTGAAGCGCGGCAGGAGCGAGCGCGTTCCCCTCGAGCAGGCGGTCGGCAGAGTCGCCGCGGCGAACGCGGGGTCCTTTCCGCCCTGCGTGCCGACGGTGATCGCGGGCGAAGAGATCACGGAGGAGATGATTTCGTTTTTAAAGTACGCCTCGGGCGCATTCGGCGTCGCGGACGGGAAGATCAAGGTCGTAAAGGAAAAGAATGAAGGGTAAATTCGTCACGTTTGAAGGGTGCGAAGGCGCGGGGAAGTCCCGCCAGATCGCCCTGCTCGAACAACATCTGAAAAAGACGGGCGTCGATTACGTGCTGACGCGCGAACCGGGCGGTTCGCCCGTCGCCGAAGAGATCAGGCGCGTCATCCTCGCGCGGGAGAACGCGGAGATGACGGACGTCTGCGAGGCGCTTCTTTACGCCGCGGCGCGCGCGCAGCACCTGCACGATACGGTGATCCCCAATCTGGAACGGGGAAAGCTGGTAATCTGCGACCGCTATCTGGATTCCTCCTACGCGTACCAGGCGCATGCGCGCGGCCTGGGCATGGATTATGTGCGGAAGATCAACGCATTCGCTCTGCAATATCTGCCGAATACGACGATCTTTCTGGATCTTCCGCCCGCGCTGGCATTCCGGCGCAAGGGCGGCGCCGATCAGGCGGACCGCGTCGAGCTCGCCGGGCGCGCTTTTCACGAGCGGGTCTACGAGGGCTATCTCGCGGTTCTGAAGGAAGCGCCCGGCCGCATCGTTCCCATCGACTGCAGCGGGAGCCGGGAGGAAACGCACCGCAAGATCGTCGATGCGCTCGTCGGGAGGGGAATTCTGGCATGATCTACGAATCGCTCGTGAAAAACACCGCCGCGTATAAGATCGCGGCGCGGGACAAGGCCGCGGGGAGGCTCTCCCACGCCTATCTCGTCGTCTGTCAGGACGGGCTGTATTTGCGGCGGTATCTCGATCTGTTCGCCGCCCTTCTGCTCTGCCCCGCAAACGGATGCGGAACCTGCCGCATCTGCTCGCTCGTCGGGCGGGAAAAATATGCGGATATGACCGTATTTCCCGCGGAAGAAGGGGATAAAATCAAGACGGAAGACATCGACTTTCTGGTGGAGGACAGCTATATCAAACCCTTTGAAGGGGATAAAAAGCTGTACGTGCTGGCGGGGGCGGAGAACATGACGCCCGCGGCGCAGAACAAACTGCTGAAGACGCTGGAAGAGCCGCCCGCCAACGTCCACATTCTCATGGGGGCGGTGTCCGAATACGGGCTGCTGCCGACGGTGAAGTCGCGCGTCCGGAAGCTGGAGATCCCGGCGTTTCCGGATGAGGCGCTTCTTTCGGCGATGGAAGGGGATTTCCCCGACCGGGAAAAGCTGACGGCCGCCGTTCTGAACGGGGACGGCACGCTCGGCAGGGCGGAGACGCTGTACGGCGACCAAAAGCTCGCCGAAGTGACCGATCTGGCAGTGCGCATCGTCACGGAAATGGACTCGAGCGCGGACGTTCTGACCTTTTCCGGACTGGTCGCGAAGGAATCGCTCGCCGATCTGATGTCCGTTTTGCAGCTTACGTACCGCGACCTGCTCGCGGCGGCGGAGGGGCGGGAGGATCTCGTGCAGAACAAAGCCGTGTTCGCCCGCACGAAAGGGGCGCTCGGGCGCTATCCGAAGGGCGCGCTCTATTACGCGTCCGAAGCGATTACCGAGGCGTACGTGCGTAAAAATTTCAACGCGCAGGACAATATGCTGGCCGAATGGCTGTTATTTCAGATTTTGGAAGGAAAATATAAATGGCAAAGATTGTAGGAGTCAAATTCAAAAACACCGCGAAGGTCTACTACTTCGCCCCATCGGACGGCTCGTACGAGCCGGGTTCGGGCGTGGTCGTGGAGACCGCGCGGGGCATGGAATACGGAACGGTCGCGTTCGGCGTGAAAGAAGTGCCGGACGAGGAGGTCGTTCAGCCCTTGAAGCCCATCGTGCGCAAAGCGACGCGGCGGGATGAGGAAAACGTAAAGAGAAACGAGGAGCGCACGCCGGAGGCGATGAAGATCGCCGCCGAAAAGATCGCCAGGCACGGGCTGAAAATGAAACTCGTCGGATGCGAGTTTACGTTCGACGGGAAAAAGGTGGTGTTTTATTTTACGGCGGACGGCAGAGTGGATTTCCGGGAGCTGGTCAAGGATCTGGCTTCCTCCTTCCACATCCGCATCGAGCTGCGCCAGGTGGGCATCCGCGACGAAACCAAACTGCTGGGCGGCATTGCGCCCTGCGGGCGGGCGTGCTGCTGTTCGGGATGTATGTCCGATTTCAAAAAGGTTTCCATCAAGATGGCGAAGACGCAGGGGCTTTCCCTGAATCCGTCCAAGATCAGCGGCCTCTGCGGACGGCTGATGTGCTGTCTGGAATACGAAAACTACTATTACAGCGACGCGTTCAAGAAGGTGCCCAAGGTCGGGAGCACGGTGGAAACGCCGGACGGCAAGGGGACGGTCGTCTCCAACAACATGCTCACGATGGTCGTCAAGGTGAAGATCGCCGGGAGCGACGGGCAGGAAGTGTACAAGGATTTCCCGCTTTCGGACGTGAAATTCCGGCGGGGGAACGCCCCGGAACGGGAAAAAGAGGAAATTCCCGCGGATCTGAAAGAAATTTTGGATTAAAACCCTTAACAAATCCGAAATTTTATGTTAGAATAAAAGAAGTAATTTAAGTGGAGGAAATCATTATGGCTTACAAGATCAGCGATGCCTGCATTATGTGCGGCGCTTGTGCGGACACCTGCCCCGTCGGCGCGATCAGCGAAGGGGATACGCAGTACGTGATCGATGCGGATACCTGCATTTCCTGCGGTTCCTGCGCGGCGGGCTGCCCCGTCGAAGCGATTTCGGAAGAGTAATTGACGGAAAGTCAAAGCGCACCGCGTCGCGGCGCGCTTTTTTTTATCGCATGATTACGCGGGAATATCTGGACGGAACGCACTTTATCTATCAGGACGACGCGCTCTACCGCTTCACTTCGGACGCGGTTCTTTTGTCGCGCTTTGCCGGCGCGAAAAAGGGGGATATCGCGGCGGATTTCTGCGCGGGCGCGGGGATCGTGGGGATGAATTTATTTCTGCTGCACCCGGAGATCGCGCACGTCACCCTGGTGGAGCTGCAGCCCGAACTTGCCGCGCTCGCCGCAAGGTCGGTGAAGGAGAACGGCTTTTCCGATCGGTTTACGGTCGAGAACCGCCGCGTGCAGGACTTTTCGAGGGGAGAATATGCGGGGAGGTTTTCCCTCATCACCGCCAACCCACCTTACTGCGAACGGCAGAGGGGCTTTGTCAGCGAGCGGGATTCGGACGCGCTCGCGCGCTGGGAGATCGCGCTGACGCTCCCCGAGCTCGTGGAGAGCGCCGCCAACGCCCTCCGGTTCGGCGGG
>ENA-OROD01001399-OROD01001399.1-human-gut-metagenome-genome-assembly--contig:-NODE-1399-length-19497-cov-2.497068_pt1 | contig 19497 bp, 15 predicted proteins | sample MGYA00242123_ERZ509038 | MGnify/ENA primary metagenome ERZ509038 (study PRJEB26280, sample SAMEA2338719) | human gut metagenome | biome: human gut; feature: human-associated habitat; material: faeces... | reverse complement strand
GAGGTAGTTTTAGTATGTATTATGGATTTTATTATGACTGGACTTATATACTGGTACTGATCGGTGCGCTGATCAGTATGATTGCTTCCTGGAATGTAAAGAATACATTCCGGACATACAGCAGAGTATGGAACAGCGGGATATGAGACAGCTAAAGAGTTTTTTAAAAACAGGGTTATAGACCAGCATACTTTTTCTGTATTTATGAAGAGCAGTGTCAATGCGTTGTCGGGTATGTCAGCATATAATATGGAATATGGTAATGTCATGGTTTCACTTGATACTGTATTAATTGAATCTGCTACGGGAAAGGCTTTATATTTGTATTATCCAGCTACAGGTTACAATAATGGTGAATTTTATAATGTTTTTCTTGATGAGATACTCAGAATGATAAGAACACCTATGAATTCAGATGTTTCATTTATGGTAAGGTTAAAGGAACTGCTTAAACAGCCAGAGAATATGACATGGAATATACTTGGTGAATATGCTGATTCTATAGATGTACCCGCAGTAAACAGAGAGAATATGCAGCCACAGGTACATGTGGTACAGACACAGCAACCAGAAACAGTACAGTTTACACATCAAGCGCCACCTGTTATGTATACAGCTCCAGTGCAGATGCAGACTGATATACAGAATACAGAATGTGTGAGTGGTGGAGATGATAAGATATGTCCGGTATGCGGAATGCGTAGTACAACACCCGATGCAGTATTTTGCATTGGCTGTGGTTCTAGATTGGAGTCTGCAATGCAATTTTCTGTAAAAAATGAGCAGACAGAAATTAAAAAGAGATGCAATAAGTGTGGTTTTTCTAATAATTCAGATGCCTTATTCTGTTCTGAATGTGGAACAAAATTAGAGGATATAGGAGTATTAGAAAGTACGGAGATACAGGATAATGATGATAATAATGCGAAAGATACATCGGTGATTATAATCAAAGGTGGAAGAGTTGTAGATCCTGTCAGTAAAACAGATGAGATTATGGATATCATTATTAAGAATAATATAATTGAGGAAACTGGATATAATCTTAATGTTATGGAAGGTGCAGAAGTAATTAATGCAGAGGGACTTATTGTTGCACCAGGACTTATGGATACACATGTACATTTCAGAGATCCAGGATTTACTTATAAAGAGGATATTATTACTGGAGCAGCAGCAGCAGCAAAAGGTGGTTTTACAAGTGTAGTCTGCATGGCTAATACTAAACCAGCAGTTGATAATATTGAAACTCTTGAGTATATTCAGAAAAAAGGTGAGACAACAGGAATTCATGTTTTGCAGACGGCGTCTGTAACTAAGGAATTAAAAGGTGTTGAACTTGTAGATATGGAAGCACTTGCTAATGCGGGAGCTGTTGGATTTACAGATGATGGAATTCCGATTATGAATGAACATGTTCTTGTAGAGGCCATGAAGAAGGCAGCAGAGTTGGATTTACCAATCAGTCTTCATGAAGAGGATCCAGAGTTTATAATAAGACCAGGAGTTAATCAGGGGAAAGTTGCTGAACAGCTTGAATATGGAGGTGCATCTGCTACAGCAGAAGATGTTATTAAACTTGCACAAATAGTTAAAGAAAAAGTATATGAAAAATTTAATAAGAAAATAGAACTAGAGATAGAAATTGTTGGAGAGTAAATTTGCATATAAGACGAAATGGAGAACAAGATGAACGGTTTTTTTAAGTGGTTTAAATCAGGAGCCAAAATAAAAAGATGGATTTTTCTAATGTTAATAGGAATAGTACTCGTATGTTATGGAATTGCAAAGGTGCTTGTAACAGATGAAATGGGATTTAGGGAGCTTACAAAAATAATTTTTGTGTTTGTTTTAGGATTTACATTCACAATAATTAGTATAATATGTATTCAAAGAAGAACATTAGAGATATTAGTAGAGGAATCTGATACAAGAGATTTAGAAGATAAAAGTAAAGTTAAATCTTTAATATTCAATAGAAAAATATACAATCAAGGACCAAAAGTTGTTGTAATTGGTGGTGGCGCTGGACTTAACACAGTACTTAGAGGCTTGAAAAATTACACAGACAATATAACAGCAATTGTTACAGTTTCAGATTATGGAGAGCAAAGAAGCAAATCAAAACAAGACTTAGGAACTCTTCCATTAGATGATGTAAAGGGTAGCTATGTGGCACTTGCTGCAAATGAAAATGAAATGGATTGCTTGATGAATTTAACCTTTAAAAATCCAAAATTAGAAGGATTAAAATTTGGAGATATATATTTAACAGCAATGAAAGAGGCTGTTGGAGACTTCTCGGCATCAGTAGAAGAAAGCTCAAAAATACTTAATATGACAGGAAAAGTCCTTCCAGTAACACTTGATCAAATTAAGATATGTGCAGAATTAGAAGATGGAACTGTGGTGGAATGTAAAGATAAAATTCCAGAAATGGTTAGCCAAAAAATAAGTAAGATAAATAGAATATTTATTTCGCCAACCAACACAAGAGTTGCTCCAGGTGTTATAGAAGCCATTGAAGAGGCTGATGCAATAGTACTTGGACCGGGAAGTTTATACACAAATGTAATTCCAAACTTATTGGTACCGGGAGTATCAAAAGCAATAAGAGAGTCTAGTGCATTCAAAGTATATGTAAGTAACATAATGACGGAGTATGGTCAAACTGATAGTTATACTCTATATGACCACATAAAGGCTATAATAGACCATGCTGGAAAAGGCATAATAGATTATTGTATTTATGATACTGGAGAGATTGTGCCAGAGTATATAAGGCAGTACAATAAAGGAGGAGAAGAACTTGTTGAACAAGATGTTTCAAAAGTAAAAGAAGCAGGAATTAAGTTAATTCAAAGAAATATGTCTACAATCGAAAATGGAAGAATTAGACATAATTCTGATGCGATAGCAACAAGTATTATTCAACTAATTTGTGATGATATGAAATTTAGAGATATGCAGAATGATACAAGAGTTATTCTACTAGATTCAAAAATAAAAGACACAAAGAAGAAAATGAAAAACAATCAAGCAAAGAGTAAAAAGAAGAAAAACAAAAAACGTTCAGGAAATAGTAAATTCTTTGAAAAATATAATGATAGAATTCAGGCAATACAAGATAGTGAGAGCAACAGAGAAAAGAGAATAAAAGAAATAGAAAAAACTGGTAAGAAAAATAAAGAAAATGAAAAAAACAGTAAAAACATAGAAATACAGAAGAGTGAAATAAGACAAAAGAAAGAAAATAATAGACAGTCAAGTAAAATTGATGTAAATAGAAAGCTTGAAGAGGGTAGAATGTTAGAGTCTAGAATGGAAGAAACTCTAAGAAGAATGAAGGAAGTAAACAAGAATAAATAAAAAGAGGTAAACGATAGATGAAATACGAAGAGATAAGTGGAAAAGTTAAGCATGCATTGAAAAGAGATTGGATAATTACAAATGGAATTGGAGGATATTGTAGTCAATCTGAAATTGGGTGCAATACAAGAAAATACCATGGATTATTAATTGCACCATTAACACCACCAGCAAGAAGATTCTTAGTACTTTCAAAATTAGATGAAAGCATTGAATCAAATGGAAAGACCTATAATTTATATACAAATATTGCAAATGGAGAAATATCAGAAGGATACAGGTATTTAACAGAATTCAGAATGGAATATGTACCAATATTTACATACAATGTTGATGGTATAATTGTAAAAAAATTTATAAGTATGGAATATGGAAAGAATACTGTTGTTGTTCTTTACAGAGTAAAAAATCATGGATATGATTCAAAACTAACTTTAGCACCAATTGTGAACTTTAGAGATTTTCATAAAGATAGTCATAATCATCAATTTGATGCAAGGCAGAGCCATGTTGGCACAAAGCTAAAGGTAATATTAGATGGAAATTCTGCAACACCAATATACATGAATTGTTCAGATGGAAAATACTTAAAACACAATGACGATACATTTAATAACATGTATTATCCAAGAGAAGAAGAGCGTGGATTTGAGGCAACCGAAAACCACTATGTTCCTGGAGTATATAACATAAACATCGGTGCAAACGAAGAAAAAGACATAACTTTCGTATGCTCATTGGACGAAAATATTGAAGAGATAGACGGAATAAATGTTATAAATAAAGAAGTCATGAGACTTAGTGAAGTAATATACGATACAAAAATACTTCAAGAAAGAAAGATGAATGATGAAAATGTAGATATATTGAAAAAATTAACAATAGCATCTGATAACTTCATAGTAAATAGACCATCATTCAATCTTCATACAATAATTGCAGGATACCCATGGTTCCTAGATTGGGGAAGAGACAGCCTTATATCTTTTGAAGGGTTATTGTTGATTACAAAGAGATATGAAATAGCAAAGGAAGTACTGCTTACAAATATAAGAGACATGAAATATGGACTAGTTCCAAATGGATATTCAGGATATGACAATAGACCACTTTATAATAGTGCAGACAGTTCTTTATTATTAATTGAACAAGTTCACAAATACTTGAGATATACTAATGATGAAGGATTCATAAAAGACAAAATATATCCTTCACTTATAAAAATAATAGAGGCTTACTCAAACAGAATCGATGTAGATGGAAACAATATATATCTAGACGAAGAAGATAATTTAATATCTGCAGGAACAGAACAAACACAAATTACATGGATGGATGTAAAAATTGATAATACAGCAGTTACTCCAAGAAATGGTAAGACCGTTGAACTAAACGCATTGTGGTTCAATGCACTTAAGATTATGGCAAGACTAGCAGAGAGGTTTGATGATAAAGAATCCTGCAGAAAATATCTAAAAATGGCAGAAAAAACTCAGAAATCATTCGAGAAAAAATTCTATAATCCTAAAAAACACTGCTTATATGATGTTTTAGGAGATGACAAAATAAGACCAAACCAATTATTTGCAATAAGCTTATCACATCCTGTAATTGAAAATAAAGATATTGCAGAAGAAATAATTGCAACAGTTGAAAAGGAACTTTTAACACCTTATGGCCTAAAAACACTTGCAAAAGGTGAAGAAGGTTATACTGAAATATATGAGGGTTCGCCTTACAAGAGAGATATGAGCTATCATCAAGGAATAACCTGGCCTTGGCTACTTGGACTTTATTACGATGGTTTAAAAAATCTAATAATAATGGAAAGAGATATAAGAACTAGAGAAGAACTTGAAGGCAAGCTAAAGGGATTCGTAGAAAAAACAAGAATTACATTTGATGTAGAAATGAGACAAAGATCAAGTATAGACACTATTAGTGAAATATACGATTCATGCAGACCTTATGAAGAAAGAGGAGCCTTTGCTCAGGCTTGGAGCGTAGCTGAAATATTTAGAATTATAGCACAGTAAATTTTGCATCGAAAGGGACTTGGGGTGTCGTCAATGCTAACTTTTTGAGCGTTGTGTGGAAATTAAAAAAATGAACTAGAAATTGGACAGATCCCTTTGAAATTTATTATAGGAGAGGAATATGCAGGAAATTGAAGAACTAGAAAGAAAATTAAATAACAAACAGCTAGATGGAATCTACCTTCTATATGGGGAAGAAAGATTCTTGCTAGAAAACATTCTAAAAAAAATAAAAAAATGCTTTGGTGAAATGATAAATGGAATCAATTATATTCAGATTGATGCAGACAACATAAACCAGCTTGTTTCAGACATAGAAACTCCTGCATTTGGTTATTCAAAAAAGTTGATAATTGCTAAAGACACTGGATTATTCCAGAAGCCTAAAAGAGGAAAAAAAGATGATACTCAGAAGGAAAAACAAGAAAAAAAGGCAAAGAAGGCAGAGGAAAAGCCAGAAAATAAATTAGCAGAATATATAAAAGAAAATATAGATTTTATAAATGAGTCTGTAACAATAGTATTTGTAGAAAATGATGCGGACAAGAATAACTTGTATAAGGCAATAGATGAAAATGGTTGTGTATGCAATTTTGAAAAGCAAAAACCTTATGATATTGCAAAAAGACTGAAAGGAATATGTAATGCATACAAAGTAAATGTAGATGGTGCAACCTTGAACTATCTAATTGAAAATTGCGGAACATCATTGCAAGATTTGATAAATGAAATAAGAAAACAAATTGAGTATGTTGGCGAAAATGGAACAATCACAAAACAAACAATAGATTTGCTAGCAATAAAACAATTTGAAAGCATAATATTTGATTTAACAGATAGTCTTGGAAGAAAAAATATTGCAGAAGCACTGCAGGTATTGAAAAATTTGCTTTATGCAAAAGAGCCAATACAAAAAATATTCATAACACTATATAATCATTTCAAAAAACTCTATATTACTAAAGTGGCATTAAGAGAAAAATTAAATGTAGCCGAAAGTTTAAAACTAAAACCAAATCAAACATTTTTAGTAAGCAAGTACTCTACACAGGCAAGATTCTTTAAAGAAGAAGAATTAAAAAATATATTGTTAGAATTTATAGACTTAGATTACAAGTCGAAAAATGGAATGATTGATATAAATGTGGGGCTAGAATCAGTGCTTTGCAGATACTGCTCGTAACAAGAAAAATGCATTAATCATTATCAAACAAAAACAAGTTTTGAAAAATAAATTAGAAATCAATTAGCTAATGAACAAGATTTTTGAATGTAATACAAGCTTAATGAATAAACGTAACTCTTCTGTACAAAATATTCACAGGAGAGTGATTTTTTATGTATAATTTTAGAACTGATATGGCTGTTGAAAGAAATGAGATTTACAAGAAACAGTGCAAATGGCAATGGTAGGTCTTAGAAATCTTTCATTAATAGAAACGCCACCTAAAAATAGGCATGCTGTTTTAACATATGTTCTAGAAGAAAATAATAAAATAATAAAAGATATAGAAATTTCAAAAATTAAAATTACCAATGAAAATGGTGCAAATGCACTCGGAAAGCCGGTAGGAAACTATATAACTTTAGATGTAAAAGAAATAAAAAATGCAGATGAGGAAAGAATTGAAGAAATTGCAGAAATAATGGCTGATGAATTAAGAACTGTAATAGGAGAACATGTAAGCGATACTGACGATATACTGGTAGTTGGTCTTGGAAATAGATATGTAACGCCAGATGCATTGGGACCTAAGGTTGTTCCTGAAATAGAAGTTACTAGACACATATTAGAATACATGCCGAAAATAATGCCAGAAGATACAAGACCAGTGTCGGCAATATCACCTGGAGTGCTTGGAATAACTGGAATTGAAACAATGGAAATATTAAATGGAATTGTACAAAACATAAAGCCAAAAATGTTAATTGTAATAGATGCTCTTGCTACAAGAAAACTAGAAAGAATAAGCAGTAGCATACAAATAGCAGATACAGGAATAGTGCCAGGAGCAGGAGTAAATAATGCAAGAAAAGAAATAAGCATAAACACATTAGGAATTCCTGTAATCGCTATTGGAATACCAACAGTTGTAGATTTGGCAACAATTACGAATGATTGCATAAATATATTCATAGAAAATTTACAGCAAAAGGCGATGTCAAATTCTACATTGAATGAACTAAAAGAAAAAGACAACTATGAAGAAATAAAAGAAGCTTTAATACCGAAAGATTACAATATGATAGTAACACCAAAAGAAATTGATAAATTAATAGACAACATGAGTGAGATAGTTGCAAGGGGAATAAATAAATCCTTGTAGTTGAAAGTCGAAAATTTATTTAAAGAAATGAAAATTATTAGCAGGACGAATTTTTACCTGAATCTTTATTTAATGCAATCAAAGCAAGATTATCACCAAAAGCAGTGAAGAAACCGTGCTAGAACGGCTGTATCATTACTGCTTAAATTTTCTGAAATTGCAACTGAAAAAATACCTGCTAATGCGACTAACTCACAACCAGAAAGAGTTGAGAGATAACAGGAAAAATCATGATAGTTCATATTAAAGCCTCCGATATGAAAAAAATAAAAATCGAATAATTGGTCATAATTATTGTTTATGCGTTTGATATATGATATGCTATGGCAAAAGACTTTATTTATGAAGGAGAAAAATAGAAGCATGAGAAATAAGTATGAAATATATCAGACCAAAGAATATTACAACCTTAAAGAGGTATTGGCAAATGCTTTTGAAAATTATCCAGAAAATATTGCATTCAAAATAAAGAACCATAATGCAGAAAATATAACATACAGAGAAATAAAATATAAGGAATTTGAAAAAGAAATAAATAGCCTAGGAACAGCATTAATAGATATAGGGCTTAAAGATAAAAGAATAGCAGTAATAGGAGAAAATAGGTATGAGTGGGAGATTGCGTATCTTTCGGTAGTTTGTGGAACAGGAACAGTTGTACCATTAGATAAAGCGCTTCCAGAAAATGAACTTGAAAATTTGATTAAACGCTCTGAGATTGAAGCAATATTTTATTCTAATAAATATGAAGAAATGCTAACAAAAATAAAAAGTAGCCCAGAAAATAAATTAAAACATCTTATATCAATGGATAATTTAGAAAATACAGACGGAATTTATTCAATGCAAGAATTGATAAAACAAGGTAAAGAGCTGGTAAAACAAGGTAACAAAGAGTTTATAGATGCAAAGATAAATGCTGACGAGATGAGTATAATGTTATTTACTTCAGGAACAACATCAAATTCAAAGGTGGTTGCGTTATCACATAAAAATATAAGCTCTAATTTGATGGCAATTGGGAGCGTTTTAGATGTGAATTCAACAGATACTATACTTTCAATATTGCCAATTCATCATGTTTTTGAGTGCACCGTAGGTTTTTTATTTTCGCTTTATAAAGGTGCTCAAACAGTTTTTTGTGATGGAATAAGGCATGTTGTAGAAAATTTAAATGAATATAAGGTTACAGTTATGGCTTGTGTTCCAGGAATTTATGAGAGAATTTTTATGATGATTAGAAAGAACTTAGAAAAGCAAGGAAAATTAAAAGAAATATTAAGAAAAGAAGAAGAATATAAAAATTCATCAATGGAAGAAAGAAAACAGGCTTTTAAGGAAATTCATAATCTAATAGGCGGAAACATTAAATTGTTTATAAGTGGAGCAGCAGCTTTAGATTCAGAAATAGAAGCAAGATATAGGTTACTTGGAATAAATATTGTGCAAGGATATGGTCTAACTGAAACATCACCAGTAGTTGCTGTTGGAACTAATAAGGAATATAAAACTGGATCGATTGGTAAGGCTATTCCAGGTGTAGAGGTTAAACTTGCAAATACAGATAAAGATGGAATGGGAGAATTATTGGTAAAAGGACCGAATGTTGCATTATGCTATTATAATGATGAACAAGCTACCAAGGAGGTCTTTGAGGAAGATTGGTTCCATACCGGAGATTTGGCTAAAATAGATGACGAAGGTTACATATTTATATGTGGCAGAAAGAAAAGCGTAATAGTACTAAAAAATGGTAAGAATATATTTCCAGAAGAAATGGAATGTTTGGTAAACAAGATAGAAGGAGTAAAAGAATCTTTTATATTTGGAAAGCAACAAAGTAGTGATAAAAATGATATTAAGATAAATGTAAAAATAGTATTTGACAGAGAGATTTTAAAAGATGTTTATGGAGCGACTACTGATGAAGAAATACGAAAAACATTAGCAGGAAAGGTAAAGACAATTAACACGCAAATGCCAAAGTATAAAGCAATTAGAGGTATAATTTTGACGGAAGAACCATTAATAAAAACAACAACGAATAAGATAAAGAGGCAGGCAAATCTAGATGAAATTAATAAATCTGAAAACTAATAAATTAGGACATAATTTTAAGTATTATGAGAAAATAGATTCAACGCAAAGTGAAATTTGGAGACTTGTTGATTCTAATAAGATAGCAGATGGAATGCTTGTGATGAGCAACATTCAGACCAATGGGCATGGCACTCATGGCAGAGTATGGCACACAGACGAAACTGAAAATATTGCCTTTTCTTTCTATGTAAAGATAAATGACAAACCAGAGAGATTAGAAGGAATAACAATAGACATGGCTACAATAATACAGAAAATATTTGAAGATTTGTATGAAGTGAAACTTACAATAAAGAGTCCAAATGACCTAATGCTTAACGACAAAAAAGTTGGAGGAATATTAACACAATCTAAAGTGGAGAATGGAATAACTAAATTTTTAGTTATTGGAATTGGAATAAATACTTGCAAAATACACTTTTCCGAAGATATAAAGCAGATTGCAACATCAATAAAAAAAGAAACTGGAATTGACATTGATAGAGAAAAAATAATATCAGAATTTTGTAATAGATTTGAAGAAGTACTAGAGACAAGGATTTCAAAGGACAAAGATTAAATAGAACATCAACATATGCAGTGCTAGTAGATGAATAATGGCTGAAAAATATTTACAAATTTTTCTGTCAAATTGTAAGAAAGGAGTAAGATACACTATGAAAATTGGATTTTTATTTTCTGGGCAAGGCTCACAATCTGTTGGAATGGGCAAAGACTTGTATGAAAATTTTACAGAAATAAAAAAATTATATGAATACGCAGAAAAAATAACTGGAATAGATATTGCTAAAATTTGTTTTGATGGACCAGATGTTGAACTCAACAAGACTCAAAATACACAACTTGCCATTTTAATAGAATGTTTAGGAATATCACAAATATTAAAGAAAAATGGAATTATACCAGATGCAATGGCAGGACTAAGCCTTGGAGAATATACAGCTTTAATAGAAGATGGTGTTTTTAATATAGAAGATGGAATAAATATAGTTTCTAAAAGAGGAGAAATAATGCAAAATTTTACTCCGAAAGGAAATTGGAAAATGGCTGCAATACTTGGCTTAGATGATGAAAATGTAGAAGAAATCTGCAAAAATATTTCATCTGGTTTTGTAAAGCCAGCAAACTACAATACACTTGGACAAGTTGTGGTTTCTGGTGAAGAACAGGCTGTGTTAAATGCTGGAGAAGAGGCAAAAAAAGCAGGAGCTAAGAAGGTAAGTCTGCTTAACACTTCAGGACCATTTCATACAGAAAAATTAAGTAAATGTTCAATAGAATTGAAGAAGGAATTAGATAAGATAAGTATAAACTCGAAAAATTCTATAGTAATAAAGAATTTAGATGGAAAGTATTATGAAGAAAAAGACAATATATCTGAAATTTTGGCAAAACATATAATGAATCCAGTAAGGTTTACGGAATGCTTAAAAACCATGTATGAAAGTGGGATAGACACATTCATAGAAATTGGCCCAGGGAAAACTTTAAGTGGTTTTGTAAAAAGAATGAAGTTTGAAAATGTTAAAATAATGAATATAAATAATGTCCAAAGTTTAGAGCAAGTGATTAAGGAGGTTAAAGAGAATGGCTAAAGTAGCATTTATAACAGGAGCAACCAGAGGGATTGGAAAGCAAATTGCAATAGAATTTGCAAAAGATGGTTATGACATCGCATTTAATTACAGAAAAGAAAATGAAGATTTAGAAAATATAAAGAAGCAAATAAAAGAGTTAAATGTAAGATGCTTGCCAGTAAAAGGTGATGTATCAATTTTTGATGATACTGCAAATATGGTAAACCAGATTATAAATGAATTTGGAAAGATTGACGTTTTAGTAAATAATGCAGGGATTACAAAAGATGCATTATTGATGAGAATGAAAAAAGAGGATTTTGAAGATGTTATAAATGTTAATCTTGTAGGCACATTCAATGTAACAAAAAACATAATACCATACATGATAAAACAAAAAAGTGGAAGGATTATAAACATTTCTTCTGTGGTTGGAGTAAGTGGAAATGCTGGTCAAACAAACTATTCGGCTTCTAAAGCAGGAATAATAGGATTTACAAAGAGTTTGGCAAAAGAAGTCGCAAGTAGAAACATTTTGGTAAATGCGGTAGCACCAGGATTTATAGAAACACAAATGACAGATGTTTTGAAACAAGAAGTAAAAGAAGAAATTGCAAAAAACATACCATTACGCAGAATGGGAACGCCAGAAGATGTGGCAAATGTTGTAAAATTTTTGGCAGGAGAACAAAGCTCATACATAACAGGACAAGTTATTAATGTAGATGGTGGAATGTTAATGTAATTTGGCAAAAATAGAAAGACTTAACCAGTCTTATTTAAAATGCTGGTAAAGAGTAAAATCGGTTAGAGAGGAATGGAGAAAATGGATAAAAGAGTTGTTATAACAGGATTAGGTGCGATAACTCCAATTGGAAAAAATGTTGAGGAAACCTGGAATTCAATAAAGAAAAAGAAATGCGGAATAGATGAAATTACTTTATTTAATACAGAAAACTTTAAAACTAAGCTTGCTGCAGAAGTAAAAGAATACAATCCGCTTGAACACTTTGAAGCAAAGCAGGCAAAAAGATTAGATAGATATTCTCAATTTGCAATAATTGCAGCAAGAGAGGCTGTAAAATCTAGTGAAATTTCAAAAGAAAATACAGATTTTAATAGAGTTGGAATATTCGTAAGTTCAGGAATTGGAGGGCTTACTACTATTCAAGAACAATGTAGAATAGACACCGAAAAAGGAAATAAAAGAGTATCTCCAATGTTTATTCCGATGTCAATAGCAAATATGGCTGCTGGAAATATAGCAATTGAATTTGGGTTTAAAGGAGAGTCAATGTCCATTTTAACTGCGTGTGCATCTTCAACTCATGCGATTGGAGAAGCATATAAAACAATCAAATTAGGACTTGAAGATGTTGTTATAGCAGGTGGAGCAGAGGCTGCTATATGTGAGGTTGGAATTGCTGGATTCGAAAATATGAAGGCATTATCATTTGAAACAGATAAAAATAGAGCAAGCATTCCTTTTGATAAGCGAAGAAACGGTTTTGTAATGGGAGAAGGTGCTGGAATTGTTGTGCTAGAGGAGCTAGAACATGCAAAACGCAGAAATGCAAAAATTTACGGAGAAATAATAGGCTTTGGTGCAACAACAGACGCATATCATATAACATCACCATGTCCTGACGGAGAAGGAGGAGCCTGTGCAATGCAAAGAGCTCTGGACGATGCCAAAATATCGGCAAATGAAGTAGATTATATAAATGCACATGGAACATCTACTCATTTAAATGATTTAACAGAGACTCTAGCAATAAAGAAAGTATTTGGAAACAATACTGATGTAATGGTAAGCTCAACAAAGGGCAATACAGGGCACTTGCTTGGAGCTGCGGGAGCAGTAGAGGCAATAATATGTACAAAAGCAATAGATGAGGGAATTGTTCCACCAAATATAAATTATAAGGAAAAAGACGAAGAGTGCGACTTGAATTTAGTTGTTGGAGATTCAAAAAAAGAAAACTTAAACATAGTATTATCAAATTCATTGGGCTTTGGTGGGCATAATGCTTGCATAGCAATAAAAAAGTTTGAAGATTGAAAATTAAGAAAGGAGTACGATTATTAAAATGGAATATGACAAAATAAAACAGTTAATGGAAGATATGGGAAATTCTAAGTTGACATCTATAGACATCGATTTTGCAGATGGAACAAAGATAAAAATGACTAAACAAAACAATCAGACAACAAAGGACAATTATTTGGTAGAGAAAAATACTAACAACCAAGAAAAAATAGAAAATTTGCAAGAAACTGTAGAAGAAAGTTCTAGTCAAAAGACTGATTACTCGGAAAAAACAAAAGAAAAAAACAATATCGTTAAATCTCCTATGGTTGGAACATTTTATCTAAAACCTTCGCCAACATCAAATGCTTATGTTGAAGTTGGAAAAGAAGTAAAAAAAGGAGACACACTTTGCATAATAGAGGCAATGAAACTAATGAATGAAATTGAATCAGATTATAATGGCAAAATAGAAAAAATATTGGTAGAAGATGGACAACCAGTAGAATATGGCACGCCACTATTTGAAATTGCTTAAAAATATTTCGCCCAAAAAGGGGCGTCCCTATTGGGCGAAAAGGAGGAAAAATGTTAGAGAAAGAAGATATAGAAAAAATAATTCCGCAAAGAGATCCTTTTTTAATGATTGATGAGGTTGAAGAATTTGTACCTGGAGAAATGGCTATAGCTTATAAGAATGTGAATGAAAATGAATGGTATTTTAAGGGACATTTTCCAGGTAATCCGATTATGCCAGGGGTATTAATTACAGAGAGCTTAGCTCAAACTGGTGCGGTTGCAATATTAAGCCTAGAAGAGAATAAAGGAAAAAATGCTTTATTCGGTGGAATTGATAAATTAAGATTTAAAAAAATGGTTGTGCCAGGAGATAAATTAAAACTAGAAGTAAAAATTATAAAGAAGAAAGGTCCGATAGGAATCGGAGAAGGAATTGCAACAGTGGATGGTAAACTTGCTGCAAAGGGAGAGTTTACTTTTGCGGTTGTTTAAGAAATGATGTGAACAGCTCAAAATAGTTACGAGTCAAATGCTAGTAGTATGTTATAAACTTTACAAAGACTAAAAATAAAGAAAGGCTAGGAATAATTTAAAAAATGAACAAGATTTTGATTGCTAATAGAGGAGAAATTGCAGTTCGTATTATAAGAGCGTGCAAAGAAATGAATATAAAAACTGTTGCTGTATATTCAGAGGCTGATAAAGAAGCACTACACACTAAACTTGCAGATGAGGCTATTTGTATAGGACCAGCAAACCCTAAACAAAGTTATTTAAACATTAAGAACATAATAGAGGCTGCTAACATTACTAAAACAGATAGCATTCATCCAGGTTTTGGATTTTTATCTGAAAATGCAGAGTTTGCAAAAATTTGTGAGGAATCGAATATTAAATTTATTGGCCCAAAGTCAAATGTAATAAATCTTTTAGGAAACAAATCAAATAGCAAAAAATTAATGCAACAAGAAGGAGTTCCAACAATTCCTGGCTCAGATGGCAGTGTGAAAAATTTGAAAGAAGCCGTTCTGGTGTGCGAAAAAATTGGCTATCCTGTGCTTTTAAAAGCTTCTGCCGGTGGTGGTGGAAAAGGAATAAGGCAAGTAAATTCATTTGATGAATTAGAAACTAATTATAATATTGTTAAGCAAGAGGCAAAAAATGCTTTTAATAATGATGAAATATACATAGAGAAATTTATTCAAAATCCTAGACACGTTGAGATTCAAATATTAGCAGATGAACATGGAAACATTGTTCACTTAGGTGAAAGAGATTGTTCACTTCAGAGGAACCATCAAAAAATAATAGAAGAAACACCATCAACTGCTATTGACGAAAAACTAAGAAATAAAATGGGAAATGCGGCAATAAAAGCAGCAAAAGCAGCTGGATATACTAGTTGTGGAACTGTAGAATTTTTAGTGGATAAAGATAAGAATTTTTATTTTATGGAAATGAATACTAGAATTCAGGTAGAACATCCAATTACAGAAATGCGTACAGGAATAGACATAGTAAAAGAACAAATAAAGATTGCAGCAGGAGAAAAATTAAGATTTAAGCAAAAAGATATTGAGTTTAGAGGAAGCTCTATTGAGTGTAGAATAAATGCAGAAAATCCAAGTAAAAAATTTAGACCTTCACCAGGAACTATAACTGGAATAAACCTTCCAGGAGGGAATGGTGTACGTATTGATACTGCAATTTATGCGGGTTACACCGTGCCTGCAAATTATGATTCTATGATAGCAAAAATAATTGTGCATGGGCAGACTAGAGGAGAGGCTATAAGTAAAATGAAAAGAGCATTGGAAGAGCTTGTGGTTGAGTTGCATCATATGGCAATCCATGAGGGAAAACAGTTAGTAGATGTTCCGGCGAGCATTGGGGCGGTAGAACAGAATGCCAAAAATAAAGACCTTGTAATCATACTTACCAGTCAGTTTCTTTCTATGAATCATGGACCGACCAAAACAGCATTGGACAGAGCCTATATTCTGCAGAAATATTATGGGAAAAAAGTATTCCTGATAAATACTGCTGAGATGCGGGGAATGGCAGGAGAGATGCCGGTATATCCGGTACGGGTAGGAAGCTATATGCCACATTGGAATGAAGTGGAAGAGATTACTTATCAGGGCGAGAAGATAGCCTTTTTTCAATGCTATATGGATATGCCGAATATCGAAGATACCCGGGCTCTGGTACAGACCATATGGAAGCTGAATCCTGCAATGTGCCTTAATATTGGAGGGGGAAGTCTGGTGGCAGCCTGCGTAAATGAATTCTTGCCAACGGCAATTATTGCCACAGTGCCGTCCGGAATTCCATTTCCTGAGTGTGATATCATCTGTATTGGGCATGCACCGACATCGGTGGAAGAAACAACTCTTAAGAACTACGGTATAAAAAAAGAAAATGTTATAGTGGGAAGATTTACATCCTCTTTTAAACCGAAGCAACATACTTATGTGCGGAAGGATTTTGGACTTCCAGAGGATGCGTTTCTGCTGGTGGTGGTCGGACTGCGGCTGACAGAGGAAATTTCCGATGAATTTGTTGCAATGTTAGATTCTGTTTTATCAGAGAATATACAATGTGTAATCATGGGGGAAATGGCTAATTATGAAGAATGTGCAGGAAAAAATGAAAAGTTCAGAAAATATGTGCATAATCTTGGACTACAGGAAGATGCACTGGCAATCTATTCTCTGTGCGATTTATATCTGAATCCAATTCGTTTAGGAGGAGGAACGTCAGCGGCAGAGTCCATGTCGGAAGGAGTTCCAGTACTGACAACAGATTTGGGAGATGTAGCCTTAGAAGTAGAGGAGACTTATAAAGTAAAAGACTATGAAGAGATGAAGCAGTGGATTTTCGAATTGGAAGCAGACTGGAAGCTGTGGAAAAAATGGTCACAGGCAGCGAAAGAAAAGGCAGAGGAACTGACAGATTCCAAGAAAGAATTTATTAAAATTATAAAACAGATAGAAAAATGTATGGAAAGTAATGATAAATAAAAATAACCGATATATTCTATATGTTGAATAAAAGAGCAGAAGATGGAGGAATAAAAATGTTAGATGGAAAAACTATTTTGGTTACAGGTGGAACAGGTTCATTTGGAAACCAGTTTGTAAAATATGTATTGGAGAATTATAATCCTAAAAAGATTATTATATATTCAAGAGATGAGTATAAGCAGTTTATTATGAGAAACAAATTCAAAAAGTATGATGAAAAATTGAGATACTTTATTGGAGATGTAAGAGATCGTAACCGTTTATATCGTGCTTTTGAAGGTGTAGATTATGTGGTACATGCAGCTGCATTAAAACAGGTTCCATCCTGCGAATACAATCCGATGGAAGCAGTAAAAACAAATATTGATGGAGCAATGAATATTATTGATGCTGCATTAGATTGCGGAGTGAAAAAAGTAGTGGCACTTTCAACAGATAAGGCAGTAAATCCAATTAATCTTTATGGAGGAACAAAACTTGTTTCAGATAAATTGTTTATTGGAGCAAATGCTTATGCTGGAACAAAAGATATCAGTTTTTCAATCGTACGCTATGGAAATGTTGCCGGCAGCCGTGGATCAGTTATTCCGTTTTTCAGAAATATTGTAGCAAATGGAGGAACAGAGCTTCCTATAACGGATTATGCAATGACAAGATTCTGGATTAGTTTAGATGAAGGTGTTCAGCTGGTAATAAAGGCATTATCTGAAGCAAAGGGAGGAGAAACTTTTATCTCTAAAATTCCTTCATTTAAGATTACTGATTTGGCTCAGGCAATTTTACCTGGATGCAAGATGCCGGAAGTGGGTATTCGTGAAGGAGAAAAATTACATGAGGTGATGGTTACAAAAGAGGATTCTTTATCAACTTATGAATATGATAAGCATTTTATTGTATATCCTCATATGGACTGGTGGAATTCGGCTAAGATTCAGGCTGGTGGTAAAAAAGTTGAGCCGGGTTTTGAATATAGTTCTGGGAAAAATTCCCAGTGGCTTTCTGTTGATGATTTGAAGGAATTGTTGAAAGATGTGGAGGAACATTAATTAAGGAATGAATATTGCAATCATAACAGCAAGAGGTGGAAGCAAAAGAATTCCACATAAGAATATAAAGAAATTTTGTGACCGGCCTATTATAGAATACTCCATTCAGGCTGCAAAAGAAGCTGATATTTTTGATACTATAATGGTTTCTACAGATGATGAGGAGATTGCCCGGATTGCAAAATCGGCAGGAGCAGAAGTTCCCTTTATGCGAAGCGAAGATACATCGAATGATTATGCAACAACGGCGGATGTTTTGAAAGAAGTATTGAAAAGGTATAGTGAACTGGGAATGACTTATGAGAACGTCTGCTGTATATATCCGACAGCCCCATTTGTAACAGGAAAAAAATTACAAACAGCATTAGATATATTGATGAAGGAGAAAAGAGACAGTGTGATGCCTGTAACGTCATTCTCATTTCCACCACTGCGGGGAATGGTGATAAAAGATGGAACTTTAAATTACAAATGGGAGCAATATGCAATGATGCGTTCACAGGACCTGGAAGAAATATATCATGATTGCGGACAATTTTATATGTTGCGAACAGAGCCATTTCTACATACGGGAAAAATGGTAACCGGGAATACCGGAGCGTTGGTTATTTCTGAACTGGAAGTTCAGGATATTGATAATGAGACAGACTGGGAACTGGCTGAGATGAAATACCGATTGTTAAAAAAGAGGGGTAGATTATAAAATGGAAATTAAAGGGCGCAAAATAGGAAAAGGTTTCCCAACATATATTATTGCAGAAATGTCTGCTAATCATGCAGGAGATATTTCACGGGCAAAGGAAATTATATGTGCAGCGAAGGAAGCCGGAGCAGATTGCATTAAAATACAGACATATACGCCGGATACATTGACAATTGATTGTGATAATAAATATTTCCATATTTCAGGTGGAACATGGAGTGGAGAAAATCTATATCAGCTATATCAAAAAGCTTATACACCATGGAAATGGCAGGAGGAATTGCTGGAAGAAGCTGAAAAAGTAGGGATAGATTTCTTCTCAACACCATTTGACAATACGGCGGTAGACTTTTTGGAAAAAATAGGCGTTGAATTTTATAAAATTGCTTCTTTTGAACTTGTAGATATTCCACTGATAGAATATGTTGCATCTAAAGGAAAACCAGTGATTATGTCAACAGGTATGGCTACTCTGGCTGAAATTGAAGAGGCAGTAACAGCGGTGAAAAGGCAGGGAAATCAAAATGTGGCATTGTTAAGATGCGCAAGTGCATATCCGGCTATAACAGATGAAATGAATCTTAGGACAATGCAGAATATGGGAGAAACTTTTAATGTGCCAGTGGGACTGTCGGATCATTCTATGGGTTCTGTGGGAGCAGTAACAGCTGTTGCACTTGGCGCCAGTATTATTGAAAAGCATTTTTGTCTGGATCGTTCCATTGAAAATCCAGATTCTTCATTTTCGATGAATCCCAAAGAATT